>JAAUYH010203298.1_pt1 | contig 14309 bp, 9 predicted proteins | sample 7278061 | NCBI WGS metagenome assembly JAAUYH01 (sample SAMN14350203, study PRJNA611818) | marine sediment metagenome | isolation source: surface marine sediment (0.6m) | place: French Polynesia: Moorea | collected 2018-08
ACACCAGACCTCAAACAAATCCATTCAATTCATCCACTTCTCTCAAAGAATTTTGGCAGGGAAAAGCCATAACTCCACCCGAAGAAACTGAAACTAGAGAAACTAATATTTCGGGAATTTTGGTCAAAAAAGCCGGAGACTTTCCCGCTTTTTGGCATCAAAATACTTCTTTTATTGCCACCATGGAAGAACTCTATCACCGAGTTAAAACCAAGAATCGTGATGTTTTTTAAACCTAAGCGTCCAATTCTGTTACCCATTACTCATTAGGCTTTAGTATTAACTCTCCGATCTCTGACCTTTGATAACTTTGATCTGGTCTATCTAAACAGGATTTAGGATCATTTGGTTTTTCCCTTTCTAAGTAATAGATATCGCTGAGTTGTCGATATTGTTGATCAAAGTCAATACCATAACCAACAAGGAAGTGATCTCCTACTGTAAAACCTAAATAATCTATCTTAACTAATACTTGGCGACCTGCTGGTTTATCTAATAAGGAGCATAATCTTAAAGAAGCAGGCTGATATTTTTGTAAATAGAGCAGTGCAGTATTGGTGGTAATACCAGTTTCAACAATATCTTCTACTAAAAGAACATCTTTATCAGCGATCGCTGCTGCTGGTGGACTCATAATTATTTTGGCTTCCCCCGAACTAACCATTGATGATCCATAGCTGGATAAGCGCATAAATTCAATATTGTTAATTGGGATATTCAATTCTCTGACTAAATCGGCAAGAAAGATAAAAGAGCTTTTCAGGATACCTACCATTACTAATGAATGACCTCGATAATCTCGCTCTATTTCTAACGCCAATCGCTTAAGAGTATTGACAATTTCGGCTTGAGATATGAGGTGAACTAAATTTTTAGTCATGATAAATCTTGACAAGAATGGTTAAGCAATTAGTTCTTGTCTAAACAACTTTGGATTTATACTCAGAATCTAATTAAAAAATTTGAGAAACCTGTGAAGAAGCTGAGTTGAAAGTACCTCTCAGACGTCGCTGCAAGATTAGGGATTTCTATAATAGTGAAACTTGATTTTAACAATGACTTTATCCAACCCCCAGAATTAGTAAAACTGGTAGAAACAAGCAACCATCTAAACAAATGTTATAGACATTTCTTGGGGTATCAGGATTCAGAAACCAAATGAATACTAAATTAATTATAAGTACAGATAAAATCACTGCCTCTAATCCAGGAATTCTCAGTCCTATTTTCCAGAACCAGCCTAGTAGCAAAACAAAACTGAGATTCAAACTAGTCCAGATGAGACGATTTCCTCTTACCCCGACAATTAGAGGTAGAGTTTGTACTCCTTTCTCTTGATCAGATTTGAGATCTCGAACGTCAAACAGGTGAGAATTCGTACCAGTAAAAATTAGTAAAAAGGTAGCTATCAATGCTGCTGATTGATTGAACGCAGTTTCAGCATAGGCTAAAGGCACAGCAACTAGAGCGTAAGTAACTATTCCCGCAACAATCCAAGCTTTGGAGCCAGGAATATCCTTGAGACGATACCAACGCCAATTTTGCCCCGTAGTCCAAGGCAGTAAAGGCATTCCGTAAATTAGAGGCAATAGAGCAGCACAGCTAACGAGTCTTACCTGAGAAGGAGCGTTATATAATAGTAGCCCTACAGCTAATGCTGTGACCAGTAAAAAAAGCCTGAAAGTAGGATTAAGAACATAAGATTGGGCTTTAGGATCAGGAAGAGGTTGAAGGTAGGAATCTAGAAGACGGTCTAAATTATAGAAAAGAAGCGCACTAGCAAAAATTAGAGCCACGGCTCGCCAATCGTAGGGTAGATTGAGAGTCTCTTGGACAAAATAAACTAGGGAAGCGACTCCAGCAGCAGTCCAGAGGCTAGAATAGATTGCTAGTTCTAAAAAACGTTGGTAAAGCCACTGCCTAAACCGAAATTTTTCTTGTGAGTTGGAGTAGAACATAAATGTTGTTAACAGACTTCAATTAGATCTTAGTGATCTTCGGAAAAAGACAAAAATTTACGAAGCCGAAGCAGACTCTCCTCGGGAATAAGGGAGTACCTTCCACTTGGGCTAATTTCAGCCAAAGGATTGCTCCAACGAAACTGCCAGAACCATGCCCAGAGTCCGACTACAACGTTAGACAAGCAAGTTGCCCCAAAAATGCCAAAAATACCAAATAATTCCCTGCCCAAATAGGCAAGAGGAATGTATAAAAGTAATAGTCTAAACAAAGACATTGCAAAAGCTACTATAGGTTTGCCTAGACCATTCAAAGCAGAACTAGCAGTAAAAACAATGCCCAAAGCCCCATAGCTAATGGGCACAAGGGTTAAATAAATGCTTGCGCTATCTACTACCCCAGGATCACTATCGAACCAAGTGGCAATTGTAGGTGCACTTGTTCCAAGTAAGATAGCGACTAGTCCCCCCCAACTCAGACAGAAAAGGAAACTTAGTTGCAGAGAACGTTTAACTCGACTGTACTTTTGTGCTCCCCAGTTCTGTCCCACAAAAGGACCTATACTAGCTGAGAGTGCCAAAGGTATAATCAGAGCCAGAGCTTCTAGCCGTGATGCCAACCCAAAACCAGCGACAGCTTCAGACCCATACTGTGCCATTAAGCTAGTAGCAAAACTGACAGAAAGAGGCGAAATTAAGTTAGTTGCTACAGCAGGAAATCCGACAGACATTAGACTACGCCAACTCCTAATCAAAGTCTTGAAGTTAGGAACAGTAAAGATTAACAATCGTTCCCGAAAATGGAGAAATGCCAAGGAAGCGACTAAAATGCCAGTGCGAGATAGGACACTTGCGATCGCTGCTCCCTGAAGACCTAAAGGGGGAATCTGACCCCAACCAAAAATGAATAGGGGGTCTAGTAATATATTTATTACTGCTGCTAAGGTCATAATCAGGCTCGGAACTAGTGTATTGCCACAAGCACGGAGCACGCTGTTACCGATTAAAGGCACAACTAGAAAAACCATTCCCCAATACCAGATACTCATGTAGTCCCGAATTAAAGGAAACAGCTCAGGTTTCGCTCCCAAAGTAGAAAATAGGGGATCGATAGTATTCAAACCGAGAGTGGAAAAAATGCCAACAATCAATAGAGATAGCAAAAGACTATCAGTAGTCAACCGCTGAACTTGCAAGCGATCGCCTTGACCAATTACTCTCGCAACAACTGAGGAAACACCTGTTCCAAGACCCATTGCGATGCTTCCTAGAATAGTAACCACTGGAAAAGTAAAGCTGATCGCTGCCAGCTCTTTGGTACCAAGTTGTGCAATAAAATAGGTGTCAGTAAGACTAAAAGCTAAGATTGATAGAATTCCCCAAACCATCGGTAATGATAACTTGAGCAGTTGGATGGAAACCTTACCTTCCGTAAGTTTGGACTTCATTGAGATGAAAATAATTATTTTTATTTGAAGTTAATCTGTTCTTAAAGTAACGCAATGTAAAGTTTTATTGCAATGTCTTGACTTGTTTGCCTTAGTAAATTCTTTAAATCGATGGATTTTGGCTGGTGAATCGATTCAATATAGCGAGAAAAGCCCAGAGATAAATTGCTATAGAAATCAAACTAATCATGACTTTAAATCTTGTGTAAATTTTTGTAAAGCTTGTAATTAAAACCTTATCTATCTCGACCTTGATGAGGGAGGGGGGAATAACCGTATGAGTATTAATACTCTAATAGAATTAAGTAGATAAGCAAAATGATTTGTACACTCCATTTTTCCCCAACACCTAATACCTCTCCCAAGTATCCAATTGACTTACGGATAGATCTCTTTCCACTACTACTTTCTCTAAGCTGCGATCAAAGGGTAATAAATACACCATCTGATAGAGACTAAAATTATCTCTACTTGATAGCATCTACATCTAAGTGGTTGCTTTAAATTCATTAAGCTAAATAATTAGCTGATATCAAACGAGAATTATGTTCTTCCATTCCCCCCTGCACTTATCTCACAGCTTACTCAACGTCTTTGGTACTGAGGCATCTATTCACTACTCCGAAAGGGTTCCTGCTACTAAAAGAATCTTACTTGTTAGCAACCATCGCAGCTTTCTCGATGCACCATTACTAATGGCAGCAATAAATCGTTCAGTACGCTTTGCCTGCCACCGTTACATGAGCCAAGTTCCCATTCTGCGCGAGATGATTTCGGTAATGGGAGCTTTTCCCCTTGATGCTATTGGCAAGGGTAAAAAACAGTTTTTCCAGCAGTCATCCAGTTTCTTAGAGTCATCTCAAGCCGTGGGAATTTTTCCCGAAGGAGCGCAACCGATGGTTCAAATCAAATCTCCCCATCAGCTCAGTCCTTTTTATCGGGGTTTTGCCCATTTGGCTTTTCGAGTACCAGTTGAGGAATTGGCAATTTTACCAGTTGCGATCGCTTCAACGGACGAAAAAAAACACCTCTTAGCTCCCCTAAAGCTTTTCAGCTTATTCGATCCGTCTGAACCCCTTTTTGATTGCTGGGGCTGGCATCCAGCAATTGTCTACCGTCGAGTTAATATCTTGTTTGGTCAACCCATTTGGATTACCGAAGCTGAACGAAAACAGTATCGCGGTAAGCAGGGAAGCTTTATGGTAAAAAAATTAACTCAATCTTGCTCTCACCAGATTACTGAGCTATTGCATGAAGGTTGTTACAGTAAGGTTTAAAAGTTTATTTGTTTGTTGAAAAACTATGTTAAAAATACCTGGTTTTAGCCAGCATTCCCTAGATACAAGCCTTGGAACAATGGTCTACTATACGGCAGATCAAGCTCCTTGGCTTCGACAGGAGGTTTCTGACAAATCCTTATCAACATTAGTATTCCTCCATGGCTTTGGTGGCGGTTCCTCAGCCTACGAATGGTCTAAAGTTTTTCCCGCTTTTGCTAGCGAATATCGGATTCTAGCACCAGATTTAATTGGTTGGGGGAATTCTGATCATTTAGACCGCAATTACCAGATTGATGATTACTTAACCAGTATTGCGGAATTTTTAGAAAAAAGCTGTAACGAACCAGTCACAGTAATTGCTTCATCTCTAACAGCAGCTTTCACTATTCGAGTTGCGATCGCTCATCCTGAATTATTCAAATCCCTAATTCTGACCACACCAGCAGGACTTTCCGATTTTGGAGAAAACTACACTCGTAGTTTCTTTGCCCAACTAGTAAGCACCCCAATTATTGATCGCTTGATCTACGATTTCGGTATCGCTAATGAGTTGGGAATTCGCAACTTTTTGGAACAACGTCAGTTTGCTCGACCCGAACGGGTCTATCCTGAAATAGTAGCAGCTTATCTAGAATCGGCTAAGCAGCCCAATGCGGAATATAGCGCACTCTCTTTTGTGCGAGGAGATTTATGTTTTGATCTTTCTCAACATATCGAGCAACTGACAATTCCCACTGCTATCATTTGGGGTGAAAAATCTCAGTTTACGGGTCCTGAGATTGGTAAACGCTTGGCGGAAATGAATCCCACAGCGATTAAAGCTTTCGAGATAATACAAGAAGTTGGTCTTACTCCACAACTAGAATTACCTGCTGTAACTATTGGCTTAATTCATAAATTTTTGAATGGTGAACTTGCTTCAAATTGACTTGATCAACTAAATACTTGATAAATCTCTTTTAATAATTTTTCGTTGGTATAAGGTTTAGCTATAAAGGCTATAACATTACCATTTATGTCATTGATAATTTTTTGGCTAGAAATCAAGCCACTAACAGCGATAATTTTTATTTCGGGATTGATTTGTTTTAAAGTAAGAATTGCTGTTTGACCATCCATTGTAGGCATCATAATATCCATGATTACCAAATCAATAGTATTTTTATTTTGAGCATAAATCGCGATCGCTTCAATACCATTATTAGCAGTTAAAACTTTATAGTTGTAACTTGTTAAAGTTGCTTTAGTTACTTCCAGAATGGAATTTTCATCATCCACAACTAAAATCAATTCTCCATTACCTTGAGGAGTTTCTGCTTCTGCTTCCACTTCTGTGGCTACCATATCGCAAGCAGGTAAAAACACTTTAACTTGAGTGCCTGTAGCTTCTCCCCTAGTATTGCTAATCACATCTACAAAACCACCATGACTTTTAACAATGCCAATGAGGGTAGATAAACCTAAACCCGTACCGCGACCAACTTCTTTGGTGGTAAAGAATGGTTCAAAAATGCGGTCGATGATTTCAGGGGGAATTCCCAAACCATTATCTGTAACACTAATCAGAACATAAGAACCAACAGTCGCATCTAAATAAAGACGTGCATAATCCTCATCTACCAGATAATTTTCGGCTTCAATGATTAACTTGCCCCCATTAGGCATAGCATCTCTGGCATTAACTACCAGATTCATTAATACCTGATGAATTTGATTGATATCACCATTAATCGGTAATAAGTTTCTAGGTGTATTTATTTCTAATTCAATTGACTTAGGGAAAGTTTCTTCAATGATCTTTTTTATTTCCATAATTAGATGGCGAATTTGGATACTTCCCATTTCACCTTCTAAACCCCTAGCAAAAGTTAGAATTTGTTTAACTAATGCTGTTCCTCGTTGAGCATTATTTTTGATGATTCGGAAATATTCTTGAGTTTGCTGATCTACATTAGATAACTTAATGGGTAGGAGTTGAGCAAATCCTAAAATGGGGGCGAGAATATTATTCAGGTCGTGAGCGATACCACTGGCTAAAGTTCCTAAGCTTTCTAGGCGTTGAGTACGAAGAAATTGAGATTCTAATTGTTTTTGCTCGGTAATATCGGTATTAACCACTAAATAGGATTGGGGATTTCCTGTTTTATTTCTGACCAAAGTCCAGCGACTCTCAACCACAATATTTTTACCCCCTTTGTTAACTTGATTCAATTCTCCTTGCCATTCACCTTCTGTTAATACTGTTTGTTTAATCTCTCGTAATCGCTTTAAAGGTTCTTGATATAAAAGTTCATTGGCATTTCTTTCTAAAGCTTCTGCTTGAGTCCATCCATATAGTCTTTCTGCTCCTTGATTCCAAAACAGAAGTTGGTTATCTAAGCCGCGAACTATGATCGCATCCGTAGCTACATTTAATAATGCTGCTTGTTCAATAATTTTTTGTTCTGCTTGCTGCTTTTCCCGCTCACTGCGATAAGCTTCGATAATACGACTACAAGTAGCAAGAAAGGGTTGGAGATAATCTACAATGACTTGATTGTATCCTTCCTCTCGATTGGCAATGCCTACCATGCCAGTAATTTCAGTTTCTTTAAAAAAAGGTACTCCTAAAAATGCGTTTAAGGGAGGATGTCCTTCTGGGACTCCTCCCCTTCTGGGATCAGTGCTAGGACTATTGGCAATAACTGGTTGACCAGTGACAATGACTGCACCAAAGAGAGTTTTTAAGTTATGAAATTCCATCCCTTTGGGGGCATTTTCGGCATAAAAGGCTCTAGTTTCTTCATTCCAGGCAATATTAGTTATGGCATGGGTTTTAAGATAGGGTCTGCCACGAAATTTCATGTAACTTTCTTCCATAATCGGACTACCATCGGCAGCAAAAAGAATTTCTCCGATAAACCCATATTCACTGTCAGTCAATTCTAGAAGGCGATCCAGCATCCCATCAAATAAAATCGCAGGTTCTGCGTCTGCCAAAAATTGAGTTTGAATCCAAGTAATTGCCTTCAAAAGTCGATTACTTTTTTGGAGATCGGTTCGTACTTGTTTGCCTTCGGTTTCAGTTTCTTGACGTTGCAAAGTACTCGCAAATATTTCTCCCACCACCTTAAGCAGATTAATTTTATGCTCCGACCAGACTTGTTCTTCCTGAAAAGAAGCAAAACCAATCCAACCGCTAACTTGGTTTTTGAATTTAAGGGGAATAGAAATCAGAGAACGGATGTCAAAAGCTGACCAATTTTCCCGATCCACTGCTGCTTCTGAAGGCAAGTTATCTATGTTTGGCACACATATAGTTTCATTGTTTTGTATTCGAGCAATTGACCAAGGAAACATTTTCACGGGAATGTTTTGAGCATTTTGAATTTGGCGTTCTTTGCCCTGCACCATCCACTCATGAGTCATAGAGAAGCTAGTTTGGTCTTCAGAGAGACTAAAAATATAGCTAGTGTCAACTTTAGTTAATTCACTAATAGCTTGTAAGGCAAAATCAATTCCCTCGGAAAATTTGGCGGAAGTTAGGTTAAGAAAACGTGTCGAAATACTAGCTAATAACTGCTCAAATTCTAATTGCTGGTGCAATTCTGACTCTACCAATTGTCTTTCATTAGCTTGAGCAATAATATTTGCGATCGCTTGAATAAAATTAATCTCGTCTTGGTTAAAAATTCGTCGTTTAATTGTATGAGCACCTAGTACTCCAAATGGTCTGGCTCTACCTTGAATGATCACGCTAATACCACTGGCTAACTGACAATCAAGTAATAAATCTGACCCTGTAAAGCGAGTTTCTGAAAGTAAATCTTTAACAATCACTGGTTCTGAAGTGATCAGAGTATAACCAGCTTGGAAATTAGTATCTGCTTGTACTGTAGCTACACCTATCAGTTCTTCTTTCCAACCTATTCCCGCTTTGAGTAGTAAGTTCTTGCCATCTGGCAGCAGTTCTAACACCTTACAATATTCTACATTTAGTATGGAAGCGACTAGATTTGCAGCCTGCTCCATAAGAGAAATTAAATTTTTTTCTTCTAGAGCATACTGACCTAGTTCAGCAATTGCCTGTTGTTGTTTAGCCTGTATGCGAAGCTTGAACTTGGCTAATTCCCTTTTGCGTAAAGCTTCTTGTCCTTTTTGGATTTCCTGCTGAAGTTTCTGATTAGCCTTAGTTAATTTACTGGTATGTTCTCTTACCTGTTTTTTTAATTCAGTAGTACGAGTCTGTAAATATTGATTTTTTTCAATTTCTAACTGGCAAACTTGTTGTTGTAATTCTTTGATTACCCCATACATTTCTGTGGGATCGAATATCTGAAGTAAACTGAGTTGAGTAACAATCCCTTGTAGTTCTCCTTTCTCTCCTCCTACCAAAAGCCTTCTTACTCGATGGTGTTGCATCTCTTGATGTACTTTCCATAGAGTATCTTGAGGACTGACCAAAAATAACGGCGCACTCATAAACTTTTTTACTGGTTGAGCAAAATCCAAATTCAGGTTTTGGAATTGCACAATATCTCTTTCAGTGATAATTCCTATGGGAATTAATAATCCATCTCTATTGTTATCAGGCTCAACAATAGCGACATAACTGACTTGATTCTCTGTCATTAGGTTGGCTGCTTCTCGAACCGATAAATTGGACAGAGCATGAATGGGATCAGTTTCCATGATTTCCTCTACCCTACGCCATTTCATTAGATGAATGGGTTTTAGATTACGTCGCAGGTTTTTGGTGGTAATCAACCCCAATAAGCGATCGCTTTTATCAATGACTGGCAAATGGCGTATCTTATGCTGACGTATTAAATTTATGGCGGTAAAAACATCTTCAGAGCCAGTTAGTTTTAAAGTAATCAAATTCTCCTTCATTACTTCCCTAACTGCTATCTCTGTTAAGTTTCTTCCTGTAGCAATTAACTTTACTACATCCCGTTCTGTAAAAATTCCCTTAAGTGTTTCATTTTCAACTACTAAAGCACAACTATTGTTTCCCGAAGCCAGCAAATCTGTATTTGAATTATCATGATTTTGATTGAGATAGCAACTGTTACTCCACTCTTGCATCTGCCTAATAACTTCACTTAAAAGAGTTTCGGGAGAAACAGTTAAAGGCTGGCGATCAATTACCTGTTCAATAGAGAAAAACTTATAAGGCTGCACTATTTTGGTAGGGAGATACTTCAAATATTATTTTAGGGTAATGGTCAAGACAAGAATACAATCTATTTAAGCGATCGCAATATCTTATACCAATTTCCCTTAAAAGACGATTGGCGAAATTTCTGATTTCTGACTTGACCGATAGAGAATCCTTTAGGGCTGACTTCTGATTTCCTATCTGTAGCAATCATTTAGGAAAATTTTCTATAATAGAAGTGGGAAAGCCATCCCAGCTTGAAGAGGAGGGCAAGATGAAAACTAATACTCTACACTCAATTTCTATTTTCTGTAGCTCTTTAGCGATCGCAATTTTCTTAGTAATGGTCAGTGCGATGGGTACTGCTAAAGCCCAAAATACTCTACCTAATAATCTAAGACAATCTGCTATTAATGGCTTATTCACACCAACAGCAGCCGACAGATTCTTTGAACAAGGAAGACAGCAGATGGAAAGAGAAGCAGACATTCTAGCTAATCCAGAACGTTACTATAATGACAGGCTTCTTCAAGTCAACACCATTGACATTAAAATAATCGATGAAAATGGAGAACCACAACCAATTCCTAATTTTCCTGAAGATAGCCTAGAAAATCAAATGGAATGAGAAATAGGTAGTAGGTAGAGGTTAGTAGTTAGTAGTAGTTAGTCCTTTAGGACACCTTCGGATATGATTAGTGGCTAAGTAGTTCAACCTAAAAAAACTTAAAATAGACCAAAAGTCCACTATACCTAAAAGGAAGCCCTAAAACGTCGCGATAGCTGACGCGAAGTTAATCCTTTAGGGCTAATATCTATCCTCACTATTTGATGTTTAATAAAGTGGAGCTACTTAGTTGTTAGTCATATCAACTGTTGCACGGGTAAATACTTAAATTCCTCACAGTTAAGCTGTACCTTGTAATTGCTCAAATGATTTTTGAGTAATTTTAGGTTGCACTGTCCCAACTCTTGAAAGTAATACTGCGCCAAAACCAAACAGATTGAGCATTAAGATGATTAATCCTCCCACCACAGGAATAAAACTGATTATTGCCAAGATCAACATTCCCAGGAAAAAGGGAATAAAGACTGCTTCTTTGTGGGGTAAAATTTTCTTACCAATCCATGAACTTGTTGCGATCGCGCCAACCATACCAGCCACAACAAGAGCTAAATTAACAATGGGAATGAGCAAAAAGCCAAATACACTTCCCGAAAATAAGGCTGTAAAAAGGGTAATAGCTACCATACCAACCAAACCCCACATAGCACTTTTAAATGGATATTCACCTAAAGTAGCAGTGATAGTTTGAATGTGATCTGGCAACAACAACAGTAAGAAAATTCCCAAGATCAAGACAACTGTTAAAGAAATTAGCCAAAATAAGACATTAGTTAGATAAAGCGTACCCAATAACCCAAAGCGCTCAAATAATACTTTGGCATTACTAAACATTGCTACTTCACTACCACCAACTATTGCCCCCTTTTCTTTAAAAATTTGTCCACCAATAGCTACTGCATCTCCCCCAACACTAGCATTAGGCTTCAGAATAACATCTCCACCGATAGCTACTGCATCGTTGATAACTTGTCCCTCATCCAGTATGGTTACATTAGCATCAATAGCTACAGCATCGGTGATCACTTGTTTTGCTGGAACTATGACATCAGTACCCATTTTGAAAATAGTGATATCACTCTCATTATTAGCAACAGCAACTCCACCAATAAAAATCACTAAAAAAGCTGCTAATAAAGCTAACATTATCAATTTAATTGTTTGCCAATTCATTTTATGAATCTCCTTGAATTTTATTAGTGATTAATTGTTCAGCTTAAAATTCTCAACAAATTACTTCATTTACAGGTCTTCTGGGGGTTGGTTTGGTGTCTTTAGCATAACCCAAGCGCATCAGAATTTGAGGATAGCCATTTTCGGGAAAGAGAGTTTTTAGGCGCGATCTTAATTCAGGAATTTCGATGGGTTGATTAAAGAAAGATGCCCAAACATTAGCAACTCTGGCTCTTAACAATAAATGTCCTAATGCTTCTCCTGTGGCTAGCCAGTCTGGAAATGTATCCTGTTTACTGCTCAGTAAGACCAAAACAGGTGCTGTTGCTGCTAATTTACGGTCTTTTGCTGATTGAGATTTACCCAGATCGAAGGAGCGAATGACTAGGGAAATTAAAGGTGCAATCCCATCTAACCGTTCATCCATTCCTTGTGCATAGGCAGGAATACCATCATGACGAGAACTTTTTCCAGAGCGTATCCATTGAGATAATTCACGGCGGAATAAGGGATTTGCCATTTGTAAGCGATCGCCCTTAACAATTAAATTAATTACCGCTTCACGATTTTCCTCGGTAATAATTTGGAGTTGAGTATGTTTTGAACTACCTGCCAGACGTAATTCTGATAATAGACAAGAGGAGAGTGGTCGATCTGCAAAGGGAAGTCTATTGGTACGTCGCTTAGGTATAGCGTGAAATAGAGACTTTGTCTCCTCTGAAGAGGATATCTTACTGCTAATATTGATTCTTCCCAATAAGCTAGGGTTTTTGCTATCGGGAAAAACTTCTACGATATCTTGAAAGCCAAAATAACGTAAGGCAATTTTCAGATGAAATAAAGCTGCACCACAACTAATGATTAACTCCCGATGATTTGGATCGACCACAGGTAAAGCGCGACTTTGATCTGCATAGAGTTCAACAGAGTCATCAACTATCTTAAATAACCAAGGTTGAGTGTTATGTCCTGATGGAGCTAAAACTGCATAGTTAAGTAAGAATTTAAGTTTTTCGGAAAAAGTACCATTAACTGGAAAATTATCTGCTTCAACTTGCCATGGGTCTAATGCTAACTTAGGCTTTTGCCAAATTATATCTGGAGACACTACAGGAAAGATATTTAACAGATTAATCATGATTGTCCCCCATATTTAAGGGTTAAGAATTTAGGCTATAAAGACAAAAACATTGCACCATAACTAATCTCTTCTATACCGAACAATTATGTAATTTGAACTATCTAAATTCACTTCTAAGCTAGTTCAAAAATTTGAGCATCTTGTGAAGAGCAAAAGATTTTTTTCTAAATCATCATAATCAGTTGAGGCTAAAATTCCATATGTCACGCCTGTTTTTCATAGTCAATAAAATAGCGATCGCAATATCAGATATTGCGATCGCACAAACTTCTTTTATTAAGTTCCCTCCTGGGGAGCAAAACATTTTGTCACATTAAAGGATCGCCGATTTGTCTAGCTGCTAAATACTTATACATGGCATAGCGAGTATCAACATCCTCTTGTGCTTGTCGCATAAGTTTTTTCGCTGCTTCGGGTTGAGAGTGCATCAGCATTCGGAAACGGTTTTCGGCATACATCGATGGTTCAACTAGTTGTTTGGGGGATCTGCTATCGAGTAATAAGGGGTTTTCACCTTGCTCGCTGAGTCTGGGATCGTAACGGTAGAGTAACCAGCGTCCCGAATCTACTAATGCTTTTTGATGTTGCATTGCAGTAGTCATGTTAATGCCGTGAGCAATACAGTGAGAGTAAGCGATGATTAGGGATACTCCTTCATAAGCTTCTGCTTCTAGAAAGGCTCTGAGAGTATGTTCATCCCTCGCACCCATAGCAACACTAGCGACATACACATTACCGTAAGTCATTGCCATTAAACCCAGGTCTTTTTTCGGTGAAGGTTTACCCCCTGCTGCAAATTTAGCTACTGCACCTCTGGGGGTAGCTTTAGACATTTGCCCTCCTGTGTTGGAATATACTTCTGTATCCATCACCAGGATATTGACATTTCTACCGCTAGCGAGAACGTGATCTAGTCCTCCATAACCAATGTCGTAACCCCAACCATCACCACCAACGATCCAGACGCTTTTTTTCACGAGGTAGTCGGCTAGGGATAGCAGTTGTTTGATTTTGGTTGTTAGTCCTAAAGGATACAGCTGCCCCTGCGGGTAGAGCTTCGCAAGCGCAAGCGCATATAGTTCGTTGTTAGTCCTAAAGGATACACCTTCGGATATGGTTAGTAGGTTTTGCAGTTTATCTTTTAGTTGACTGACTCTTTGTCTTTGTTCGTAGATATCCGCTTCGTCTTTTTGTTCCGCATTTAAAATACTGGTAGCTAAGTCTTCTCCTACTTCCTGGGCTAGAGACTGAAGTAATTCAGCAGCAAATTGAGCCTGTTTATCGATGGAAACGCGAAATCCTAAGCCAAATTCGGCATTGTCTTCAAAGAGAGAATTTGACCAAGCTACCCCTCTACCTTCTGAATTATGAGTCCAAGGAGTGGTAGGTAAGTTACCACCATAGATAGAAGAACAACCAGTAGCATTAGCAACTATAGCGCGATCGCCGAACAGTTGACTCATTAATTTTAGATAGGGAGTTTCTCCGCATCCTGCACAAGCTCCAGAGAATTCAAATAAGGGTTCTTGCATCTGCTGTTGAGC
>JAAUYH010067389.1_pt1 | contig 14305 bp, 13 predicted proteins | sample 7278061 | NCBI WGS metagenome assembly JAAUYH01 (sample SAMN14350203, study PRJNA611818) | marine sediment metagenome | isolation source: surface marine sediment (0.6m) | place: French Polynesia: Moorea | collected 2018-08
CTTTTGTATCTTTTCATGTTCTGCTATGAATTTAGTTTTCCTTTAATTCCACGTTTAACGATAGAAAGAAACTATTTCCTATCGATGTACTTGAACTTGAAATTCCCATGATTCCTCAATCCGGGACATTTTACTATTTTCCCATAGACAAGATTTCCGCGTGTACTATCTGCAATTTTAAATTTACACTGGAAGCACTCCATTGGTGCGTGATAGGGTTCTTTCATGCTACTGAACTCTTCGAAAATTATCACTAGAGGTAAAGAATATTAATGGGTTCATTTGTGTCTCTATGGTTCATAATCGATGCAGCTCGAATTTAACTCAAAAGAAAGTCGCAGTATCGGTGGTCAGGTAAAGATCGATCATTGAAGGCGTAACGATTAACGTTCTATACTCATGGATTTAAGGTGAAAGCAAGGGTTTTACTCATGGAATCTAATCATTGACTGCAACCTAGACATGTGTGGCGCATACTCTTCAACATCTTCGTAGCCTCCTAAAATTATTGTTCGAACCTGTGATAGCATGAATTTCACTTTTTTACACCCAGATTGGAGGTTCGCTATCTGTGGTGAAGGACATTACTACTCTCTCGAAGCTAATCAGTCTACGATTCGGATTACTAATACTGCCCGCATACACTTCTTCAACGAGTAGAAGATACTGCTTTGCCTGAAGAATATTGTTAATATGCTGGATTGGAGAAAGCGAGATCTCCTGTTTGAATATTATCTTTAAAAGCAAGACAGTTATCTTTAATCGGAACAGTATTTTCAACTAGGAGCTCAGAACATGGATGGAAGCTATATATTTCGAGATTTCCTAGATTTCACATGAGAAGTGCCTCTCTGGGATGCGAAATTGCAATACACAGTTCAAGAAGTCTTAGTTCAGGTCATATTTCATTACTCAAATCTCTATTACACAAGATTTTGCCCTCTATACATTACAAATCACAGAGATATTGCACTAAATGTCTCCTTGTCTTCATTGATAGGCGCAAAAATATACCAAAAGTCAAGACGATAAGCCTTCCGTTTTTCCGTTCAATCATTCGCAATAAAAGCAATTCTAGACCAAAATTACTATTCATTAACTTTTTTAGCGCATTAGCTCTCTTGCGCGAAATTCTCAACTTCATTCTCATGTACCTGTTCGAAACACTTTCTCAAGCTCGATAGAATTGTTCACACAAATTTAACGAGGCCCGTACGTCAAAATTTTCAACACACTCGTGTGAATCCGGTTCAAAATACTTTCAGAAGACAAAAAAGCTCTATTCGCAATGTTCTGAAACCGACTAACTGCACAAGAAAATAAAGTTTGCTTTCGCAAATTAATTAGGAACGCCGTTTGTGAGGGCTGCAAAAAGTCAAGTTATAGTCCGCATTCTCGAACGTGTTAGAAATGGGATCCAGAAATTTCTGCTAACTGATAAATCTTGCTCGTTCCGTTCTATACTCAGTAGAATACTAGAATACTAGAATACTTATAGAAATTGTAAGGAGTGCTCAATATCCGTGTTTAGTAGTGTAGTAAGATCAGATATGCGTATAGGTCTGTCGAGTTTGCGCAAGGGTCCATCGACCGATGCAGCCTTGCGGACCGTTATGTTGTGTGCGATGCCTTAACTTAACGGAAACGGAAGCAGTAACACCACAAGGCCTTTAGCGTCAGCAGATCCGGGTCCTACATGCTCAATTTACTCGAAAAAATTTACCTATGTGGGTAGCAACTGAGAAGTTCTTCTGCTTAATTTCTAGTGTTGTTGATAATCGATACCTTCACTTATTTGGGACTCTATTTTATGTAGTGCAATTCCCTTGGGGAGAAAAAACCACCACTAGAACCCAGAGATAAATGTCCACCGCTCGCGGGCGGTTGGCTTACCCACGCGTGGGAGGGAGCGACTGTATAACTCCCACACAACAAAGCCTCGCGCCCTAGTGTGCGGGTTTATCCAAAATCGGGAGAGTAGCGGGGGTCAGAGAGAGAGAGAGAGGTTGTGGTCGGGAGCCAGCGGAATGAAGCCATACTTCTGTGAACCAGGCACCGGAACACCTCCAGAGGGGTGATCGGGCGCCTCTCCTTGCACGAACTGTCCTTCAAACCCGTTTGGGGAGCGTCAAACGATATCACAAGTGGTTGTTAGTATTTAAAGCAACCACCAGTGGTTAGTTCTGGGCCGAAAAGCTCCTGTTTTTACTCATCAAAGTCCCAGAAACTACTTATAGTAGTTTGTAATCACTACATTGATTACTTACAGCTACTCCTGCGATTTAGCCGCCAGTGATCATTTTGAAATTCGATCGTGCATAGCCTTTACCTACCAATTTTTAACGTTTAGGAAACTATAGAGATCCACGACTGAAAAAACCCTTCCAAACTCTTTTCGATGTTGCACTAAAGTTCTTTCTCTGGTTTAAGAATCAGAAACTCTTATTATTCAAAGCCATGTTAATTCGGAAGAACTAGGTATTGCGGATGCTTGCTAAATGCCTAGAACTTTTAAATTCTTGTCGAAATAAAGTTGCAAGCTGTGCAATAAGATACACTGATCCTTTTCGACTACATGTATGCGAAAGCGTACTATAGAATATTTGGAAGAATTTTTTATTTTTGATTCAATATTTGTTGTGTGATTCAAGTAATATTTTATGTACTCAGCATTGCTTCATGTTTCCTATTAAATTATTTAGAAACATTCGACCAAGCGCCATGCATTTTCGCAGACGTTCGAATGCGACCGATTAGTTTTTACGGTCTACCTGATCAATTTATGGAATAATATCGCCTTTTGATCAAGCGAAGCCGGAAATATTCATCTCATTTGTTTGTTTGGCGTTTACCTAAGGCTAAGAAAACTATAGGGAATAAATCAAAAAAATTAAAAGGAAGCAGTATCGGTTATATTCTTTAGTATTTTTCTTAGAATTTTTCTAACAAACAGGATCAATTGCTTAGGAAAAGATTCAGGCTGCATTACGCTGTGAAACAGCGATTTTAATTGCACAAAAATACATTTTACAATTTTCTGCTTTGTTTTCGGCTGATCACTACAGTGATTGAGTTATTGATCGACTGGCAGCTATAAAATGACGTTCAATCCAACAGAACCTGTAGTGGATTCACGCGAACGCTAATTTTCTATGCAATGAAACATTCCTAGCCCTCTTATATGGGAATATCAATTACGAAAAATGGCCGCAAAGACACAAATGAGGGAAGCCCGGCGTGCGGCTAGAGCTGGAGGAATCGGTGGCTGAGTGTGCTTATATAGACTATGTGATGTATGATTAGGATAAATACTGTCATTACATTACACAGATGGCAATTAAGGAATTAGATAATGCTTTACACTGTAGTGAGTTTGTCTGAGGAAATGATATGCATTTATTTCTTATAATCATTTCCTTTCAAATTACTCTTTTCTCCTCTTTACTTGTTCTATTTATCTCTTCATCATTAAGTGGTTTCTTAAAGCAATTCTTAAGAATCCCAAGAACCTAGAAGTGCTTTTCACAACACCGATTTTTTGAAGACCTCCAAAATGCCTTGTTACCGGGATTTTCGCTTTTGTTTTTCTGAAATATCACGACCTACCAGGCCTTATGGATAGTGGCAGTGTCAAAAAGCCTTATCGTGACACTGCGAGCAATATATATACCATTCTTTCTGCAGTAATGCTTTACATTAGGTACAATACTATCCGTAGCAGGGCGGCAGGGGTAGTTTAATTAACCCAGAAGCTGGGAAGTGTACGACAAGTTGGAGCGTGGCACTGAATCGAGCTTCTGGAAACAAGACTGGCCCGCCCAATGTAGATGAACAGTGTTAACCCCGTAAAACTAGATTCCCACAGTGTTTGTCTTTACTTTGAACGAAAATCTCAAACTAAATATCTACAGCTCAAACTGTTGCTACTGTCAGACCCGTCGAAATGGGGTGGATTTGCTAGTAGTTCTAGACTAAACGAGGAACACTAACAAACACATAGAAATAAATAGACCCCCCGAATAGTTGCTTGCACCTAGAGGAGTAGCCCAAAACAACGGTTTTTGAGCTACACTTTAATATATACAATGCATCGATATGTATGACATTATCATTGTTACCTTGATGGATTCCACGTCGACATTTACCATTCTAATATGATAGACTTTATCGGTGGGCGTAGGAGGGTTCTATTTTCTGCACAACGAACAATATCTTACTCGATGTATGTTTCTGTGTGTGTTGTGACCTACCCTCCAACAGAATATGTACATGCCCTAAGCGTATTCTGAGTTCCTCGATATTGTTGCTCATTAGATCCGCTGTTTCACATTACTCTGGCAGAAGCGTGTACGCGGATGCGTTTAGTGAGTATGACTAAGAAGAACGGGGAGTAAAAATAACAATGAGCTACAGTTCCGCTATCGCAGAACGGTGAAGTTTGAAAATGGATAAGAAAGAGTCCAACGCAAGAAAGAGCAATCTAGATAGTAGTAGGTCCGGTTTTAGGAAGGAGAAGACTTATTAGAGTAAATGATTGGGATATGATGGACATAAAGTATGTGTCGGCCGAGAGACAAAAAAGTATTCAGAATCAGTTAGTGAACTTAAATATTATTCTACGTGTTAATATTCGGGCAATTAGCGGCGGAGTAGGAACTGGAAGTAATAAGACATAGGACATATGTGGAATTCACATACATAGTATTCAAATTGTTCGCTGAAATTGCCTCCTGATAGTGAGAGCGAGGCTTTTGTTTGGGTTGCAACAACCAGAGTTATCGTTGTAGTTCCATCAGGCTACTACCCGATGGTTTATTCTGTACCAGGCACATTGCGCTGGATAGTAAATGGAGCTGTAGATGAACAGGAAAGATGCAGAGTTAAAAGCGAGAGTGACGGAATGGAGGCGATTGCGGTAGGAAATAAGGTAGTGCACGGATTTCCCATTGACCGTGACGAACCGCAGCGTCTGGAAAGTATTCAATGAGATATGAAAGATGGGCTAGAGTTCGTTTGGATCATACCCGGTCGGAGAGGGGCAGCAAGAATTGCACCACAGCGGGTGGAAATGCCAACAAATAAAAAAGGCCGAGTGGCAACTGCGCAGAGCTTAATTCGATTCAAGGAATAGGTAGAGTATAGAGGACAAGAGATATAGAGGAAAATGAGTAGAGTCAGCGGGTGCATAGCGCAGATGGAAGGAGTGATTCGATATACATGACAGAGGCTGTTTAATGAGTTTCGGGATGCAACATCAGAATAGTACGAGCTTTGAGCGGGAAGTTTTATCATTCTCCCCAAATGCGAGGTGGTCGAAATTCATCTCTCTGTGCTTGTCGGAAGGCGTGTACCGGTCCTTGGGGAAGAATTCAGTAGGTGGGCGGCCGTACTACATGCCCGATAGAATTGTCAAGTGGAGGAGGTGCGTTCAAAAGGAAAAATGCGTGTTCTTTTCACATTGCTTAAGTAGCTCATGAATGCGCTGCTTCTGGTCTCTGCGATTTCTCGAGAAATAGAAGTTGCGGCGTAAGAGGATGAGAGGGCAAGTGGTTCATTTACGGTTTTGTACGCCGCTTGCGTACGGTATAGCGGTTGGAGGCAGAACCGCGGAGCTGTACATCTTACTGCACAGAATGACAGAGGAGTGTACCACATGCGCGACGATATCAGCTTGTGAGTAGGTGGATAAGAATTGGAGCGAGGCGTGGGTATAGGTTGGTCATGAAGACCATTGCACGGAAATGGGGGGATCCTTGACCGAAAGTTATGGGCTTATTTGGGCATCGCTTGTGGAAGCAGGAATTCACAATAATAGAGGCTAGATAAACGATGCCTTGTTTTTCGTTCAATTATGCACAGCAAGTGATTCAAGGTTAATGGACCGCCATTTACGTCCGTTAGTAGGAAACGCATTCTGACTCCAGTGAATAACATAGAAGGGTCAAAATGATTAAATTGAGTAACCTTAAACATTACTACCCACGGTATAAGTGCACTCAAATAGAATAGCTCGAAATTACGGAGCTCGTAGGCGACGTAGATTCAATGTGTGGGGCCCAGCCACGAGAGTTTTGCGTTATCGGGTCCAAGAAGTTACAGCGGGTGAATTTATTCCTCAGCACGGCGAAAGTGAGACAAGTCCATTGGAAAGGGAGGAATGTGGCAGTCCGATTTGCGAACATGACATTTCAATCTCGGGACAAGCGGAAGTTCAGAACAGAGAAGGAATTAGTGAAGGAGAAGAGGACGGGAGAACGTTCTCTTGGACGCAGTGGGAAATGTAGAAGTCTCACCTGATGAAGAGTTGAACTGGGGTGGAAGTACTGCAGAGCTTGCAGCCGATCAGGTTGAGGAAGTAATGGCATTCGGCACAGAACCTCAAAACAGGACGGAGCTTAAGCTTAAATAACGTTGTACTGCGGGAGCTGCCTAGATTGAGTGGAGTGGCGCGCGCAGTGCTATGTGCGATTATGCATTGTTTCCCTGCACGGAGGATGACGAAGGGAAGAATCAATGCGGTTCTTCACCAACCAAAAGTTTGCTGTATCGTCGTACAAGTGTTTGAGAGAGACTGTTCGGGCCTTATTTTTGAACGAACTAGCGATTAGGGCTTCGAATTCGCCGTACACTGCAAATGTGGAAAGTAGACTAAATCTTCCGACGCCGTATGAATAGGTAATTTTTCTGTACTACGCCGCAGGAGATATGCGAAATCCAGTGTTTTGGTCCGATTTCCTAGCCAGATTGGATAGGGACAGGTGAATAATTAGCAAGGACTTAAGAGTATGCGCTGAAGATTCGAACATTGTGAGAGCAAATAGGTGGCTCTACGGTGAACCACAGTGTTTCAGCGCGGATAAGGGTGATGATATAATTGTGGAGATTGGAGACATTGTAGAAATCCGATTCATTCGAAATTTGAATGCGGATATTTTGGAGGTGTTTGGACGTGAAGGAATGTCACGATAGGTGAAGAGCTTCGTTGTCGCGAGCTTTGAAGGTAGGCTTACAAATGATCCGCGGGCAAACTATCGTGCTGCAGAGATTCGTACGGACAAATTGGTTGGATTGCTGCAAATGTTGAAGTATGAATGGCCAGGGAAAGAATCGTATCGCGATGAAGTCACATTTGTCTAACCTGTTGACATTGTCGTAATATTGCGTCTCCTACTGAAGAAACGGCTGTTAGAGCGTCTAGTGATTGTATTCCTTGGACTATACATTTCCGCGTCGACTGAAATTACAAGTCCTACAAATGAGCCCTTGGATTGAATTCAGATTCTATTTCTATCCAGTGGATTCCAATGCGATGGGGTAAAAGACGTGACACTTATCACATAAGGTGCGACATACCTCATGAGGGGTCCGTGGTTATAAAAGACGCAATGTCGCACCTGTTCCCTGATAGTTGTAATGGCGAAAACTACGTTGTCTACACGGGCTTAATATACTTGGACTGATTCACGTATAGGACCGGGGGTATAGTATGATGCAAGGGACAGGGCAAGCAGTGTATCTACAACATCCTTGCGTGTCTGGCGGAGGACCTGGGTGTACAAAATCAACGCGAACGTTGAGTATCTTGCCATCAGGGGCCGAGATAACTCTATTGTTTAGGCGTTTGCAGGCGGATGTAGTGAATGGCATGGTCTAGGCTCAGACTTTAATTTGCGCAGATGGAATTACACGTATTTCATTATATAACTTCGTAGTATTTCTAAGGTATACACTGGGACTGAATTTCCTGTTAGATGTCTACGGTCACAGCGGCGATGCTGGATGCCATCAGTGCTGTATAAGTACAGGTTGTAAGGAATCTCTTCAAAACCGATACCTCTATTCCTCCCTCGGTTGTTCTGACTTCGCCTACTGGCTTACAGCGACGCGTCATCTATCAGCTTGAGTCATGGAACTCCCGTCGGAACGGTACCAGTGCCTAGGTGTGCAGAGAAACTTCTGGCATGGCGAATGTTTTGATGAATTGGGCAACGGCGCTGTCTAGGGCGGCTTGCGGGATTCCTCGCACCAGGTACTCGAAGAGGATTGCTCCGTTCGAATTCAACCAGTACTTTTCCTGCTTCATCGCTCCTGACTATTTATTCGTTGGTCTCGCACGCAATGCAATCGCGCTTCCATTCTTTAATGTGTCTCCGAAAGAGAAACGTCATCGTTTCGAGCACGTCAGAACGGAGGTTAACGGATATTGGTCTGAACACCTAACGACGGCCTTTCGACTACAATTCCAATAAGATGCTGGCAATGGCCTTCTCCAATCTACATGAATTAAGCCGTATTATATGTCCCGCGTACTCGGCAGTATTACGATTGCCACCGTATGACAAATGGAATGATTCGAGGCCAACGAACTTACCGAGGACTGCATTAACGAAATTTCGAAGCAGATTCTGAATATGCACATGCTCGAGAGGAATGTATTGGCCGGTCTCGCCTCGCTGCACCTTTGTCTGTGCCAATCACGTGCCATGCCATTTGACGTGTACTGGTCTTCAATACCGCTTTCTCAGAATGGACGAAGGCGCTCAATCTGGAAGGTGTTCGGGGCTTGTGCTCAAATAATAAGAGTATTTTGTACTATAACGGACGATAAATTTCTTGAATGTCTAGAAGTGATGGAGGCGTGAAGAATTTGGGGACTTGCACATCCACTATTAAATTATACAATTCTTGCATTCAGACTTCATCAGAGCCTAATGTTCCCTGCCTCGTCGAGCTATCCTTCCAATGCGCATACAGACGGAGTGATATGGCATGGGTTGCGGAATTCAACCTAGAACGCACCCATCATGTAATGAAACTTTAAGAAAGAGCACCTATTCTCAATACAATGGGTACGTTTAAATGACAGGAAATCTCGGTTGCCCCCAGCCTTCCGATACACCAATGACGGATGTTCTATGGGCCTCCACTATGGCACAAGTTTTTCAGCTCGGATTCAATACTCGCTAGTGGAACTAGTCCAAATCCAAACGAATATACGAACATATATACTGAACCTTCTACAGGGAATCAGAGTCATTGCGAACACGCCAAGAACGTCTGGGGTGTACCTTACCAATCCTGCTTGCACATCATCATGTTTTATTGCCTTTGTAACCCTAATTCGATGTCAACTATCGGAATTTAACTTACCTGAATCCATGGTTGATCAGTAGAACTCACGATTCAGCAACGTTGCTCGAAAATGTCCGCAATACTCCAAGAAACTGATTTGCCGCTGTGCTCAACCTCTCTTCACTCGAAAAATTGCTTCCATAAGCATTCTCGCTTCTCATCCGGATCTTAGGATGACAGCATGGAGTTCTCTTCGAATCATAGTATTTGCATTTACAACTACTGCTCCTCCACATTACTTTTCCATCACCCGCACCTTGAGTCCCACCCCAACATCTACATTCGTCAAACTAGCTTCTCCGAGAACCACACATCTTTTACTTGAATTAAGAGGTACTGAAATGGAGATGTTACCATTGCCATCCCAAATAGTGACTCCTGCTACCGACCTCCACGCCGAAGGAGCCGAATCAGTTTAGTAGGAATACTCGTATGTTCAGCATTGGAGCACCGGGTTCCCTCTGCGAGCTGCTTAAGTACTTCTACATAGCAGGTACTCAGGCGGACTGTCAACTGAATACGTTATATGTTTTTAGGACCTTTCTTTCGAGGCATTAGTTCCTTCCATACTGGGACTTCCCAATAATGTCTTCCGTCTTCATCCCAACGTCTTTGTTCTCCTCTAAAGAACCTAACAGATCGCAATTTTCGTCTCGTGACGTCACTGTAGGTTATTCACGCACCCGATGCATACTTCTGTTTGGCCGCCAGTGACCACTTTCGTACGCGCGTCCTTTTTCTTGCTATACATAATCTACGTGACGAATAGTCAGATATCTGTCTCGCTTTCCAGACTACACTCTCCCGAGCGACATTCCGAACTAGAGTACAGCACAGATGCTTCATCTGCCTAACCTGCTATTTCCGATACACAGCTCCTAGCGCTTTTTCTTCCATTTTCATTCTACTGACTCCCAGTATCTTCCGCAACACACCCGACAGAGCCAGAACTATGTGTGGATACTCTTCTGTGTGTGTGTTCTGAGCAACGTAAAACTTCAGCGGCATTGAATGCTCTGCTGAATCCCAATAGCTTTTCTGCAGCAAATGCAAGTGAGTTAAACAGAACCTCCATGGTATTCTGGCCTTCGCACGGCTTTGGAACACTTTCCACTACGTACCGAACCAAACACTCCAGCCATGCAGAATATATGCTCGCCCAAGGAAGATCCAAGATGTACACATATCCTGCTCTCTCTACACGCAACGGCCATTCGTCAGCTTCCCCAAAACCATCCACTCTTCCACCGAGTACGCGATTGTCACCCCTCCGTCACTTCGTACTGCCCCTTCTGCCATTGCACGCAATGTGCGTTTTTTCCCGCACCCATCTTTTGGGTATACTTAGAATTGGGAACATAGGCCGGTCTCCGAATAGTGACTGGATAATGAAGGATAACGATCAGGCGCTCGAACTTTCAATCAGGGATCCAACTTTGACTGATTCACTTTATCCATGCGCGACACTTGTGCTGTATTATTTGTTTGCTATAAAGTATTCACACTTTCACCGTCATCTTTATAATATCTGTTCTGTATCGCGGCGGAATTTGCCGTATCAACTTCCCTATCATTGAGCTCAAACCAGAAACCATCCATCTTGTCCAGTTGCACCTCACCTATCGATCGATTTTTCTTACCAAGAACCCGAATGTGCTATCCAGTTTTGTTCGCTACTGATCCCGCATTTTGAGGTAGTGCTGAAGGAAACATGGCCGCGAGTACCACGCTACTGATCGTCTAAGCCAAAGAAGCTGCTGTAATCCACTCATATTGGGTGTTTCCTTCTGATTTGTCTCGCTAACTGCTCCTCCGTTGTACGATATGCAAATAGCCTCTGCATGCACATGATGTAAGTGTTTTTCATGCCACTCGATAATTTTCTAACGAACTGTACAGGAAAATGTAACAAGACATTCTATCGCCTCTCTCTCCTTCGTCTCTGCCGCGTTCGAGTTTCACTGGTACGATTCCTAAACTAATTCTTACCGGCTATCATTATCTAATGTGAACATCATTGTCAATTTTCGTGAATGCAGATACTTGGTCGATTATAGCAACTGCATACATTTCGATTTCGTCTGCGCCACATTCCCTGATTCAAGAGCATCCCGCATGTGGACAACTCACAGATAAATGTTCTGCGTGACTGTACTCTGCCTTCCATCGTTATTCTACACCGCTCAACCCTAAACGACAACCCTCGCGTACGCAACTCATTGCGTTGGATTCTGCACTCAGTGTTTAGCTATCTTCTTTCTTTTCGTGTTCCTCATAAAATCACTAAACTACCGAATAAACTGTGCCGGTCCGTTAGTGCGATATTTATTAATTATCGTCAAGCTCCCGTTACAGTCATTGTGTAGAATGTGATCCAATTTACTTAATAACCCTATCACGTTGACAGGATGCTAGCTAGATTGAAAGGAAGGAGCTGTCAACGAATCTCAGTGTCCCACACTATACACTTAGGCGTTTATGTTCGGACTATTTTGGAAGAGTAATCACATCATACGAACGATAATGATCTAACTACCGGGATAGTATGTAGAAATCAAGTACATTGGTTTGTACAGTATTATTTTGGACAATCCAAATGATTGATAAGGTAGAAACAGTTCCCTGATGCACTAAATTCATCCAAGTCGGCTAGCTTCCAGCCCATGAAGTGCACCAAGCCGCACAGAGATATCCGAGTAGAGTTCGGTCCCTTACATGCCGACGGTCAACTTGAAAATTCATTGAGGAGCAAAATCGAATATTTAATCTCATTGTACAAACTTTTCCCGAGAGGTACTGTGGGTGGTCATGTTGCTCCCGATGTTCGGCAAACCGAGTTTGAATCACGAGATTATCGGAGTTTTTCGTCAAGCTCCAGGAGGTTTGGAAAAGATGATATTGACTAGTGTAATACAAGCCCTCTTGAAGTTTTGGGAACGAACTGCAATCACAATAGCTACCTCTGCAGTTGCCGTTTCTGTTTCTGATGAAGGAAGACAGTACATTCAGCGTTCAAGATTCCAATTAATTGCTGATCTGCATTCGTCGCATATCCTTGAAATCTGCACTGATCGTGAAAATTCGAGATGTAAATCCCATTACCTGAGATGAAAATGTCAGATGCATACGATACTGTATTGAAGCAGTAGCTTGCACCTTCTGATCATGGATAAATAACCCGTTAGTGCCGTTCAGGGCAGATACATCTTTCTCAGCGAGAAAACTGCAACTGCCTGTAATCCCAAACGATTCTCGCGCTATGATTCCTCTCCTGCTCCTTAAGTTTTTTCAAATTTTTGAATATTTTTACGTACTTGGAGTCCTTCTATTTTGCATGACTGCAGAATTCTCGGGGTGCGATGAAATGGAAGCTAAAAGCTCTGTTGAATTGACCAATACACAAAAAATTATTGAATTCCCTTAGTACTGATTCTTTTCTTTCAGATGATTCACTCAATTTAAAGGAATGGTTCATTGCCATCCTTCTGCAAAACATTTGACGAAATTTTGGCATGTTCACGCCATCCGTTTTTAGAACCAAGATATGATGTATACTTTCATTTTCGCGCCTGATGTGCATCCATGGCAATGATTACTTCCATAAACCGTATTTCAGACTACATAAACTTCCTATTCGTGTCGAATTCGCAATGAAAATAAATATGGCTCGAGTTGCATCTTTTATCCATAAGCTTGTAATTGATCTTACGTATCCCTGTTTCTAATATTGTAAGCGGTATCTTGCACTTTCAAGAGAAACTTACCCGAGAAATTCATACATATGTGCAATAATCGGTAGGCGGAAAACAAAAAATGCAGTGTAATCGCAGGTTCCAGGGTATTCTGTCGCTTTCGAACCATCTCATGAAGCTACTTCTGCCGAGAAAAGAATAAACGATCTGCTGCCGCAACCGGAGATCGGTAACCAAGTGACGAAAGCCGAGTTTGTGAACTCAAGCAATGAAATTGAGGTTCTTGGAAATCTTGTCGAAAAACAGCCTCCCAAATTTCTTGATCCAATGTGATCATGAAGGCATTGTCTTTCCAATTGATTTTTGATGTGAAAGCATATGTTGATGACCCTGCGTAAAAGGTTTCTTCAGTTATCGGCTCAAATATTTTGGACGATAAAGGCTTAAAATATGATTAGAAAATTTGAAAATGCCAAACCGTTAGAGAATATGTAACCAAGCGTTAGAAGTAGATCTTCTTTTTTGATAAGGCCATAGAATATAGTTTCAATATTTCACTTTAATTGATTGTGTTTTATGTGGTTCGTTCTGTCTCTTTACTTTCTTCATTTGATCACTAACTTCTGATATTAATAACAGTTCGGTTCTTGATGTTTTTTGTAATTTCTGTGACTCATTCAGATTGAACTGATCAAAATTTCACATAAAGAATCTGTTGCCACAATTACTTGTATTTACATGGTGATAGTTTGTGCGCAGTAACCATGGTTGACTTCGGACGAATTAAGGATCGTTGAAGTTTACGAATAAAATAGAACATTCAGCCCATGAATTTTCGAAGGTACCAAAAATTAACCGCCAGAAGAGTTTTGTAAATAGTCCGTCAACCGTTCGACTCCGTGGCTGTCGTGGAATAAATTCCCTTCGTCGTTCGGAGCAGCCTAATACGATCTCATATTATTCAAAATTGGAAGATGAGTATTACATTTAATTTAATGCACCAAATATTCGTACTTGATCTCAAGAAATCTAATTATTTGTTCGCCCGGATCTGCCCATGCAGAAATATTGTTTTCCCGAAGTTCGTACCTGCTCACTGTCATTCCAAAAAGATCCGTCCGTCTCCTTTCTTTTTTTAGAATTTTCGCAGATTGCAGCGGGAAAAAAGCCCCCAAAATCACCCAACCAGTAACTAATGTTCATAGTTTTTACAGTACCTTACACCGTGAAATTAGTCTGGCGATATTTCCGATAATTGACAGCACTGAGTATGAGGGTTTTCGGAAAGTGGTACGAGTATTTCGTTTGGCCGTACGAGGGTAAGAATTAGTAAATGATGTGTAGTACTCGATTTTTTATGTGGACGAACCCACCTCACCTGCGCCTAGTCCAAAACTGGTCTGTTTTGCTTGAAATTTCTGGCACAGAGCCTACCTACTGCTCTGCCTTGTGCACTGAGAATAAAATAGAGAAAGTTCAGA
>JAAUYH010089342.1_pt1 | contig 14305 bp, 15 predicted proteins | sample 7278061 | NCBI WGS metagenome assembly JAAUYH01 (sample SAMN14350203, study PRJNA611818) | marine sediment metagenome | isolation source: surface marine sediment (0.6m) | place: French Polynesia: Moorea | collected 2018-08
CTGTCGCCCAAGCAGTCGGCTCGCCTCTTTGATTGGCTTACGTATTCTGGCGGCTTCCTGATCTTCTCAGACTACTGTCGCCCATCCATTCGCCTGGCCGCATTGATGGGCATACGGGTGATCCATGTTTTGACCCACGATTCGATCGGGCTGGGCGAAGACGGACCAACCCACCAGCCGGTAGAACATATGGCTGCACTTCGTGCGATCCCCAACCTTCACGTATTCCGGCCGGCGGATACAATAGAGACAGCAGAATGCTGGCAACTCGCGTTGGAAGCACAGAAAACGCCAAGTGCAATCGCGTTAACACGGCAGGGGCTTCCTGCGGTTCGTCTTGAGCATACCGAAGACAATCTGTGCGCAATGGGCGCCTATGAACTGTCACCAGCATCAGCTGATGCTCAAGTCTCGATCTTTGCTTCGGGGTCTGAAGTGGAACTTGCTATTGCGGCGCAAACCGAACTGGAAGAAGCAGGAACACCAACACGTGTTGTATCCGTTCCATGTTTTGAGCTTTTCAATGCGCAATCAGAAGACTATCGCAACGCAATTATTGGTGACGCTCCTGTCAAGATCGGCGTAGAAGCAGCCATCAAGATGGGCTGGGAGCAGTTCATTGGAAATGGTGGTGTCTTTATTGGCATGAATTCATTCGGCGCATCTGCTCCGGCGGGCGATTTGTTTGAACATTTTGGAATAACCGCAGAGGCAATTGTTTCAGCTGCCAACGCGAAACTGGAAAGCGCCGTCTCTGAAGACGACGCGTGACTTGCAACGGAGAAAAAGTAAATGACTGTGAAAGTCGGTATTAATGGATTTGGCCGAATTGGCCGTAACGTATTACGTGCGATCATCGAGTCTGGCCGTACAGACATTGAGGTTGTTGCAATCAACGACCTGGGCCCGGTTGAGACCAACGCCCACCTGATGCGCTACGATTCTGTTCATGGCAAATTCCCGGGCACAGTAACCGTTGATGGAGATACGATTGATGTGGGTCAAGGCCCGATCAAGGTTACTGCTGAACGTGACCCAAAGGCTCTGCCCTGGGGTGATGTGGACATCGCGATGGAGTGCACTGGTATTTTCGCAAGCAAGGACAAGGCGTCCATGCATCTGGAAAACGGTTCCAAAAAAGTGCTGATCTCTGCTCCTGGCGGCAATGATGTCAAAACGATCGTTTATGGTGTGAACCATGATTCACTTGAGGCAGGTGATACTGTTGTTTCCAACGCTTCATGCACCACCAACTGTCTTTCGCCGGTTGCCCATGTGCTGCACAAGCATTTCGGCATCGAAAAAGGCATGATGACCACCATCCACTCATATACAGGTGATCAGCCAACCCTCGACACCATGCACAAAGACCTGTATCGCGCACGCGCAGCAGCGATGTCCATGATCCCGACTTCTACAGGCGCTGCAAAAGCAATTGGCCTTGTATTGCCAGAGCTTAACGGCAAGCTGGACGGCATGTCAGTTCGGGTTCCAACACCAAACGTTTCCGTGGTTGATCTGAAATGCGTGGTTTCAAAGAACACGACCGCAGAAGAGATTAATGCAGCGATCCGTGAAGCTGCTGATGGTGAACTGAAAGGTGTACTTGGCTATACAGACGAGTCGCTCGTTTCCATGGATTTCAACCATGACCCGCATTCTTCGATCTTCCACATGGATCAGACCAAAGTGATGGACGGCAACCTCGTCTCAATCCTGACCTGGTACGACAATGAGTGGGGTTTCTCAAACCGCATGTCCGACACTGCAGTTGCCATGGCAAACGCTGGATAACCCAAGCTGCCAAGGGAACTGGAAATAGCACTGGCTGTTATCGTTGGTGTTGGACTTCTTTCGCTAATCTGGTTTACGTTCAAAACCGGGGCTAAAGTAGATCCAAGCAAATCCAGTTCCCACAAAGACGACTTTAGGTTTACAGGCCATAATGCTAACCGCTCCGATTTTAATAGCAGCGGAGACGGCGACTAATAGATGAAAAACCCATTTCGCATTAATCCTGAGACCGTTTGGCCAGGCTTAGGATTCCCTTTCCATCACGCAGTGGTGGAACCTGAAGGTCGAAAAGTTCATGTTTCCGGCCAAGTGGCTTGGGATTTAGAACGAAATATAATTGGCATCGGTGACGCTGGTACCCAAACTCGATATGCCATAAAAAACATTCAGAATATCCTGTTTGGATTGGGTGGAACCTTAGAAGATATCATTTCAGTGAATGTTTTCTATGTTGATCAAGCCGACTACCAAGCAATTTGCGATGCACGCAAGGAGATGTTCGAAATTGAACATGGCCCAGCAAGTACCGCAGTTCGTGTGGCGGGCTTAGTTCACGATAAACTTCTAGTGGAGATTTCTGCAATCGCGGTAATTCCAGAAGAGAAATTCAAAGTAGAATGACCGACCCAATACTAATCTTTTTGGCCATTGCGGTAATCATCATCGCGGTGGCCATTGTGCTTTCATGGGTCTATCGAAAAACAATCATTCGAGACAAGAAAATCCAGCGAGCACATGAACGCGATGCAGATGGGTTGAGCGCAGGCGTTGGAACCTCAATCGGAATTGACGCAGACGATCATTAATAATGCAATTGTTATTGTCGACCTAACAAATTGCGCATTCAATCACTGCAGGCTCACCACTTCCCTGTGCAGTGGTAGACACATCCTGAACCGGCTCATTTTGCTTCACTGGCACAGGTGGCGGAGACACAGGCCGCGGCGCACTGGCGACAGAAACAGGCTCAGCGTCCAATCCGTCAAATATCTGGTTTGATTTCACAATCGGTTGGATAGATTGCGGCGTTGCAACCATTCCGTAAACGCCGTTGAACGCGGCTGGCAAAGCCCCGCGCAGCAATTGTTCTTCACGTGTTTCGTCCTTGATTTCCCGAACCAATTGATACTTGACCGGGAACTGGCGCATGGCAATCCCGCTTTCTGGATGGCGAACGGTAGCGATCAAAGAGACTGAATTATTGGTAATCGGTGCGAGCGAAGAGTTAGCGTCGGACACTGCCAGTTCCTGCACGGAAAACTCGAGTGTGTAGGATCCAACGCTCCGGACCATTTCCTTGTTATAGGCTTGGCGCAGATTTTCTGCTGCAGACCGCGTTAGACGAACAAAGCTTCTATCCGGGCGTGGTTGGGCTTCCACATCAACGGTCACATCCGTAATGATGAATTGTGCCGGCGCATAAACTGTCTGGCCGGTTTCTACCTTGCCGGAAGCACAAGCTGAAACGCCAGTTCCAATCAACAAAACCGCTACAAGTTTGCGAATCATTTCAACCCCCGAACAATCCCCACTGACAGTCAAAGATTATGGTTAACAAAGCGTTATTCTGCTTTGACTGAGGCGTTGTGATTCTTCTGGATAGACGGTAAAGACATGACAAAATCTCCCACCAGGAATCCTCCCATGCCCTCTTTCAAAACCCTTGATGATGTCGATGTAAAATCCAAACGCGCGCTTGTTCGCGTCGATCTCAATGTGCCAATGGCGGACGGTGCAGTTACGGACGCGACCCGCATTCTGCGCATCTTGCCGACTATCAACGAGATTTCTGACAAGGGCGGCAAGGTTATCCTTCTGGCACATTTTGGAAGGCCAAAGGGAGAGATGAACCCGGAAATGTCGCTCGCGCCGGTTGTCTCCACACTCTCTGACATGTTGGGCAAGCCTGTAGCCTTTGGCACTGATTGCATTGGTCCCATGGCTGAAGCCGCTGTCTCAGCCATGAATGATGGCGATGTGGTTCTGCTTGAAAACACCCGGTTCCATGCAGGAGAAGAGAAGAACGACCCGGAATTTGTTGCCGCACTCGCCGCCAATGGAGATCTTTTTGTTTCCGATGCTTTCTCTGCAGCCCATCGCGCTCACGCTTCAACCGAAGGTCTGGCACGTCACATGGAAGCTGTGGCGGGCCGCACCATGCAAGCTGAACTTGAAGCACTCGAAGCAGGTTTGGGCAATCCGCAAAAACCGGTCATTGCCATCGTCGGCGGTGCAAAAGTTTCTACCAAACTTGATCTTCTTTCCAATCTTGTCAGCAAGGTGGACATGCTGGTGATCGGCGGCGGCATGGCAAACACATTCCTGGCGGCACAAGGCACCGATGTTGGCAAATCCCTGTGTGAGCATGATCTTGCAGATACTGCCCGTAATATTTTTGCTGAAGCCGAAAAGGAGAATTGCGAAATAATCCTACCGACCGATGTGGTAGTGGCTTCTGAATTTGCCGCTAATGCACCCAATAAGATTGTCGCCGCAGGTGAATGCCCGGCAGACCAGATGATCCTGGATGCAGGCCCAAAATCTGCTGAAGCGATCGGGGAAAAAATCCGCACTGCCAAGACGCTGATCTGGAATGGCCCATTGGGTGCTTTTGAGATAGAACCGTTTGACGCTGCTACTGTAGCGGTCGCAAAAATTGCTGCAGAACAAACCGCCAAAGGTGAACTGGTTTCTGTCGGTGGCGGCGGTGACACAGTTGCAGCTCTAAATCATGCCGATGCTGCCAAGGACTTTTCTTACGTCTCAACCGCTGGTGGCGCGTTCCTTGAATGGATGGAAGGCAAAGACCTCCCCGGTGTGGCTGTTTTGTCCAAATAACCGGTTCCAATCCCGAAAAACTCCCGTCTCTGTGTTCAAATGCACAGATTTTGCCAAATCTCTGCCTCATTGTGACCTTCATAGCCTATTAACTATGTATGGAACACAGAACAATGAGCCCCGAGAATAGGACGAGAGACATGCAAGCAAAGTCTCAATCCAACTACGATTACGCCTTGAACCATCATCACGACCGGTTGGACGAAAAACTCATGCAATCAGCTGCAGTTTTCTTGCTGAAAATCAGTAAAGCTGCTGAAAGCCTGATCGTGACGGATACAAAACACTAAGGTCAGGCACTTTTCTATTGCCTGACCGGCAAACGCTTGATTGAGCGCAAACCTGGTCGATTGTGCCATTCAATCTCTTCCAGCCCGACCGCCAAGGAAATGGGATCCTGTCCCAAAAATAAAACGTTAAGCGCTGCTTTCATTTCCATTCTTGCAAGTTGATGCCCCAGACAGAAATGGATTCCCGTACCAAACTCCATATGCCGGTTCGGTTTCCGGCTTAAATCAAGTCTTTCAGGCTGATCAAATACTGCAGGATCAAAATTCGCTGCTACCAGCAACGGCATTACCAGGTCACCCCTTTGCAGCCGCACACCTTCAATCTCACAATCTTCACGCACAAACCGTGGCTTTGTCATTTGGACAGGGCTCACAAAGCGCAGCAATTCTTCAACCGCGATATCCACTTTATCGGGATTGTTTTGAAGCAAGGAGAGTTGTTCAGGATTTTGAAACAGGGCGAATGCACCACCCGCAATCAAGTGTGTAGTTGTTTCGTGACCCGCCAGCAACAAGAGAAACACCATCGCCATAAGTTCATCATCGGTCAGATCGCTGTCGGGATCACTTACCAATTCATGCACCAGACCAACACCACCATGTTCCCGTTCATAGACGATGCGGTCCTGAATATATCCTGTTAGCGGACGCAGTTTTCTGATTGCCAGCAGAAATGACAACACGCCGCTGACAGTTGTAATACCGGACGCCCATTCGCTGAATTTGCCACGGTCGGATTCAGGCAGTCCCAATAGTTCACATATCACCGAGAGTGGAAACGGTCTGGCAAAACCCGTCACCAAATCGGGTGTCGCACCATCAGCAAACAGTTGGTATCTTTGAGCTGTAGACAGTTGGTGAATCAAGGGTTCCATATCCACAACAGCACGCCGTTGAAACGCATGGTCTACAATCGTGCGCAATCGCTTGTGCTCTGGCTCATCCGAAGAAAGCATGTTTGAAGTCAGTCTGGTCAACAGTTTAGGTGTCCACCAGGAGAGACCTGGCACATTGCCATCCGCCTTTTTGACCGAGAACCTTTCATGGTCCTTCAAAACCTGCACTGCGGCCGCTTGCGTTGTGGTGAACCAGACCTGCCCAAGGATCGGAAGCTTTGACTTTACAAACGGCCCTTCATCCCGAAACTGAGCCAGCATCGGGGCAGGATTTTTCATAAATGCCTGACTTTGTAAAAGCTTGTACATATCCGGGTATTTCTCCCTCACTACAATGTAGTTATTGCGGTAACGGTGTTCAAAGATTCACCACTGAATATTTCATCTTGGAACTTCAAATCTCTACCGAGCTTTGCTAGAGGAGACGCAACGTAATCTCAGGAGAAGAAATCAATGAGCGAACGCCTAGAGGACATCGCTATTGCTATGGTGGCAGAGGGCCAGGGAATTCTGGCAGCAGACGAATCCACCGGTACGATCAAGAAACGCTTTGATTCAATCAATGTAGAAAACACAGAGGATAATCGCCGTGATTATCGTGAGATGTTGTTCCGCTCACAAGAAGCTATGAACGACTATGTTTCAGGCGTAATCCTGTTTGAGGAAACACTCTATCAGAAGGCTGCTGACGGCACTTCACTGGTTGACCTAATCAAGGCAGCCGGCGCAGTTCCAGGCATAAAAGTCGACAAAGGTGCACAGGCCCTGTCGGGCACTTCGATTGAGAAAGTAACAGAAGGCCTTGATGGCCTTCGGGGTCGTTTGGCCGACTATTACGAAGCTGGCGCGCGGTTCGCAAAATGGCGTGCAGTCATCACCATTTCTGACGACACGCCGTCATGGAACTGCATCAAGGCAAATGCCCACGCGCTTGCGCGCTATGCAGCGCTTTGTCAGGAAGCGGGCATCGTACCGATTGTCGAGCCCGAAGTGTTGATGGATGGCGAGCATTCTTCACACACCATTGAGCGCTGCCATGAGGTGACCGAATGGGCTTTGAAAACGCAGTTTAACGAATTGCACGACGCTGGCGTTAATCTCGAAGGCATGATTTTGAAACCGAACATGATTGTTCCAGGCCAATCCTCCGGCCAATCATGCAGTGTAGAACAGGTTGCAGAACACACCGTGCGTTGTCTGAAAGACTGCGTACCGTCTTCCGTACCAGGTATTGCATTCCTTTCGGGCGGACAGTCAGACGAAGAAGCAACTGCTCACCTTTCAGCCATGAATGCTGCCTATGACAAGCCCTGGAAGCTTACTTTCTCTTATGGCCGCGCGCTGCAAGCTGCGGCATTGAAAGCGTGGAGCGGAAAAACAGAAAATGTAGCTGCAGGACAGGCCGCATTTACTCACCGCGCCAAGATGAACGGCATGGCTGCTCTTGGCACCTGGACCAAAGCAGCAGAAGCTGCCTAAGTTCAATAAATCATGATAATGAAAGCCCGGACGAATGTTCGGGCTTTTTTGTTTGGAAGATGATTTGGCAACCTCACTAACATATGACGTAATTGTTCTGGGGGCAGGCGGTGCCGGCCTGATGTGTGCAGGCACGGCAGGACAGAGCGGCAAACGTGTTCTGGTTATTGACCACGCAGATGCGCCCGGTAAGAAAATCCTGATCTCGGGTGGCGGACGTTGCAACTTCACAAATCTTGATGTGAAACCTGACCGGTTTCTGTCACAAAACCCACACTTCGCCAAATCAGCACTTGCCCGCTATACACAACATGACTTCATCGATCTGATAGACAGACATGGCATTGATTGGCACGAGAAAACCCTTGGTCAGCTATTCTGCGACACAAGCGCAAAACAGATTGTCCAGATGTTGCTGGATGAATGTGCCAAGGGCAATGTGAACATCAATCTGGCAGAGAATATCGAAAATATCCAAAAAACAGATGAAGGGTTTTCAGTCACAACCAATCACGGCTCTTATCAAGCATCCTCCTTGGTCATTGCAACCGGAGGTCCTTCCATCCCGAAAATGGGTGCGACCGGATTTGCCTATGAGGTAGCACGACAATTCAAACTGAAAGTGGTTGAACCCCGTCCTGCGCTTGTTCCCTTTACGCTTGGAAAAGAGGAAGCGCTCTTCTCAGAATTATCAGGCGTTGCCACCGAAACAATTGCCTCCAATAACAAGGCTTCATTCCGGGAAGCTGCGCTCTTCACCCACAAGGGATTATCTGGCCCGGCAATTTTGCAGATTTCATCCTATTGGCGGAATGGTGAAACAATCGAGATCAACTTTCTCCCAGACGTCCCGGAAAACTGGCTGGCAGACGTAAAGAAAATATCACCAAAGCTGGGATTGAAAAACGCGCTCGCGCATCATCTGCCAGAACGCCTTGCTGAAACACTTTCTGGAAAACTGGATGTAAGCGGCAGAAACCTTGCCGACTTCAAAGATGCGGAACTTTCCAAAATTGCGAATGCCCTTGCCCATTGGCTTTTCACCCCCAGTGGCACTGAAGGTTTCGCCAAAGCGGAAGTCACGATTGGCGGTGTTTCTACTGCTGAACTTTCATCAAAAACCATGGAATCAAAAAAGATTCCCGGCCTCTATTTCATTGGTGAAGCAGTAGACGTCACAGGATGGCTCGGCGGATACAATTTCCAATGGGCGTGGTCCAGTGGATATGTGGCGGGGATGAGCGTTTGACGATTTCAATCTCAATACTCTCTGAAGAGCATATGGCGCCAGCATTCGAACTAGCGACCGAAGTCTTTGTTGAAAGTAGCACGCTTCATCAGGCACTTGGAATATCACTGGAAGAATACAGAATATACCTTCGTCCGTCCTTCGAAGCCTGTGTCTCCGAAGAATTTTCGATCGTCGCGACAGAGCCAGCAACAGGTGAAGTCATCGGATGTCTGATCGCAACAGATTTCCGCCAACATCTAAACGCGGCCAATACGGCAACAGGAAAATTTGCACCATTGGCTGCCTTAACCACCGAGCTATGCAGACAATATAAAAGTAAGCGAACCATCGATCCCGGGGACGCACTGCTGATCGATATGGGTGCTGTTAGACCCTCCACGGCAGGAATGGGCATTTATCAGAAGATGCGTGACGCTGCGCAGATCAATGCAAAGGAAGCAGGATACAAAACCGTTGTGGGAGAACTTTCATCAGCATCAACTCAGCACGTCGTTTTGAACAAATTTGGGCACGCAAAACTTGCGGAAGTGAAATTCGCTGAATTTGAAATTGACGGCAAGTTTCCCTTTGCAAAAATTACCGAACCCAACTCCATTATCTTGGTAGAAGGAAACCTTTAGCAAAAGAACACCGCGATCACACATTTTTTCCTTTCGCGTTTACCTGCTTTCGCAATGTGCGAGTTCCATGATGCACTATCCAATCCGTATACTTGTTGCCTTCTTGTTTCCAATCGCATGCGAGATTTTCTATGAGCACTGGATGATCTTTGGATATATCATTGACCAAATTAGCCACTGATTTCCGCACATAGTGTGAGGTATCCGCCCGCAACGGCGCCACAAGTTCCAATATTGGCTTCGGATTTTGAATGAAACACTCCAGTTTCTTGGCCCAAGGCAGGCGCGGACGAACCCCCTCACTTGCCAACCGCCTTACATGTGCATTCTTGGACTGCACCCACCGCGTGATTATTTGTAACGCGCGCTCTTGGTCCTGTTCGATAAAAGGCCGGACCGCGTATTCGGATGTGTGGCGTTTCGTGATCTCTTCACATAGATGCATTGAGACATCAAAGTTTGACAACCCGAACTCCTCAACCAAACGGGCTATCGGCATAAGCCAATAACCCTCAGTAAACATGCCAGTTTCTTCCTTCAGTTCGGGTCCCAGGGAGCTTAAAATTATTTCGGCAGTTTTGAGGTAATCTTCGGGCAATCGATTATGAAGTTCAGAAGCTAGCAAAAGAACACGATCTTTTAGTTCCATATGTTCCAAAGGCCTTGAGACTGTATCAGCATATTCAATCGCGTCGAAATCTGGGGCATTCTCGCTTATCGCCTTTCCAATTCTGAGTGCACAGTCGCGATCGAACCATTCTTTAAGCTTCTTTGCGGCCATCTTAGTTCGTCAACAATTCTGGAAGCACTGACGGATCATATCCCGCGAGAAACTCTTCTGTCGGTTGAATCGGGGTTACGATATCGACAAGAATTCCATTTGGATCGCGATAAATTGCATGGCGTTGACCATGCGGTTCATCCCTTAAATCCTGCACAACAGGAACATTTGCTTCAACCAACCGGTCATGTTCCCACGCAGCATCAGCCACCTCGAAGGTAAGAATTACCCCGTGTGAAGGACCTTGTGCTTCGACCGGAATGGTTTCGTGATCGTAGCGCAGAACGGCCAGATTCACTCCAGGATCAGCCTTGCTCTGAAGATGAACATACCAATCGCTCTCGAACATTGCCTGAAATCCAAAATGCTCTTTGTAAAAACCTGCTGTAAGTGTGACATCTTCAACCTGGATGAGTGGATAATATTGTTGAGTTTGCATTTTCAATCTCCATTTATTTACATACATTATGTATGTAACATGCAAAAATAAAACATGCAACCTGTATGTTTTAATGATAACGTTCAACTGAAAAGAGCTATGGATGAACGTACAAAAGACCTCCTCAAACAGTCGCACTCAGGCCCAACGGAGAGCTGAAACGCGGACACTTTTGATGAACACTGCCCGCGATCTTTTCTTATCAAAAGGCTATGATCAAACCGGGATGCCAGAACTGGTAAAGGCCGCGGGGCTCACGCGCGGCGCGCTTTATCACCATTTTTCCGACAAAGCAGACCTGTTTCACGCCCTGGCAAAACGTGAAGCTGAAGAAATCAGTCGGACGATTGACAAAGCAACCCGTAATGTAGATGACCCAAATAGTGCGATGGAAATTGGGACCAATGCATATTTTGAAGCAATGGCTGTTCCCGGCCGCGCAACAATTCTGCTTTCAATTGCTCCAGCTGTTTTGGGCACAGAGGAAGCAAAGGCCCTTACTGCATCTGAAGGAAGCGCCGAACTGCGAGACGGATTAAAGAGAGCTCTTACAGGTATTTCGGACAATGAACTGGATGCTCTCACGGATATTCTCTCAGCAGCCTATGATCGCGCAGCACAAGAGATCGCAAACGGAGCTGATCAAAAAACCTATGTTAAGGCATTGTCCTTGGTTATCGATCAATTGTTGTTGCCCAAAAAATCTTGATATTCACGAGCGCTTCTTTTAATTTACCTTTACGTAATAGTTAGTATTTTTCACCGATGGTAACAAAGATAGAAATCCTTCAATCCTGGTTCGGTCTGCCTGTCTACTTTTGGCAGGGTCTTGGCGTGCGTCGGCGGTCCATTCGTATGGCACCTCCACCACAAAAGCCTGTCGTGGAGTTAAAGGGTAAAGGCAAATCCATCAGCATATTGTTTATTGGCGACAGTTCCTGCGCGGGTGTCGGCGTTGATGATTTCGAGGAAAGTGTCGCCGGTCGCCTACCGCATCTGCTGAAAAAGCTCACGGGACGCCCGATCCACCAACGCACTGCAGGCAACAATTCAGCGACAGCGGGGCAGCTCCGGGACCTTGTGGTTCCCAACCTTGAACACAGGCATTACGACTTTGTTGTTTTCAGCATCGGTGTGAACGATGCGAAGAATTTCCACACGAGCAGGCGTTTCAAGAAAGAATTTGGTGGCTTTCTTTATGCACTTCATGCCCGTTTTCCAGAAGCAACACTTGTCTGGCAAGGCCTACTCGACATGGAAGGTATTCCCGTTCTGCCGTCACCGCTTAAGAAGATTCTTGGCATAAGATCAAGGGTTCTAAAAAAACAGGGTGAACAGCTGTGCTTCGAACGCTCTGCACTTTCACCGCCCACGAAATGGCAGCCTCTGCCGCAAAACTTCTCCCGTGATGGGTTCCACGCATCGAGCGAAGGCTATCGTGTTTGGGCAGAAGAACTGGCAGAATATCTGGCGGAACTCTCCAAAGAATAAGCCATTAGCGTAATAGACTCTTCTTCCTGTTTTTGCTTATGTTCGGCGGAATTTATGGCCGCAATCGCGCGGGGAGGAAACAGAATGTCGTCATATGCAGAGGTTTATGCAAACTGGAGGAATGATCCGGAAGGTTTTTGGGCGGAAGCCGCCAAAGAGATCGATTGGATAAAGCCTGCGGAGAAAACCTTTGATCCTGATGCTGGCGTTTATGGCAAATGGTTTACGGGTGCAAGCTGCAACACATGCTACAACAGCGTTGACCGTCATGTTGAAAACGGTCGTGCTGATCAGGCTGCCATCATCTATGACAGCCCCATTACGGGCAACAAGAAAACCTACACTTATTCAGAATTGCTGACCGAAGTGAACGCGCTGGCCAGTGTCATGCGTGACAAAGGTATCGAAAAAGGTGACCGCGTCATCATCTACATGCCGATGGTGCCAGAAGCGGCCATTTCAATGCTTGCCTGTGCGCGGTTGGGAGCCGTTCACTCAGTTGTGTTTGGCGGGTTTGCGGCATCCGAGCTTGCGACACGGATTGACGACTGCGCACCGAAAATGATCATTTCCGCTTCGTCTGGCATCGAACCCGGGCGGATAGTCGCTTACAAACCACTTCTTGATGAAGCCATAGAACTGGCAGCATCAAAGCCTCAAGCCAACCTGATTTTGCAACGCGAACAACAAACCTGCGACTTGGTCGATGGGCGTGATTTCGATTATGCCTCTCTGGTTGATGCGGCTAGAAGCGCAGGCGTAACAATTGAGTGCGTTCCCGTCGAAGCAACTGATCCCTTGTACATTCTTTACACTTCAGGAACCACGGGTCAGCCCAAGGGCGTAGTACGCGACAATGGCGGTCACATGGTTGCCCTCAAATGGTCCATGAAAGCGATTTATGATGTTGATCCGGGAATGGTCTACTGGGCTGCATCAGATGTCGGCTGGGTGGTTGGTCACTCTTACATTGTTTATGCGCCACTTCTTCACGGCTGTACAACAATCCTTTTTGAAGGAAAGCCGGTCGGAACGCCCGATGCCGGTACGTTCTGGAGAGTGATTTCAGAGCACAATGTCGAGATCCTGTTTACGGCACCCACAGCTTTCCGCGCCATCAAGGGCCAGGATCCCAATGGCGAATTTATCGGCAAGTATGATTTGTCGAAATTCCGTATTCTGTTTCTGGCTGGAGAACGTGCAGATCCGGACACCATTCACTGGGCAGAAGACAAATTGGGTGTGCCGGTCATCGACCACTGGTGGCAAACCGAAACCGGCTGGACTATTGCAGGCAATCCTATGGGACTGGGGCAACTTCCTATCAAATACGGCTCGCCGACAGTTCCAATGCCGGGCTATCACATGCAGGTTCTCAACGATGAAGGGGAACCATTGGGTGCAGGAGAACTCGGCAATATTGTTGTGAAACTCCCCCTGCCTCCCGGCTGCTTTCCAACGCTTTGGAATGCGGAAGAACGTTTCAAAGATGCATATCTGTCTGAATTTCCGGGATATTACAAAACCGCAGATGCTGGCTATATCGATGAAGATGGTTACCTCTTCATCATGGCGCGGACCGACGACATCATTAACGTGGCGGGTCACCGTCTTTCAACCGGCGGCATGGAAGAAGTTGTGGCTGCACACAAAGATGTGGCTGAATGCGCCGTTATTGGTGTCGCCGACCAAATGAAGGGTCAAATCCCTTGCGGCTTCCTTGTACTGAACGCCGGATGCAACCGTGAACATGACGAAATCAAACAAGAGGTAGTTTCTCTCGTTCGGGAAAAAATCGGACCGGTTGCAGCCTTTAAATCAGCCATGGTGGTTCAACGTTTGCCAAAAACACGATCAGGCAAAATTCTGCGCGGCACTATGCAGAAAATTGCGGATGGCATGGAGTGGAAAATGCCTGCAACCATCGACGATCCTGCTATACTGGATGAAATCAGCGAGGTGCTGAAACAACAGGGATAGTCAAAATAGGCGGCGAATATGACTCTTGAAAACAAGGTAGCCATCGTTACGGGCGCTGCCCAAGGCATCGGCTATGCGATAGCGGAGCGGTATCTCAGGGAAAAAGCACGCGTTATCATTGCTGATGTGGATGATAAAACTGGTGTGAAGGCTGAAAAAACACTGCGTAAAATAGGCAGTGTTAAATATGTGCACTGCAATGTCGCCGAACGGCTGGATGTTCACAACCTGATTGCAGGTGCCATTGACGAGTATGGGCGCATAGACATTTTAGTCAACAATGCAGGCATTGTTGCGGGCGCTGAATTCCTTGATGTGACCGAAGAGGATTTTGACCATGTGATTTCGGTCAATCTAAAAGGCGCATTTTTATGCAGCCAAGAGGTTGCTCGACATATGGTAGATCAGGTGAATGCAGGCGATCCTCCCGGGTGTATCATCAATC
>JAAUYH010070686.1_pt1 | contig 14301 bp, 8 predicted proteins | sample 7278061 | NCBI WGS metagenome assembly JAAUYH01 (sample SAMN14350203, study PRJNA611818) | marine sediment metagenome | isolation source: surface marine sediment (0.6m) | place: French Polynesia: Moorea | collected 2018-08
CTCCAATAATGCCTTAGAGCTTGCTTAAAAAAAAATTAGGACAAAAGACTCAAAAATTCTAACACATAAGGCAAGGTGACGGTTTAAAAGCAATTTGAAGATAATTTTATTAACAAATGCAACCCCCTTTCAGTTAACAGTTGACAGTAATCACTTAACAGCAATTACTTAAATACTATTGTACTATTTAAAAGGTTGTTGGGATGAGGGCGATCGCCATAAGCTGAAACTGCGCGAACACGCTCTTGCTATAATACCCATAAAATCAAGAGCCCATCATGACTGTAACAACTGCTAACGAAACAAACAATTTCATAGTGTTACAGATGTCTCCTGTAATTTCGATGAGTGAAGATAGCTTATTTGATTTTTGTCAGCTTAACTCCCATCTTCGCATCGAACGTATATCTACAGGAGAATTAATTATCATGTCACCAGCAGGTTCGGAAACAGGAAACCGTAACTTTAAATTAATTCAACAGTTAGCCAATTGGACAGATCGAGATGGAACAGGAATAGGTTTTGATTCTTCTGCTGGATTTATCTTACCTAATGGTGCAATTAGAAGTCCCGATGCGAGCTGGATAAAACTGAGCAAATGGAATGCTTTGTCTGATGCACAAAAAGCGAAGTTTGCACCTATTTGTCCCGATTTTATCGTAGAAATTCGTTCTCCTAGTGATAATTTAAAAACTTTACAGGATAAGATGCAAGAATATATCGATAATGGTGCATCTCAAGGGTGGCTGATCGATCGCCAAAATCGCCAAGTTTATATTTACAGTGCCGATCGAGATGTGGAATGTTTAGATGATCCCGTTACTATTAGTGGTGGCTCTTTATTAGTCGGCTTTAATTTAGACGTAACTAAAATTTGGTAAAGGAAAAAGCTCTTAGCCAGCAATCAGATTAATTTCTCGATTTCTTCTCGATCGATTCTTATCTTGTAATCGAAAAAAGCTGAATAGCAACTGGATAATTATCCTGAAGGTCACACAGTCTACTATATGCAAAAAAAGCTAGAAAGCTAGAGCTAGAAAAAAATTGAATTGATTATAATAGGTCAAAATAGTAATAACTATTAGTACTTAAAATAAGCTGTGAAATGAGTCAACAGTTAGCGATCGCCACTTACGGACTCACCAAAAGATTTGAAAGACATATCGCTGTCAATGATATCGATCTGCAAGTCAAAAGTGGAGAAGTCTATGGTCTAATTGGTCCTAATGGTGCAGGTAAAACTACTCTGATTCGGATGTTGGCAGCAGCCGAAGAGCCGACAAAAGGAGAAATTTATATTAATGGCGATCGCTTACTACGAGATGACAGTAATCCTCATCTCAAACAACGTTTAGGCTATCTTCCCGATGATTTTCCTCTTTACGACGATCTTACCGTTTGGGATTATTTGGATTATTTCGCTAGACTGTATCGCCTCAAACAACCTCATCGCCAACGGCGTATTTACGAAGTCTTAGAATTAGTTCAACTAGGAAACAAACGTAAAAGCATCATTTCCACTCTTTCTAGGGGAATGAAACAACGTCTCAGTTTAGCGCGAACAATTATTCACGAACCGATTTTACTACTATTAGATGAACCCGTATCGGGTTTAGACCCTATTGCCCGAATGCAGTTTCGGCAAATTATTAAAATTTTACAAGAAGCAGGGATGACCATTTTAATCTCGTCTCATGTCCTTAGCGATCTGGCAGAACTCTGTACTTCTGTGGGCATAATGGAATTAGGCTTTTTAGTAGAAAGTACTTCCTTAGCAGAACTATATTGCCGTCTTTCTCGTCAACAAATTGTGATGGCAACTTTGGGTGAGTTAGACTCATTACAAAGGGAACTTGGTAAAAATCCTTTGGTTAACGAGTGGGAAATAATCCCAGGAAAAAATAGTTTAAAAGTTAGCTTTGCGGGAGGGGAAACAGAAATTGCCCAACTGTTGCGATCGCTGATTCAAGCAGAGATTCCTTTAACAGAATTTCACTGTATTCAGGAGGATTTAGAAACTATTTTTCTCAAGTTAGGATATCAACAGGCATCTTAGATGAGTAATGAGTAATGAGTAATAAGTAATAAGTAAACCATGTCGTTTAAAAATAATATGATGGACAATATATTAAATTGGAATCCCCAATTTTTTAGGGAAATAAAAGGAAGAGTAAAACAAAGAAATATAATAATCGCTTCTGTTTCTTCTGTTGTTACTCAATTGTTAATTGTTTTATACTATCTCGGTGAGTTGCCAGATATCGATTTAGGTGTAACGCAACGTAGTCGCTATTGTTTTGGATTTGTCAAATCTTACTCTAGTCAGCATTTATGTGAGACAGATAGGCTCGGAGATTGGGTGATTAACTGGCAGCTTTTCTGGCTAGATATCTTTATTTGTCTGAGTATTATTAGTATTTTTTCTTTACTAGTAGTTGGTACTTATATGCTGATTGCCGACTTAACTAAAGAAGAAAGTAAGGGAACATTAAATTTTATTCGTCTAACTCCTCAAACCGCTAGCAGTATTTTGACAGGAAAAATATTAGGTGTACCGATAATGCTTTATAGCGTTATTTTATTGGCACTACCTTTACATTTTGCTGCTGGATTAAATGCCCATATTCCTGTAAGCCTTATATTCGGTTTTTATGCTGCCACGATCGCTAGTTGTGCTTTCTTTTATAGCGCAGCAATTTTATTGAGTCTACTTAACTTTGCGCCAGTAGGATTTAAAGCTTGGTTGGGTAGTGGCGCGGTTCTATTTTTTCTGGTATCGGCTACGGGAATAGCCATGCATACTCATTCAGTTAGTAATACCGCTCTCGATTGGTTGATTATTTTTTATCCTGGTAGAGTTTTGACTTATTTAGTTGATGCTACTTATCTGTCCAATACAACGGTTGATTATTTTCACTCTAATGGATTGACTAGTTTGCTTTTTTATGGGCAGTCTTGGTGGGTAAAACCTGGAATGGGTATAAGTCTTATTCTTGGCAATTATATGTTGTGGACATACTGGTTGTGGCAAGGTGTCAAACGTCGTTTTCACAATCCTACTAATACCATTTTGAGTAAAGAACAAAGTTACTGGTTGACAGGCTGGTTTGTGGCTATTTCTCTTGGTTTTACCCTACAAACTACCAGAAATTATCATTTGTTTCACAACTTCATCTTGCTTCAATGCTTCTTACTGGTAATGTTTTTAGGCTTAATTGCAGCTTTAAGTCCCCATCGTCAAACTTTGCATGATTGGGCGCGTTATCGCCATCAATTAGGTAAGGAAGGTAATAAGTTATGGAAAGAGTTAATCTGGGGAGAAAAAAGTCCTTCCACTGTAGCGATCGCCATTAATATCACGATCGCTGTTGTTTATATTCTGCCTTCATTATTCTTGTTTCCCTTCAAAGGTGACTTATCTCATGTCTTGTGGGGCTTACTAATTAGTGCTAGCGTTATTCTACTTTACGCCATCATTGCTCAGTTAATTCTAAGTATGAAGTCACCAAAACGAGCAATTTGGGCGTCGGTTAGCATTTTATCTTTGATTATTGTGCCCTTTGTTTGTTTAGCTTTGGCAGATGCTAGCTTAGGAGATGCGACTTTAGTTTGGCTATTTACTTTCTTACCCACAGCAGCCTTAAAACACGCATCACTATCTACTGTAATGGTAGCTATCTTAGGGCAATGGTTGGCGATCGCTTTACTTGGGTTCCAAATGACTAGACAACTACGTCAAGCAGGATCATCGGAAACCAAAGTGTTATTTTCTTCTTCTAATGTGAATTAAATTGTAGGGGTGATTGGCGAATCACCCCTACTCTATTTATGGTTTGTAATGTCATACATAATAAAAAAACAAAAAAGGGAAAGGTTTTTTAGCCTTTCCTTTTTTTATCTATTAACCTGAGTGAGAATTTTATCAAACTCACATAATTATAGGTTTATTATAGGTTTGTACTACTAGCTATTTCAGACTCAGTAGTAACCGATCCCGAACTTCCGCCAACTAAAACATCAGATTCTTTAACAAATCCACTATAAGCTTCCATACCGTGTTCGGATATATCTAAACCAATAAATTCTTCTTCTGAATGGACGCGAATCCCAATAGTTGCTTTTAGTAAAGACCAGACTACAGCACTAAAGACAACAGTAAAAGCACCAACTGCTAAGATGCCAATTATTTGAGTAATAATATTTCCTGTCCCAAAAATTCCTACTGCTAAAGTTCCCCAGATACCACAAACTAGGTGAACAGAAGTAGCACCGACAGGGTCATCAATTTTAATACTATCAAAAAATGCAACAGAGAAAACAACAATAACCCCAGCGATCGCGCCAATAACTACGGCTTCCCAGTAATCCACATCGGCACAACCTGCGGTAATACCTACCAAACCAGCTAAAATACCGTTGATAATCATGGAAAGATCGGGCTTACCATCTTTAATCCAAGAAGTAAAAGTTGCGGTACAGCCACCTGCTGCTGCTGCCAAGTTGGTAGTTACAGCAATATAAGGAACATTAGCTGTAGCTGCTAATTCTGAACCAGGGTTAAAACCAAACCAGCCAATCCAGAGGATTAAACAGCCCAGAGTCGCAATACTCATATTGTGACCGGGTATAGCACTAATGCTACCATCACTGCGATATTTACCCTGTCTTGGCCCTAAAAGTGCTGCTCCTACTAAAGCAGCCCAACCACCGACGGAATGCACCACAGTTGAACCAGCAAAGTCAGAAAAGCCCATTTCGCTTAACCAACCGCCGTCCCAAACCCAATGTCCGGTAATAGCGTAGGAAACAGCTACCAATAGAAAACTAAAGATTAAAAAAGCATCGAATCTAATTCTTTCCGCTACTGCACCAGAAACTATAGTTGCTGCTGTTGCTGCGAAAGCTACTTGGAATAAGAAAGAAATAGCTTCAGGCACTGCTGCGGGATAAGGGTCGTTACCGTAGGGAGCAGGATCGCCACTAAAGAAAAAGCCCTGCAAGCCAATAAAAGGGCTACCTTCACCGTACATTAAACCATAGCCAACAGCCCAGTAAGCGATAGTCGCGATCGCAAAAACAATCAGGTTTTTTGCCAAAATGTTAACGGCATTTTTTTGGCGACAGAAGCCTGTTTCTAACATCCCGAATCCAGCATTCATGAAGATTACCAGAACCGAGCAAAATAGCAAAAATATAGAATCTAAAACTACTCTAAGTTGATCCATATCTGCGGGAGGATCGATCCCTTGAGCAACTGCTGCCGAATTCCAAACTACTACAATTAAAGCTGTTAAGGGAATACAAGCTAGCCAATAAGGAGAAAACCAGCGAGTCATATTTTTTAAAAATTTTAAGGATAGAGATTCATCCTTCGATAAGACATTTAATGTTGAATTATTTTGTTTTTTAGGTACTGAAACCTTTTTGTTTCCTAGCACTTGCTTGAAATCCATTAATCCATCAAGTTATCTGTTTAACGTGTGAGTTCGCCGAACTCTCAAAACGCAAGTCTACGCTTTAAATCGAGAGCTTACAATAATTATTTTTTTTCGTTAACATTAAAAAAATAGGTACGAAATAAAAACTACGAACTAAAGTTGTGTATCATCAGATTTTAATTATTTATGGACTATTTTTAGTATCCAATTTTACAAAAATCTGAATCATTGGGGTTTTTTAAGATCAAACATACCACCCAGAAAGCTGATTTCTAGGTGGTTTGCGCTTTCAATTAAACGTAAAAAGTAATGTAGAAAACATTACTTTTTATCTAATCGATAATTTAACAATCGTAATAAAGTGCAAACTCATAAGGATGAGGACGCAAACGTAGAGGGTTAACTTCGTTGTCTAGTTTGTATTCAATCCAATTCTGAATAAAATCTTCAGTAAAAACACCAGTACTAGTTAAGAAGCCACTATCTTTTTCTAAAGCTTCTAATGCTTCTTCCAAAGAACCAGGAGTAGAAGGAATTTTACTCAATTCTTCAGGAGATAGATCGTAAATATCCACATCTAAAGGTTCTCCCGGATCGATTTCGTTTTTAATTCCATCTATGGCAGCACAAAGCATTGCTGCAAAAGAAAGATAAGGATTAGAAGTAGCATCGGGACAACGGAACTCAAAGCGTTTTGCTTTAGGGTTAGAACCAGATAAAGGAATACGCACCGATGCAGAACGATTACCCTGAGAGTAAGCCAAGTTTACAGGAGCTTCAAAACCAGGTACAAGACGCTTATAAGAGTTAGTTGTAGGATTCGTAAAAGCCAAAAGAGCAGGAGCGTGTTTTAGAATACCGCCAATAGCATTCAAAGCTACTTTACTTAAGTTGGCGTAACCATCGCCCCAGAATAGAGGTTGTCCGCCTTTCCAAATAGACATATGGGTGTGCATCCCCGAACCATTATCATTGAACAGAGGTTTAGGCATGAAAGTAACGGTTTTACCATACTTTTTAGCCACATTTTTGATGACGTATTTATAAATCATCAAATTATCCCCTGCCTCAATGATGGGTGCAAAACGAATACCCAGTTCATTTTGTCCCCCTGTAGCTACCTCATGGTGATGCTTTTCGATCGGTACGCCACATTTGGCCATGGTCAGCAGCATTTCTGTTCGCAAATCTTGTAGAGTATCGGTAGGAGCGACAGGAAAATACCCTTCTTTATAACGAGGCTTGTAACCTAAGTTACCACTATCTTCTTGACGACCACTATTCCAACGTCCTTCTACACTATCTACATAATAGTAACCTTGGCTTTCGGTCTGATCGAAACGAACATCATCAAAGACAAAAAATTCAGCTTCAGGGCCAAAAAAGGCAGTGTCACCAATACCGGTACTGGTAAGAAAATCAAGAGCTTTTTGAGCAATAGAACGAGGATCTCGGCTATACCATTCTCCAGTACGAGGTTCTTTAATGCTGCAAATCATGCTTAGAGTTGGTTCTTGGTAAAAAGGATCGATCCAAGCAGTTTTGGGATCGGGAACCATCGCCATGTCCGATTCATTAATCGCTTTCCATCCTCTAATGCTAGAACCATCGAAAGGAACGCCGTTAACAAAAGAATCTTCACTAATTTCAGATACGTAGAAAGAGCAATGTTGCCAGATACCTGGCATATCAATAAATTTGAGGTCAATTATTTTAATGTCTTGGTCTTGAATCATTTTCAAGACTTCTTGGGCTGTTTCTGGCATAAGTAGCTCCTTTAATGATTAATTTTTTTTAGCCTCGAATCATCCTAGAGAATTGGGGTGTCAATATTTTGTTTTCTCTGTTACAGAATTACCATGTCTGAATCAGCTACAAATCTGTAAACATTACAAAAATGTAATAAAATTAACAAAATTTTCCTAGCTCACGGATTGAGTTCATAGCGGTTTTTACATGAGTTTACCAAAATCATCAGTTGTGGCTCCTCTAGATTGGAAAACTGAATTCAAAGTTACGTCTTTGAACGCAAGTTGGTATTACTATGTAAAAAGACCAACTTATTAGCATTGCGAGTAGGAAGTTTCTTATCTCTATTACCATAGCAATGAGTGTGGGAGAACGTTCCTGAAGTATAATATGCAACAGTTAATATCGAGAATTTGGCATCGATTGGTTAGTTTTTTACTCAAGCAGATTATTCTAGTATTGGTAGTTCTTACGTGTGCAGGAGGTGCGCTCGCTTGGATAGCTGTTAACAATCTTTCCTTTGATTTAGTGGAATTACAAGCAAGTAAAAATGCCGAGTGGTGTATTAAAGCTCTTGGCGAGGCAGTACAACTCTACAGCGATGATGTGGTCGGGCGCATCACACATGAAGTTCCAGTCAGTGAAAACTATCCCACAATAGAAGGAGCAATCCCCCCACCTTCTACTTATTCAATTGTTTTAGGAGAAAGAATTAGCGAACGGAAAGGTAACTTTCGTTTTCGAGTTTATAGCGACTATCCCTTTCCCAATCGCCTAGAGGATGGTACGGGAGGACCCCAAGACAAATTCGAACGAGATGCGCTCGATTATTTCAAAAACCATGCGGTTAGTTCGTACTATCGTATTGAAAACTACAAAAATCGTCTTTCCATGCGCTATGGAATGCCGCTTGTGATGAAAGCAAGCTGTGTCTCTTGTCACAACACCCATCCCCAAAGTCCCAAGACAGATTGGAGAATTGGAGATATACGAGGCATTATGGAACTCATTCAGCCTCTAGATACCTTCATGGAACAAAACCAGCACAACATAGCGGACTTGTCCCTAAAATTAGGAGGATTATCCATACTATCTTTGTTCGGTATAAGTTTAGTTTTCGGGAGATTACGTCAATCGACAAAACAGTTAGAAGGAGAAGTTAGGTTGCGCACGGCAGAGTTAGCAGATGCCAATGTCGACTTAGAACAAAAAAATGGTTTAATTCGCCAAGTTTTTGGGCGTTATATCAGTAATGAAATTGTCACGGTCTTACTGAAAGCTGCTGCTGAGGAAAAACTCAAACTTGGTGGCGAAAGACGTAAAATTACGATTCTTACTTCCGATCTTAGAGGCTTTACTGCTATTTCAGAACGGATGCCTCCTGAAGAAGTAATCGATATACTCAACATCTACCTGGAATACATGGCAGATGTAATTACCGAGTATCAAGGAACTATAGATGAGTTTATGGGCGATGGTATTTTGGTTTTATTTGGTGCGCCTGTTGCTAGAGAAGATGATGCGATTAGAGCAGTGGCTTGTGCTTGTGCCATGCAGTTAAAAATGGGTGCGGTTAACGAACATATGAAACAAATGGGCTTACCTGCATTGGAAATGGGGATTGGGATCAACACTGGCGAGGCGGTCGTCGGTAATATTGGCTCGGAAAAACGCACTAAGTACGGTATTGTAGGTAACCAAGTCAATCTTACTTATCGAATCGAATCGTGCACTACAGGTGGTCAAATTCTGATTTCTGAAACGACTTTAAAAGAAGTAGAATCTATTGTCAAAATTGCGGGACAAAAACAAGTAACTGTCAAAGGTATAGAAAAACCGATCCGGATTTATGATGTTTGGGGAATTGGCGGTTTTTACAATCTGTTTTTGCCTAAAGAACAAGAACAATTTTTCCCACTTGCAGTAGAACTTCCCATTCAATATACAATTTTGGAAGGAAAAAATGTGAGCGACACTATTTTTAAAGGTAGTTTGATAGAACTTTCTGCAAAAGGAGCTAAAGTAAAAATTAATCCCGTAGAAAATAATGGTAAAGCCGAGTCTAATAGTAATATAAAACTAAATATTATCTTGCCTACTAGTTCCAAACCAGTAAGTGACGACATTTATGCCAAAGTGACAGAAAAATCGGCAGGCAAGAATTGTTTTTACATTATTTTTACTTCTAAGCCACCAGAAATAGAGGCGAGACTACGCAAAATATATCAGTGGATAAGCCGAGAATAAATATCAGTTATTTGAGGGGCAGTTTTAATTTTTAATTAACTTAAATAATAATCTAGGAGTTTCGCATTGACCCTTCATTGAACATTAAACATTAAACATTAAACATTAAACATTTCTCTGGATTCAGGCTTCTCTTTTTAGGGAGAAAAGGCTTGGGAGTAGGGTGTTGATTTTGTGTAAGGCGAGCGCCAATTGTCAAAGCGATCGGCTTCGCTGCGGAGCTTCGCGAGACCGCGCCCATTAGCTGATACACTCTAGTTTCTAGACATAGGGGATATCGGCTCTTTACCTCATTCCATAAACCTTCTAGAAAAGTTTGTGCTCTACTGACTTTGAAAATGGTTATCCTCGTCGCGGTTTATGGGATTATAAAATAGATAGAGCTTAAAATGAGGCTAATTATCAGCCAACTACAAAACTGCTGTTTGGGAGAAATATTTAATGCGAGACGCGGTTACCAATTTAATTAAAAATTATGATATTTCTGGTCGTTATCTAGACCGAAATGCAATTGATAGTTTAAAAGCTTACTTTGAATCTGGTACAGCAAGAGTAGCGGTTGCTACTATGATTAGTGCTAATGCTGCATCTATTGTTAAACAAGCTAGTTCTCAATTGTTTGAACAAGTACCAGAATTGCTTCGTCCCAGTGGTAACGCTTATACCACTCGTCGCTATTCTGCTTGTTTACGAGATTTAGACTACTATCTTCGCTATGCCAGCTATGCTTTGGTTGCTGGAGATATGAATGTTCTTAATGAAAGAGTTCTACAAGGTCTACGAGAAACTTACAACTCTTTAGGAGTACCTATTGGTCCTACTGTTGTGGGTATCCAAATTATGAAAGACATAGTTAAAGAAATGGCATCAGACACGGGAGTTACTGATACTTCTTTTATCGATGAACCTTTTGAACATATGACTCGTAATTTGAGCGAAGTTTCTGTTTAATAATTGTTAAATAATTGACAATCTCACCCTTCCGCGATCGCTAACAGGGTGGGATTGTTATTTCATCGGCTCATTGTCTGATTCTAAGGCAAGTCAGTACTTCCCATCAAATAGCGGTCGCATTCGCGAGCTGCACCCCGACCCTCGTTAAATGCCCAAACCACCAAGCTTTGTCCGCGACGACAATCTCCTGCTGCGAAAACACCAGGAATGCTAGTAGTGTATTTGTTATATTCGGCTTTGATATTGCTACGGCCATCTTTTTCGAGTCCTAAAGCTTCCAGGAGGGGTTGTTCGGGACCGAGGAAACCCATGGCTAATAAAACTAATTGGGCAGGGATAACTCGTTCTGTACCAGGAATATGTTGGGGAATAAAGCGACCATTGGCATCTCTTTCCCATTTTATCTGGACGGTATGAACAGCTTTTACTTGTCCCTGTTCGTCTCCTTCAAACTTGGTAGCCGTAGTGAGATAACCTCTGGGATCGCTACCAAATTGGGCAGCAGCTTCTTCTTGTCCGTAATCGAGACGGTAAATTTTGGGCCACTCTGGCCAGGGATTATTGGGGGCGCGCTCTTTAGGAGGCTGGGGCATAATTTCCAGCTGTACTAAACTTCGACAACCGTGGCGAACTGATGTACCAACGCAGTCAGTGCCCGTGTCACCACCACCAATAATTACCACATCTTTATCTTTCGCAGAGATACTAGTTTCACGGCGATCGAGAAGTGCTTGAGTATTGGCAGTAAGGAATTCCATGGCAAAGTGAATCCCTTTGAGCGAACGACCTTCGACATTTAAATCTCTTGGTTTGGTTGCACCAGTACAGAGGATTACGGAATCATACTCTTTTACTAATTGCTCGGCGGGTAAATCTTTACCAATTTCAGTATTGCAAATAAATTTTATGCCTTCTGCTTCTAACAGTTGGATGCGACGCATGACAATTTCTTGCTTATCCAGTTTCATGTTGGGAATGCCATACATCAACAGTCCCCCTGGACGATCCGCCCGTTCAAACACTGTCACCCAATGACCTGCTTTATTGAGTTGGGTAGCAGCACACAGTCCCGCAGGGCCAGAACCAACCACAGCAACTTTCTTGCCAGTTCGTTTTTGCGGTGGTTCGGGGTTAATCCATCCTTCATCCCAACCTTTTTCAATAATTGAATATTCAATATTTTTAATTGTTACTGGAGGATTGTGAATTCCCAGTACACAAGAACCTTCGCAGGGTGCAGGACAAACACGACCGGTAAACTCTGGGAAATTATTGGTTTTATGCAAGCGCTCGAGGGCTTCGCGCCAAAGTCCGCGATAAATCAAATCGTTCCACTCGGGAATTAGGTTATTAATCGGGCAACCACTTGCCATACCACTAATGGTAATGCCAGTATGACAAAAAGGTGTACCGCAGTCCATACATCTAGCAGCCTGAGTACGCAGTTTTTCCTCTGGCATGGGCAGATGAAATTCATCCCAATTACGGATTCGTTCTAGAGCTGATAATTCAGAGGGTTCTTCTCGTAAATATTCGATAAAGCCTGTTGGTTTTCCCATAGTTGTTTCTCTTACAAAATGATGAAGGATGAGGTCAAAGAAATTAACGTCGTATTAAGCCTATAGCCAACAAATAGATATCAGTGTTCATCTGTGTTCATCTGTGGATATTTTTTATTGCCTCAAATTAGCTGTATCAGTCAACTATGATTGAGAAGCATATTAGGGCAATAAGCAAGTAGCCATCTAATTAACTGTTAACTAAAACTAGCTACCACTAATACGAGCAGCATCCCGCGCATTGGCTTCAAAGGCAGCACTTAAGGCATCGTCACCACTTAACCCTTCAGCGATCGCTTTTTGAATGGCTTGCAATACACGTTTATAGTCTCTAGGCATGACTTTGACAAATTTTGCTGCCATCTCTTGCCAGTTGGCTAGCACTTTAGCTGCTTTCTGACTTTGGGTATAATCGGCGTGTTTTTGAATCATCTGGTAGATAGTTTCGCGGTCTTCTTCATCAAGGGGTTCAATGTCTGCCATTTGAGTGTTACAACGGGTCGCAAAGTCACCTTTTTCATCGAGAATGTAAGCAACCCCTCCACTCATGCCCGCAGCAAAGTTCCGTCCAGTTGACCCTAGAATCACAACTTTGCCACCAGTCATATATTCGCAACCATGATCGCCGACTGCTTCAACTACAGCATTAACACCAGAGTTACGAACGCAGAATCGTTCTCCAGCTACACCATAGATATAAGCTTCGCCACTAGTTGCCCCATAAAAGGCGACATTGCCGATAACAATATTTTCCTCTGGCACAAAGGTAGAACCGTGAGGAGGATAAACAATTATTTTGCCACCACTCAAACCTTTGCCTAGATAATCGTTGGCATCACCTTCTAATTCTAAAGTTACGCCCTTTGGTACAAATGCTCCAAAACTTTGTCCGGCACTGCCTTGGAAATGGAGATGTACCGTATCTTCTGGTAAACCTTCCCAGTGACGTTTGGTGATTTCATTGCCCAAAATCGTACCAACTACCCGATTAGTATTTTTAATTGGCAGGGTAGCTTTGACCTTTTCTCCTTTATCGATCGCTGGTTTACAGAGATCGAGTAACACAGTCATATCTAAAGATTTATCCAAGCCATGATCCTGGGGAATCTGGCAATAGCGACCTACTTCTGGCACAACTTCGGGCTGGTAAAGGATTTTTGAGAGATCGATGCCTTTAGCCTTCCAATGATCCACAGCTTTTTTCGCTTCTAAGACATCGGTACGCCCTACCATTTCATTGAGGGTACGGAAGCCCAAACTTGCCATAATTTCGCGGACTTCTTGGGCAATAAACTTCATAAAGTTGACTGTATATTCGGGATCGCCGATGAAGTTTTTACGTAGCAATGGGTTTTGAGTAGCGATTCCTGCAGGACAGGTGTTCATGTGGCAGACGCGCATCATGATACAGCCGAGAGTAACTAAGGGGGCAGTAGAAAAACCAAATTCCTCAGCACCCAGTAAAGTAGCGATCGCCACATCCCGACCAGTTTTCATTTGACCGTCGGTTTCTACGGCAATGCGGCTGCGGAGGTTATTTAAGACCAAGGTTTGGTGGGTTTCTGCTATTCCCAGTTCCCAAGGTAGTCCTGCGTGTTTAATTGAGGTTTGGGGAGATGCTCCCGTCCCACCGTCAAAACCAGAGATCAACACGACATCTGCGTGGGCTTTAGCTACCCCAGCAGCGATCGTTCCTACCCCCACTGCCGATACCAATTTTACGCCAATGCGAGCCTTCCGATTGGCATTTTTCAAGTCATGGATCAACTCGGCTAAATCTTCAATGGAGTAAATATCGTGGTGGGGTGGGGGGGAAATTAAACCTACTCCTGGGGTAGAATGGCGCACTTTGGCAATCCAGGGATACACTTTCCGACCAGGAAGTTGCCCCCCTTCCCCTGGTTTTGCCCCTTGTGCCATTTTGATCTGGATTTCTTTGGCTTGGGATAAATACAAACTGGTAACGCCAAAACGACCTGAAGCAACTTGTTTGATTGCACTGTTTTTCGAGTCACCCTGTTCGTTCGTCCAGGTGTAGCGTTCTGGGTCTTCCCCTCCTTCTCCTGTATTGGATTTCCCGCCAATGCGATTCATAGCGATCGCCAGGGACTCATGTGCTTCTTTAGAAATTGAGCCGTAACTCATTGCCCCTGTCTTAAACCGCTTCATAATCGCTTCAACTGGTTCTACTTCTTCGATAGGAATCGGTTCGCGGTCTTTATATTCCAGCAGTCCTCTGAGGGTAAAGCGTTGCTTATTTTGCTCGTTGACCAGTTTGGCATATTGCTTGAAAAGTTCATAATCCCCGGTTCTGACTGCTTGTTGCAGGGTATGAATGGTTTGGGGACTAAACA
>JAAUYH010132258.1_pt1 | contig 14301 bp, 13 predicted proteins | sample 7278061 | NCBI WGS metagenome assembly JAAUYH01 (sample SAMN14350203, study PRJNA611818) | marine sediment metagenome | isolation source: surface marine sediment (0.6m) | place: French Polynesia: Moorea | collected 2018-08
GCGCTGGACGCGCTGGCCGAGGACTACGGCGACGCCGTGGCCACGGCGCGCGCACCGCTGCGTGACCTGTATGAGCAGGTGTTCAACCACAAGGCCTTCACCGGGCGCTCGGGCGGCATGTTCGGCTTCGAGGGCCTGGGCAGCATCTACTGGCACATGGTGTCCAAGCTGCTGCTGGCCGTTCAGGAGAACTTCTTCGCCGCGCACGCCGCTGGTGCTGACAGCGGCGTTTGTCATCGCCTCGGCGAACTGTACTACCGCGTGCGAAAAGGCATCGGCTTCAACAAGACGCCGGAGGAATACGGCGCGTTTCCCACCGACCCCTACTCGCACACGCCCGGGCACATCGGCGCCCAGCAGCCCGGCATGACGGGCCAGGTGAAAGAAGAGATCCTCACGCGCTTCGGCGAACTGGGCATTCGTGTCGACAAGGGCACCGTGCGTTTCGAACCGGGGCTGTTGCGATCGCGCGAGTTTCTCGCCGAACCGGCGCCGCTGCGTTACGTCGATGTCGACGGCCAGTGGCAGGAGCTTGACGTTCCGTCGGGCGCGCTCGCGTTCACCTGGTGCCAGGTACCGATCGTGTACCAGCTGGACGATGAAGCCGCGCCGACGCTGACCCTTACGCGCGATACCGGCGAAACCGAGGTGCTCGATGGCGCGAGCCTAGAGGCGTCGCTGGCCGAGCACCTGTTCCTGCGCACCGGTGGCATCCGGCGCATCGATTTGACCATCGGCAGCCGGCAGCTTTTCGCTGCGTCCTGAACCCGGGCCTTCAAGAGTTCCCCATGGAGTCCAACGGTATGGATACGAATCCGATACAAACAACGCTTATCCCGGCCACCGGGCCGCTGCTCGACGGTAGCCTGGTCATCGCGGGCGAGCCCTTCCAGTCGCCCGATGCGCTGATCGCGGGCGAGGTCATGGCATTGGCCTACTCGGGCTTCCGCGAAGGCCAGCACCCGGACCGCGGCGACGGCGCCGTGAATCCCAGCGACGACGAGATACTCGAGGATCTGAACCTGCTCGTGGAGCATGGCTTGCGGCTCGTCCGCCTGTACGACGCCGGCGAGAACTCGCAGACGACGCTGGAACTGATTCGTCAGCACGACCTTCCCATCAAGGTCCTGCAGGGCATCTGGCTGAGTGCGGAAGTCAGTAACCACGAGCGCTGCCCATGGCTCCACGCGCCGATTCCGGACGACATGCTGGCAGCCAACAAGCTGGAGAACGCGGCAGAGATCCGGCGCGGCATCCGGCTGGCGCAGACATACGACGACATCGTCGTTGCCGTCAACGTGGCCAACGAAGCGCTGGTCGAATGGAACGACCACATGGTGCCGGTCGAGCAGGTCATCGACTATGTGCGCACTGTCCGGGCCGCCATCGAGCAGCCGGTGACCGTGGCCGAGAATTTCGCCTGGTGGATCCACAGCGGTGCCGAGCTGGCAGCCGAGCTGGATTTCATCGGCGTGCACACGTACCCGGCCTGGGAGGCCAAGCCGATCGATGAGGCCCTCGCCTACACCATCGAGAACATGGAGGGCGTGCGTGCCGCCCTGCCCGATTCGAAGCTCGCCATCCTGGAAGCCGGCTGGGCCACGACCGCCAGCGAATTCGGCGAACGCGCGAGTGAGGCGAACCAGGCGCGGTATTACCATGAGCTGAAGGACTGGGCCACGTCCGCGAGCGTAACGGTGTTTTTCTTCGAGGCCTTCGACGAACCGTGGAAAGGCAGCCCGGACGACCCGCTCGGTGCCGAAAAGCACTGGGGGATGTTCAAGGTGGACCGATCCCCGAAGGACGTCATTCACAGCATCAGGCAGGAGGCCGAACGCTGACGAAGCCCGGAACGCGAGTGATGCACCTCGCCCGGGCGGCGCGGTACGAACCCCATGAAGCTCGGCAACCGTCAACTGTCCCTGCGGGGACTGAGAACCTTCAGCGTGGCCGCGCGCCACAAGAGCTTTCGCCTGGCGGCGGAGGAACTGTTCGTCACGGCCTCGGCCGTCAGCCACCAGATCCGCAGCCTCGAGGACGAGGTCGGCGTCGCGCTGTTCGCCCGCAACAGCACCGGGCTGGAACTCACCGCCACGGGCCGGGCCTTCTACGAGCGCATCGGCCCGCTGATCGACGAACTGGACGAAGTGGCCGCGACGTTCCGGTCGCGCATCCACCGGGCGACCGTGCGCGTTTCCGTGCAACCGTTCTTCGCGAGTGAACTGTTCGTGCCGAGCCTGGCGGAGTTCACCGCACGCCATCCGGAAATCGACATCCATGTCGACACCACCGACGAGAGCCCCGAGAAGCACCCGGCGTCGGCGGACCTGTCGATTCGCCTGTTCCGTACGCCGCCCACGGACCTGAAGTCCGATGTGCTGTTTCCCCTGCGGGTGGTTCTCGCCTGCTCGCCGTCGCTCCGCCGGCAGATCGTCGGGCGTGGCAAGAACGGGCCACCGCTGAAACCGTTTCCCATGGTCGTGCACGCCCAGCGCGTCGGTGACTGGCAGGCCTGGTCGGACATCGCCGGGCTGGAGTTGCCGGAACCCACCAATACGGTCCACCTGAACTCGATGATCGCGGTGGTCCGTGCCGCCGAGAAAGGCCTGGGGGTCGCCCTCGTTCCCTTGCCCCTGAGCGAGGCACGCTTCGCCTCGAAGCGGCTGGTGCGGCTGTGCGAGCCGGAGGTTGCCACCGGCGACAGCTACTATCTCGTGCAGAGCCCCGACTCGACCAACCGGGAAGCCATCCGGGCGCTGCGTCAATGGGCGCTGGAGAAGTTCAGTCCCGAGCGGTGAGATTTTCTCATCCGGACGATGATATTTTCCTGTTTGAAGCTGGAGCCTCTTGCCCTTACCTTGGGTCGTGCGGCAGTGCAGCGTAAGCTCGCGAGCCGCTCAGAGCGATATGGATTTTCACGCTAAAAGAGGTTAACTCCATGACTTTTCTTAAAAAACCCCCAAAGACGGAGCGATGGGTCAACGTGCGACGCGCGCTCCGGAGCATCGTCCACAACGCGGGCATGGTCAGCTTTACCCCGACCGGCCCCGGCGCCCTGCCCGTCGGTCAGATTCACGGCGCGGCTCGCGGCAAGCCGGCCCTGGAGCCGGTGGACGCGGCGCCGCCCCGGCACCCGACGCAACCGTCGGGCCAGACCGGGTTGGGCCAGGTCGGACAAGACCGCCGCTGCGTCGAGAGCCCCTGCTGATGCTTCCTGCTTCCGTGGCAGACGTCTGACGCCAACGGTCCCGCACCGGGACGCGTAGGCGTCCTCCCTCCTGCAATAAAAACCCAACCAACCGAAGCGCACGCCGGCGCTAGTCGTCGGCGTGCGTTCCGTGCGTGTCGTGCTTTTTGAACCAGCCGATGATGTTGTCGACCTTGGCGACGAGCTGGCTCGGCCGCGCCGCGATGGCGTGGGGTGCGCCGGGCACCCGGATCAGGGCTGTCGGAACCTGCCGGAGTTTGAGCGCCCCGTAGAGTTGCTCCGCTTCCCAGGTGGGCGTACGCCAGTCTTCCTCGCCCACCATGACGAGTGTCGGCGTCGTAACGTTGCCCACCAGTGAAATCGGCGACAGGCGCCAGTAAATGTCCGGGTCTTCCCACGGCGGCACCCCCAGCCAGTGGCGGACAACAAAGGCACCGATGTCACCCGTCGTTGCCATCACCGCCCAGTTGACGACCGGCTTGATCGAGGCCGCTGCGGCAAAACGCCCGGTCTTGCCCACGATCCAGGCGGTCAGAACGCCGCCACCCGATCCGCCCGTCACGAACAGCCGCTTCGGATCGACGTAGTTCTTCTCGACAAGCGCATCGACGACGCTCATCAGGTCGTCGTAGTCGAAGCCGGGATAGGCGCGGTGAATCTGTTGCGCGAAATCGTCCCCATAGCCCGTCGAGCCACGCGGATTGGCGTACACCGTCACGTAACCGTCGGCGGCGAAGCGCTGGATCTCCGCCGCGAAGCTGGGCCCGTACATGGCATAGGGGCCACCATGGATCTCCATGACCATCGGGTAGCTGCCGTCGGCCTCGAAGCCCGGCGGCGTCGCAACCCAGGCCTCGATCGTGCGGCCATCGTGGCTGCTGGTCACCTGGATCTCCTCGATCGGCGCGAGGTCGATGTGCGCCAGCGCGTCTTCGTTCAGGCTCGTCAGGCGGCGTGTATCGCCGTTACGTCGCACGACCGCCAGGTCGGCCGGTCTGTCCGGTCGCTGCTGCGTGTACACGACGGTTCCACCCCGCGGCCCATCGACACTGAACGCACCGGACGCGTACGGGCGACCGAGGCTGGTGCCGCCGACGTCCGATGCGAGTCGCTGGACCTTGCCGGACAGGCTGACGGCAATCAGCGTCGTCTGTCCGAAGTCCTGGATGAGTGCGTAGACCCGGCGACCGTCCGGGCTGAACACGGGGTCGCTCACGGGATGGTCGAGGTCCGCGGTGAGATTGCGCACGTCGCTTCCGTCGCTGTTCATCAGGTACAGCTGCGCCTGCTGGTAGCCCCTCAGGGCATCGTCGAAGCCGGTATATGCGATGAGCGTGCCGTCGGGCGACACGGTCGGCGCGCCGTCGGGACCATCCCGAGCGGTCAGTGCCGTGCGATCGGCGGTCGCCACGTCGATGGCGTAGATCTCGCTCTCGATCGGGTCCAGCTCGGCGTCGGGGGCATCGTTGCCGACCGCCAGCACCGTGTCGGCATCCAGCCAGCGCGGAGACCGGAAGTCGCGCTCGCCGTCGGTGATCTGCCGGGGTTCGCCACCATCGGCAGGCACGACGAACACGTGCCTCGCGCCCTTTCTCAGCCACCCCTGGCCGTCGAAGCGGAACGTGAGATCGTCGAAGACACGTACGGCGGGTGCCCAGTTGGCGCCCTTCGGCGCTTTCGGGGCTTTGGCGAATTTCGGCGATTCCTCGGGCGCGAGCATGACGAAGGCCAGGCGTTGCCCATCCGGCGACCAGGCCACCGAGGCCGGCGTCTCCAGGAACTGCGCCAGCGCGAAATCGGCCCGGTCGTCCAGGAAAAGCACCCGGAGCTGGGCCCCGTTGCGGTGCGTTGCCCGATAGGCGATGCGGTCGCCGGACGGCGACCAGCGAGGCGACGAGACGTTGCGATCGGTGATCAGCGGCCTGTGCGCACCCGTCTCGAGATCCACCATCCACAGCTGTCCGAGGGCCCGGTCCCGCCGCTTGTCGTAGGCACGGCGCACGTAGATGACCGATTCGCCATCGGGTGCCACCTGCGGTTCGGAGGCCCATTCGAGGGCGAAGACATCCTCGGAGGCGAAGAGCCGGGGCTCGTCCGCGCCAAGGGCAGGACCGGAGAGCGGCAGGCAGGCGGCGGCCGCCCAAAGGCCGATGAGCGCAATTCTGTTCATCTTACGGGTCGCCTGGTCGTTGCGTTCGGGGCGCCAAGTCTACGCATCGAACGGCGTTTCGGATACGCGGGCTGGACAGGGCGTGTCATCGGGCGACCGCGTCAGCGCCGGTCGGCGTGAACCGGCTGCGGGAGACAGACGATGGATTTTCCGGTGCGTCCGTAGTTCACTGTCGGCAGGCAACCGATCCGGGGAGAGCTCCATGCGAAGCGTCCATGCCCTTTTTCTCGCTGTCGGTATCACGACGTGCGGCGTGGGCGCGCTGACATGACGGCTCACAAGAACCCGTCGGGCGTCGTGCGCACCGTGTCCGGATCGATCCTCTACACCAGCCGGGCGCCGGAGCGTCTGGGTGCCGAACGCGGGCGCGAGACGTTTCGGATGGACATCCACGCCGACGGCTGCCGCGTGCTGGCCGCCCATTCGGAAATCGACGACCCGCCGCCGGTGGTCCGCGACGTCAACCTGCGTCTCGCCGCCGACGGTCGGCCGGCGGACTGCTTCGTGCGCATCGCCGTGGGCGGCGCCTTTCGCGGATCGGCCTGGTTCCGCTTCGACGGCGCTGTCGCCGAGTGCGAGGCCGATACGCTGCTGGAAGGGCGCGTGTCGCAAGCGCTGCGCGCGAAACAGGCCATACCCGGCTTTGGCAACCACGCCGTCGTGAACGACGCTTACCTGTTAAGCCTTTACGACCTGTCGCGTGGACAGGAAACGCAAATGGTCGAGGGGCTCATGCTGTCGTCGCCGGATCACCGCGGCGCTACCGGGCCGATGCTCTTCACCGTCGATCTGGCCATCCAGTATCACGGGATCGAGAGCATCGACGTGCAGGCAGGTCGCTTCGATGCCCACCACTTCGCCATGGTGGACGTACCCGGCATGCCACAGGAGCACCCGCCGTATCACCTGTGGTGCACGAACGACGGCGACTACATCCTGCTCAAGGCGCATGTCGAGGGCTACATGCAGACGGCTTACGAACTGGTTCAGTTGACGCGGACCGGTTCCGACCCCGGCTAGCCGTCGGGGCCTTAAGCGGAGGCCGGTGCCGCCGCGCCGGCGCGGATACAACTGCCTGTGGTGACCGGCCTGCGGCGGTCGTCATTTTTTCTCTTCTTCTTTTTTGGGGAATTCGGTGGGCTTGTTCGCCTACGGGGGTTGCAACGGAGCCCCTGGCGCGATCGACGGGCAAGGTACGTGGAGGCCACTGCGTGCGGCTTCGTTTGAGCGAAGGGTCTTGGGGTTGTGACCGCCTGCGGCGGTCGTCTTTTTTCTCTTCTTCTTTTTTGGGGAATTCCAAAAAAGAAGAAGCAAGAAAAAAGAATTGGTCGGGGCGAGAGGATTCGAACCTCCGACCCCTTGCACCCCATGCAAGTGCGCTACCAGACTGCGCCACGCCCCGACTGAGCTTTGAAAGGTGAGCCGACGCCCGGCAGTACGAGTGGGGTGACCTGGGCGTCGGGACGGCGAATGATAGCCGATGGTGGCGGCGAGCGGAACCTCCGACCGCCGCGCCCGGTCGCTCAGCGCCGGAGAATCTTCAGGATGTCTTCCAACTCCGTGCGCATCTGCTTGATGATCTGCTGGCTCTGGCTGACGTCCTCCCGAGCCTCTTCACCGGTCAGCTTCTGGCGCGCACCGCCGATGGTAAAGCCGTCGTCGTACAGCAGGCTGCGTATCTGCCGGATGATCAGCACGTCCTGGCGCTGGTAGTAGCGCCGGTTGCCGCGGCGCTTGACGGGCTTGAGCTGGGGAAACTCCTGCTCCCAGTACCGAAGCACGTGCGGCTTCACCCCGCACAGCTCGCTGACTTCGCCTATCGTGAAATATCGTTTACCGGGTATGGGCGGCAGTTCACTGTTATTCCCCGGTTCCAGCATAGGCTTCTACTCGCGCTTTTAGTTTTTGTCCGGGGCGGAACGTCACGACACGGCGTGCCGTGATCGGAATCTCCTCTCCCGTCTTGGGATTCCTGCCCGGGCGCTGGTTCTTGTCACGCAGGTCGAAGTTGCCGAAACCGGACAACTTGATCTGCTCACCTCCCGCCAGCGCAGCCCGCAGGTCCTCGAAGAACGTATCGACGAGTTCGCGCGCTTCCCGCTTGTTGAGCCCGAGTTCGTTGAACAGGGACTCCGCCATATCCGCTTTGGTCAAAGACATCGTCAGTCTCTTATTCTTGCTTCCAGATCACGCTCCAGGCTGGCCCTCACAGCCGCCACGGTCGCGTCCGCGTCGCCGTCAGTAAGGGTGCGCGAAGAGTCCTGCAAAATCAAGCCTAAAGCAACGCTTTTTAGCCCGGAATCTATGCCCTCGCCCTGGTAAACGTCGAAAACCCTGATCTCACGCAGCCATTCGGGCGCGCTCTCGCTTGCGCAGGCCTGGATGGCAGCCGCGGTGACGTCTTCACGGACCACGATCGCCAGATCCCGACGAACCGACGGAAACCGCGAAACAGGCTCGAAAACCGGGATGCGCGCGGCCAGGATGCGCTCGGCCTCCAGTTCGAAGACGAACACGGGTCCGTCGATGTCGAGGCGGGCCGTGACGGCCGGGTGCAGGGCACCGATCCAGCCGACGTCGCCCTGCTCGTCCACGATTGCGGCCGACTGGCCGGGATGCAGCACCGGGTGTTCCCGCGCGACGAACGAGAAAGCGTCGACGCGACCGGTGGCCGCCAGCAGCGCCTCGACTTCGCCCTTCAGATCGAAGAAGTCTGTCGCCGGACCGACACCTGCCCAGGACTCGTCGTTGCGAGGCCCGAACGCCAGACCGGCAATGAACTTATCCTGTTTTATTTCATTATCTTGCGCGATGAATTTGAGACCATGCTCGAATATGCGAACCCGGTTCTGCTGCCGACTCAGGTTCTGGCGTAGCGCGTCGACCAGCCCCGGCCACATCGACGTACGCATGACCGACATTTCCGACGAAATGGGATTGGACAGGGCAATGCCGCAGGTGCCGGGCGCGAGGATCTCGGCCAGCGACGGGTCGACAAAGCTGTAGGTAATGACCTCCTGGTAGCCGCGGTCGACGAGCGTGTCCGCGGCCGATTCCACGGACAGGGCCGTCTCGGTGTGCGCGGGCACAGACTGCGCCGTGAGCGCGTCGGTCTCCGGGATGTTGGCGAAGCCGTGTACGCGCGCAACCTCTTCGATGAGATCCTCGGCGATTTCGATGTCGAAGCGGAACGGCGGCGGTGTTACGCGCCAGCCGTCGTCGGTGGTTTCAACCGAAAGATCCAGCCGTTCGAAGATGCTGACGACGTCGGCATCGTCGACCTGAACGCCCAGCAACCGGTCGAGGGCGGCGCGGGTCAGGGACACCGGCGGCCGCGCGGGCAGGTCACCGGCCTGCGCCACGTGCACGGGACCCGGTTCGCCGCCGGCGATCTCGATCAGCAGTGCCGTTGCACGCTCGACAGCGAGCGCCTGCGCACCGGGCGCCACGCCGCGCTCGAAGCGATGCGAGGCGTCGGTATGCAGACCGAAGCGGCGGGCACGCCCGGCGATGGCCAGCGGCGCGAAGAACGCGCTCTCGAAGAAGATGTCGGTGGTATCGGCTTCGACGCCGGTCGACTCACCGCCCATGATGCCCGCCAGTGCCTTGACGCCTGAGCCGTCGGCGATGACCAGCACGTCCGGCGCCAGATCGACGGTGCGACCGTCCAGCAGAGTGAGCCGTTCGCCCTCCGTCGCCCGGCGCACGACGATGCGTTCGTCCAGGGTTTTCAGATCGAAGGCGTGCATCGGCTGGCCCAGTTCCAGCATCACGTAGTTGGTTATGTCGACGGTCGGGCTGATGGGTCGCAGGCCACTGCGACGCAACCGCTCCTGCATCCAAAGCGGCGTCGTCGCATCGGGATCGATGTTGCGCACGATGCGGCCTGCGTACATCGGGCACCCGTCGGGCGCCTCGAGATCGACCGGGAACACCGCGTCGTGCACCGGCGCTACCGGATCGATGGCCGGCGGCGATACGGCAACTCGGTTGAGGGCACCGACTTCGCGCGCAATGCCCGCGATCGCCAGGCAGTCGCCCCGGTTCGGCGTGAGATCCACTTCCGTGATCGTGTCGTCCAGCGCGAGGTACTCGCGTACGTCGGTGCCGGGGGCACCGTCACCATCCAGCGGCAGGATGCCGTCGGACGCCTCGGCCAGCCCCAGTTCGGACGCCGAGCAGATCATGCCCATCGACGGCACGCCGCGCAGCTTGGTCTTGCGGATGGCGAGTCCACCGGGCAGGCGCGCGCCCACCGTGGCCACCGGCACCAGCATGCCCTCGGCGACATTCGGAGCCCCGCACACGATCTCCAGCGTCTCATCCGCGCCGACATCCACCGTGCACACGCGCAGGCGATCGGCGTTCGGATGCTGAACGACGGCCCGGACCCGGCCCAGAACGACTCCGTCGAACGGCGGCGTCGCCGCTTCCTGGGCGCCCACTTCCAGGCCCGCCATGGTCAATTGCTCGGCCATCGTGGCGCTGTCCACGGGCGGGTCTACCCACTCGCGCAACCATGCGTCGCTGAACTTCATCGGAACTGCCTCAGGAACTTCACATCGTTCTCGAAAAGCAACCTCAAGTCATCGATCTGATAACGCAGCATCGCCAGCCGGTCTATCCCCAGGCCGAAGGCGTAGCCCGTGTACTTGACCGGGTCGACGCCGACATGCCGGAAAACACTGGGATGCACCATGCCGCAACCGAGGATCTCCAGCCACCCGGTGTTGGAGCACACGCGACACCCCTTTCCGGAACACATGACGCATTCCATATCCACTTCGGCCGACGGCTCGGTGAACGGAAAGTAGGAGGGCCTGAACCGGAGCGCGAGTTTGCGTTCGAAGAACCGCTCGATGAAACCGTGCAGCACCGCCTTGAGATTGGCGAAGCTGACGTTCCTGTCCACCTTCAGCCCTTCCACCTGGTGGAACATGGGCGTGTGCGTCAGGTCGGAGTCGCAGCGGTACACGCGACCGGGCGCGATCAACTGTATCGGCACACCGTTCTCGCGCATGCTGCGAATCTGCACCGGCGACGTATGCGTGCGCAGGACATGACCCGACGGGAAGTAGAAGGTGTCGTGCATGGCGCGCGCGGGATGGTGCTCGGGAATATTGAGCGCCTCGAAATTGTGGAACTCGTCCTCGATCTCGGGCCCTTCCTCGACATCGAAGCCGGCCTCGCGGAACAGCGTTTCGATGCGCCGCCGGGCGCGCGTTACCGGATGAAGGCCGCCGCGATCCATACCGCGTCCGGGCAGGGTGACATCGATGGACTCGGACGCCAGCTGCGCCGCCAGTCCCTCCGCGTCCAGGGACTGCTTGCGCGCATCGATGGCGGCAGCCACGCGCTGCTTGGCGTCGTTGATGCGCTGGCCCGCGGCCGGCCGCTCGTCTGCCGGCAGCGTGCCGAGCTGTTTCAGCAGGGCTGTCAGTTCGCCCTTCTTGCCCAGGTACTGAACGCGCACGGCGTCCAGCGCGCGGGCATCGTCGCTGCCGCCGATGGCCTGTTCGGCGCGGGTTACCAGTTCGGCGATGTCTTCCACGACACTACAACCTGCTCGTTAAGACGAAAAAAGGGGAAGGGCCACGGCCCTTCCCCTGTGTTTCCAACCTGTCGACTGCCGGCCTGGGTCGGCAGCAAATCCGGTCAGGACGCGAGGGCGGCCTTGGCCTGTTCGGCGATGGCGCCAAACGCATCCGGATCGTGAATGGCGATGTCCGAAAGCACCTTGCGGTCGATCTCGATCTCGGCCTTCTTCAGCCCGTTGATCATGCGGCTGTAGGACAGGCCGTGCATGCGAGCGGCGGCGTTGATGCGAGCGATCCACAGCTGACGGAACTCGCGCTTGCGAGCGCGACGGTCGCGGTAGGCATACTGGCCGGCCTTTATGACCGCCTGCTTGGCAACGCGATACACCTTGCGTCGCGCACCGTAGTAGCCCTTTGCCTTCTTGAGGACTTTGTTGTGCCGCGCCTTGGCGACGACACCGCGTTTAACTCTGGCCATGACTCATCTCCTCGTTAGCTGTAGGGCAACATCCGGCGAACCGCCTTGACATCGGCGTCGGCCACCTGAAGCGTGTGGCGCAGATGGCGCTTACGCTTGGTGCTCTTTTTCGTCAGGATGTGGTTGAGATGAGACTGGGCGCGCTTGTAGCCGCCCTTGCCCGTGCGTCGGAACCGCTTCGCGGCCCCGCGATTGGTTTTCATCTTCGGCATTTTCTGCTCCGTCTGGCCTGCGTCAGTACCGCGCCAATGCGGCCTTCCTCGTCAGGCGAGCCGACCGGGTTTCCCCGCGCCGACTACTTTTTCTTGGGTGCGATGACCATCACCATTTGACGGCCTTCCATCTTCGGGAACTGTTCGACAGTGCCCAACTCTTCGAGATCGTCCCGGACCCGTTCGAGCAGTTTCCTGCCCAGGTCCTGGTGACGCATCTCACGACCACGGAAACGCAACGTTACCTTGGCCTTGTCGCCGGCGGTGAGAAAGCGCACCAGGTTTCGCATCTTGATCTGGTAATCGCCTTCGTCCGTACCGGGACGAAACTTCACTTCCTTTACATGTATCTGCTTCTGCTTCTTCCGCGCCAGTTGCTGCTGCTTTTTCTCCTCGAACACGTATTTGCCGTAATCCATGATGCGGCAAACCGGCGGATCTGCATTCGGCGATACTTCGACGAGATCGAGTCCCTGGTCGTAGGCCATCTGGATGGCTTCGTCCCGGCCGAATACGCCGGCCTGTTCGCCATCCGGTTTGATCACCCTCACAACGGGAACGGTGATCTCGTCATTGCGTCGTACGCGCTTGCCTTTTGGGGCGATGTGCTAGTCCTCCAGACTAATGCGGCCGCGGCTCGCGCGTTCCAGAGCGAGACGGTCGGCGAACGCGTCCAGCGTCATACTGCCGAGGTCTTCGCCGGTGCGCGTGCGCACGGCCACGGTTTCCGAATCCACCTCTCTGTCGCCTGCGACGAGCAGGTAGGGGACCCGCTGAATCGTGTGTTCGCGGATTTTAAAGCCGATTTTCTCGTTTCTCAAGTCCGATTCGACCCGAAAACCCTGATTTTTCAGGGATTGCGCGACGGCCGCCACGTAGCCGTCCTGCCGATCGGTGATATTCATCACCACGGCCTGCACCGGCGCCAGCCACACGGGCAGCGAACCGGCGTAATGCTCAATGAGCACGCCCAGGAAGCGCTCCATGGACCCCAGGATGGCCCGGTGGATCATCACCGGGGTCTTCTTGACCCCGTCGGTGTCCACGAATTCGGCGTCCAGGCGGCCCGGCATGGAGAAATCGAGCTGCACCGTGCCCACCTGCCAGACCCGCCCGATGCTGTCTTTCAGGGAGAAATCGATCTTCGGACCGTAGAAGGCGCCCTCGCCTTCCTGCAGCTGCCACGGCAGGCCCTTGTCTTCCAGGGCGTCCTGCAGCGCTTTCTCCGCCTTGTCCCACAGGGCGTCTTCCCCCACGCGCTGCTCGGGCCGGGTGGACAGGTTCATGACCGGCGGCTCGTCGAAGCCGAAATCCTTGTAGACGTCCAGCGTCAGATCGATGAGCTTCAGCACCTCGCCGTGGATCTGGTCCTCGGTGCAGAAGATATGGGCATCGTCCTGGGTGAAGTTGCGCACCCGCATCAGGCCGTGCAGCGTGCCCGAGGCCTCGTTGCGGTGGCACGAGCCGAACTCCGACATGCGGATGGGCAGCTCGCGGAAGCTGTGCAGGCCCTGGTTGAAGATCTGCACGTGACCCGGGCAGTTCATCGGCTTGATGGCGAACTGGCGGTTCTCCGAGCCGGTGGTGAACATGTTCTGGTCGTACTTGCCCCAGTGGCCGGATTTCTCCCACAGGGTGCGGTCGAGGATCTGCGGCGTGCGGACTTCCTGGTAACCGTGCTCGCGCAGGCGACCGCGGATGTAGTTCTCCACTTCCAGCCACACCTTCCAGCCCTTGTCGTGCCAGAAGACCATGCCCGGCGCCTCGGGCTGGGTGTGGAACAGGTCCAGCAGCTTGCCGAAGCGGCGGTGGTCGCGCTTCTCGGCCTCCTCGAGGCGGTGCAGGTATTCCTTCAGCGACTTCTTGTCCGGCCAGGCGGTGCCATAGACGCGCTGGAGCATCTCGTTGTTCGAGTCGCCCTTCCAGTACGCGCCGGCCAGCTTGGTCAGCTTGAAGGCCTTGAGCTTGCCGGTGCTGGGCACGTGGGGGCCCGAGCACAGGTCCCAGAACTCGCCCTGGCCGTAGAGGCTGATCTCCTCGTCGGCGGGAATGGACGCGATGTGCTCGGCCTTGTAGGCCTCGCCGATGCTCTCGAAGTACGCCACCGCCTCGTCCCGCTCCATCACCTTGCGGGTGACGGTGTGGTTGGCCTTGGCCAGCTCGGTCATCTTCTTCTCGATGGCCTGCAGGTCTTCCGGGGTGAAGGGCCGGTCGTAGGCGAAGTCGTAGTAGAAGCCGTTTTCGATGGCTGGGCCGAAGGTGACCTGGGCGTCGGGGAACAGCTCCTTCACGGCCTGGGCCAGCAGATGCGAGGTGCTGTGGCGGATGACCTCGAGGCCGTCCTCGTCGCGGCCCGTGAGAATCGCAACCTCGGCGTCGTCCTCGACGACGAACCCCAGATCCACCGGCTTGCCGTCGACCTTACCGGCGACGGCCGCGCGCGCCAGCCCGGCGCCGATGTCCTCGGCGACGTCCAGCACGGAAACGGCGTTGTCGAAACGGCGTTTGCTGCCGTCGGGCAGGGTGATCTCAGGCATGACTCTCAGACATGACTCAGGGCGGCGTCGGGCGCCGGGGAACTTGGTCTCAAGGATGATCTGGTAGGCGCGGGCGGGATCGAACCACCGACCACTACCATGTCAAGGTAGTGCTCTACCACTGAGCTACGCGCCTAAAGGGCCAGCAAAGATACCGGA
>JAAUYH010218368.1_pt1 | contig 14300 bp, 10 predicted proteins | sample 7278061 | NCBI WGS metagenome assembly JAAUYH01 (sample SAMN14350203, study PRJNA611818) | marine sediment metagenome | isolation source: surface marine sediment (0.6m) | place: French Polynesia: Moorea | collected 2018-08
ACCTCCGTGCATTCGCGCTCATAGAGGATATTGTTGAAAGCATATTTACTACCGATATGTACCGATGCGAATCGCGCGAATTACATGGTTTCGCCGGGCACAGAACAAGTGACGGTTTGAAAATAGTTTGGAAATTGTGCAAGGCCCAGTTCGCTGATATAACAATGGCGTAGCATTTTTCAAATCCAAATCAGCTGCGATTAGCGGCGCCAAGTGGGTACGTTTCTTATCCATAGGAGTAAGCAGAAGGGCTCAAGGAGTGTGGTATGCAACGCAACTGTGATATATATAAATATAAATAAATAAATAAATATATATATACACGTAGGGAGCAACAATAAGAAACCGAAACAATTGACACTGTGCGCGTTCGTGTTAAAGTTACTCCGGAAATTATTCTTATGCTATTAGCTCGGTGATATGAGCTCTAGCTGCGGAAGAAAAATTGAGAGCACCATCTGTGTCGTATCAGAAAATATATAGTTCATTTGAAATGGAAGTCAATGTGTGAGGAGTTTGTTTAGAACAGCATGAGTGTCTCCTTCCATATCGTGTTGCCGTTGTTTGCATAGCAGATTACCGTTCTCCAACGAATCTATTTCTGAGAAGGTAATTTATATTGTTCCGCATCTTCATTTCGTTGTGTGGGGAAATCGAATAAGATATTCAGACAGGGTTCTGTATTCGACGCTGAAACATTCATTGAATTTTTTCTCTCAATATTTGGTAAAGGTGAAAGTTTGAATGTACCATTTTTAGTATGTACTAAGAACATTATGTACAGTTTTGAAAAGTAGTGTCAGATATTGAAAGTGAACAACGTATGAATGTGGAAGTATATACAAGTAGATCGAACTGTACGGGAAGAGCGATTCATATAAGGAGCACGGAAAATTCAGTTCCTACAAAATTCAGCGAGTACAACTTAAGTGAATAGAAACGAGTCAAACTAGTGCATGATTTTGCAGTTCTATGGTAGAAAGCTGGAAATGACCAGTATTATTGGAATGCAAAAACATGTGTCAGTTGTAATTTGATACATTGATTCAGGGCCCTGTATTACCTAGAATTTGGATAGTTATGCTTGTTTGATAGTATGGAATGTTTCGGCCTCGACATGCACGACTGTCTTACTGAAAAATGTAAGAAGGTTGAAAAATTAAAGAGAGGCGAAAAGCCGGCCATATTCGGAAGTTACAAGTGTTGAAGGATACTGGACGCTGCATTTTCTGAGTATAGCATAAGGGATGATGTGCTGCATCGGGATAATGCTGGCACTACAAACGATGTGCAGTTGAAAACGCGTGAAGTAGAAATATGGTCCGTGAATTCGGAGCTGTGGCTCTGCCGTATGTTTACTGTAGGGTATAAAATAAGGCGGCAGATCGGTACGCGTTGGAGATAAATTATATACACGGAAGGAGGGTGCCGATCGAGTAAGTAATAGTTTGTGTGTTGATGTAGGGGTTCGCACGAAAAATTTACGAGCCATACCACGTGCTAGAGTCTCAGTTCCACCTCCTGGTGGATGAATATCAAGTACCCTCTGAAAGAGTGGAGCGTCAAATGCACCAGGAAGGTGTAGTTGATGGTAATAGCACGAAATGCGCGCAATGCATGGCTTGTGAGGTATTCGCAACTGGGCAAATTTTTCGAATACTTTCACAGCAGTGAAGTTTTTCAATACGAGCATCTTGATAATGAACAGAGGTTTAGTTAGAAGAGAAGATGTGGTGAGTATAGAGAGTGCCCTGGAGTACATCAGAATTCAGATTTGTGCTATGCTTCGAACTGAACTACATGAGCCAGGGGTGAATCGGTTCCCTTGCACTCATTTCCGCACGACGAAGGGAGTCATGCTTGTTATCCTATAATGTACATGAATCTGATTGTGACATGCTGTGTTCTTATGACAATTGTGTCATGAGCATTTTGACTAGTGGGAGGAAGGAGTAAAGTAGAAGGGTTGCTTTTCGGATCTTCAAATCAATAATGGACGCTTCACAGGTTCCAATGGAGGTGATCAGGAATTGTTTTATGCATAGATTGATATCTTAATTCGTAATAACTATTGTCTATCGAAAGATGACGAAAAGTGAGATGAAATCCCTACGTCTTCTGCTTCAAGGATTAACGGGAGAAGGGAGTACATGCGTATTAACGAATTATTATTTATTCTTCGAGGGAGATTGGGTTGGACACTGGGAAATGTGTTGCCATCCTGAGCATGCGGATTCGGAAGCAGTCGAAGGTTTATGTTTGTATGAAAAGGTATGATGTTGACTGTCGCCCATGCTTGATAATATATTGTACAACGTAGCGTGAATTCGATAGTCGCAAGTGCTTGACGATGACTTGTCCAGTGTCACGTGCGCTTGATGTTCCTTATCAAGGATCAATATTGCGTGGTTGTTATTCGCTACGAGCATAGTAATAAACTTTTTAAAGGTGTGTTTTGTTCGGCTTGAAGGCTTATAGTTGCAAGGATAGGTGCTACTCAATTACATTGTGTAAATTCTTAGCGCAGTTAGAACGTCTCATTCGAAGTGCATTCATTACATATAAAATGATCCATTCTCGATAAATATCTGGCAAACTCCATCTCGAGTGGCATCTTTTTTTGTTCCAACTAATGATTTTGGTTCAACAAAGAAGACAACTACCTCATCAGTCACTCATATTGGGTTGAATCATTTGAGACTCAACACAGGCAGATCTGCTGTTCATTCAGGTAGCGTTCGGGATCTGCTTCTGTGACCCCCGGTTGCGCTTCATCACGACGGAGCCCATTTTGTTGGGATTTACATGATTGAGCTGCAGCGTTTCTTTTGCGAGCTCCTTCTCACTTAACCAATTTGCGGGTCACAACTCTACGACCCTGCGTGCGAGGTATTATACTGTATTCTGTTTATCAACAGTCCATACACCGACCTCAATTGAGTAAGGAAGAAGAAACAGTATTTTTCGAGAGAGAAGGGGAATCGGACAAATGTTTTCGGAGGGAACAATTGCGTGTATTCCGAGAAGAGCAATAATTGCTGAGAGAGCCGAAACAAAGCAAACAAAGGCAATGGAATAGGATTGTTCCATACAATGAGAAACGTAGCCCAGGACGGAAGGAGAAATTTAGTTGAAACCATTGCAGGGTGATGATAGACGTGGTGGGACTAGAAATACTGAGATTGCGGATTTCAAAAAAGACTTCAGTACATAGTGTGGCGCAAAATAGCTCATGGCCAAATGACTCTCACACCCACCAGGCCACAAATAGAGAGGTGCTTAGAATGAACCCAGGGCATCAACGCACACGTAGAGAGATAAACGCCTTGGCACAGCTCAATACACAATCGAACGCATCCTGAAGATTAGCGGCCTGACTAGAACTGAGAGAAAAGGTGGTTGGGATTAGTGACCTCGAAAGCTAGCCCTCAATACCACCAGAAAAAGGTGGCGGTCCTAAGATATAGTGTGGGGCTAAAAATATTACGGACTAAAAATAAATAATAGGGTAAGGAATAAAAGTGCATACCCCCCTGAATTGCGCTACACGGAGGATAATAATTCCCAGTCTATGAAAATGTCGTACTACTTCAAAGAAAGCCCAGAAATTTGTGGCTTGCATACAGCTGTATTTTTTGGGCAGTACTGCAATATGGTTGGTCGTGAGGATTTACTTTTATGCGACCCTGTGTGCAGATTTTAGTAAATGAATTAAAAAGATACACTCAGGAACCCTAGTGAAATCATCATCTTATCGAACAATATCCCGTTATGTACAACTGCTTTGATGGAGTACTTGACTGTGAGATCAACGGAGTTGGAGACGGCAATGCGTTTGGTAAGGCGACCTGGAGTGAAGGTACATGAATTGGAATGTGTGAATCTATTGGAGTATGCGGAAGTTAATTTACGAAGCCCGGTGTTTCGAAAAGAGTTCTCCAAGGTGGTGCAAACCGAGAATATTCGAACCTGGGCAATTTGGATACGAGCAGTGATAAAACAACGTTGTTGAAGTCGGCAAAATAATTTTACGGAGTATTTTCTTCGTTTCGACGGACAATGAGGTGCGTGAAACTTGTGGCAATTTGGTGGGATAGCTGGTATTTTGGATATCTTCTGGTTACCCGGCGTTAATTTTGATGCATGCAACCCGAATTTCACAGTTCTGGTACCGAACATTATCGCGACGTACTACCGTTGTGTTTCTTGATGATGCAGGAGTCCAATGGGAGCGAGACTGGTCCATACAATATGTACAGCAGTTCAAGGGAAGGGGTACAGTCGTTGGTGGTTGGAGTAGAGGAAAATTTCGGTAAAGAGGAATAAGAGAGACTTTTGAGAAAATGGGGTACAAGTGGGAAAGTGAGGAATTCTGGTGTGCTAAGATTCAAATACTTCGAAAGGATCGGATTCAAATATTTTTCGATTTATCATTGGTTCCGGCGAGCTTTGATGGTTTCTCTTAAACCTTTCTGGTACAGCGGACCTAATAGCTAAGCATTTTTAGAGATCTGTAGTCCAGTCATGGCTTTAATGCTTCAAATTTGTCGCTGATATGTCAAAAAAGAAACCTGGCACCCAAAATATTCTGCTTGATCCATCTAACGACAGGAAATCAGAATTTTTGTGTCAGATAGGTTGCTAACACACTTGGAAAGCTACGAGATGGTCCGATAACGTGTCTCATGGATTAATTTTGTACGCAGATGGGTTTTCCTACAAATCTGGTAGATCTAGAAGAAGTCAAGGGACGGCAGAGGATAATTACTTGCTATCATCATCCTTTAGTACTTTTTCCTCAATGAAGTACATTCGTGTGGAGTATTTGCCATATATCTTTACAACTCAGCTGTATTACCTAATAGTTTGACAGTTTGACTAGTGACATTGAATGCGACAAGACTCGAAGGCGAATCATGACTTCCGCTGACAGAAGGCGTAGACATGTTTTTTGTTATGGTTGTGTTCTTAGGAGACAATTTTTGAGTCAATTAGCTTGTGAATCTTTCAGGCCGATATGCTCCCGCAAATTTTTGTCGTCATGCTTTTCACGTCGATTACGAAAGGCAACGACAGACTCGTTATCCTTTTGAAACGTTCAGCTAACTCCATCGTTCATTCAGACGCTCTTTTCTGTGCGATTGAATTTCCTGAAGAATAAATTCTCCTAATGAGGAGAGCAGACGTTGCGGCTCACACTGTTGTAATCGGTTACCAAAAATTCGGTACTAGAATAGTTTTATATGGACTAATTTTAGGTATGTTAGAACTAATTCGCTGTACTGTCAGCCGATGATCTGAAAAGGTCTGATCCAGAGAGATGATTTTGCGAGTCCGACGAGACTTGACACCGTCGTGAGCTGTAGGCGGTAACCAGACATGACCATTATGCCACAGACATGCTCTAGTGTTTGCTGTGAGCAGTTCGAAAGGATTTAAAGTTCAGTGACTCAGATTAAACCATTTAAATGCTCTTTTCACTGAAAATATGTGTATTGACTGGAAAGGTCTGTTTCATCAAAATTAACTTATTGCAGAGAGATTTAATTCGAGTTACATTACATTTTATTGGAAGCTAATTTAATGTTTGATTTTCTACTCATATTTACTATCACTAAACTTCATTGCTGTATATTTCAATACAAGTTAATTAACTGGTTCGTTGCGAGCAGGACATTTCCTTTCATTATAACGATGACCGTCCGCAGCAGAACCTATTCCTTCAAAGAATTTACTTAATTCTTCATCCCAAAGGCGTACACCAAATGGTTTAAAATCTGTCCATGCCCCGCCTTGCTCGTATTTGGATTTCCAAGGGAAGCTTAAGTACGAGTCAAGCGTTCTCCTATCTTTCTGATTCGGTTACGTTTTAGCAAGGAACCACATTCTTCATTTCTTATAAAACTATAGGCGTTTCTTTAACAATAAGAATGTCAATTTCTGTGGCTTTCTTATTGTTTGTAGCATCCTTACTCATTTCCTAATTGGTTCAAGGAAAAATATCTACTCATCATGAAGTTCACAGAAAACGCATCCTGAGCTTTCCCAATTGTTGTCATCTGGTCATGTAGACTTGTAGCAGGATAACGTTTGAGAAATATGCAGTTGCTGCCGATCCATAGTCAACCGAAAACTTTATATGACCTTAGGCCGTAAAAGTAACCTGAACGTTTTGATGATAGCCAGATGCTGTCCTTGCTCGCAAATAAGAGGCAATAGGGTTAAATTTGTTTCGACCGGTTCATGAGTCAGCATTAATATGTACTAAATAGCATCAATTCAGAGATGGGACTTGCTCTTTTAAAAAGCGGTGTGACATTGAAAAGACAGTCTGTATCACTTTTACCAGGTTCGTGAAACAGAAAGTTGAAATGGGATCCATAACCTGTATAACAATACCAAATATATGAGTACGAACTCTGGGCATAAAATATTCACCCATTTCTTCTCGTGCATGATATGAATATTATAGTGCGCGTGCTAAATCAATAGATACATGATCGAGCTCTAGTTCACCGCCTTTGTTTGAATGATCATTCAACGGATTCTTAGCTTCTGGTCGTGTCATCACATAAAATCTTCTACCGTAAACTGCGGAATTAAAATGCGATTAATGTTTTCCGACTTCACTCGCTACATCTGTAGATCTGTCCGCCAAAAGCCGCTTACGAGTGCTTACAGTGTAAGCAGAGCCTGCACAACAATAAAATACAGATTGTATACGTAAAAATCATGTCTATAAGAAAATCGTGTAATGTCATAGATTGAAGAAACATCATGGAAAGTTCAGGTTCGAGTATATTCGGAGGAAACAGTTCGCATCTATCATTAAATGTAGAAACAAACGGAAAAGAAAATGATAGGATACCATTAAAAGATATTAAATAAAAATTTTAAAAAGGGAAGAGAAGACAATTAAGAGGAATCAAAGAAATGGGAAAGGGTAAAAATAGTGTTTCACATATTGACACAGTCACTGCACATGCCTTTATTATTCTTGTGTATATGAACATGCTCCATGTCAGAATGCTAGATTCTTGAAAATGTTGACACAGAAACATAACTGTGGCCCATTTCATCGTATTGATGTTTTACGTACGGTACAAACGTCATTTTGTCATGCAGGCGGGCAAAAAATGAATTCACCAGGCCCGGATGGAATTGAATCAGAAACATCACATGCGATCTCGACTAAGAATTTAGTAACCTGCGACCTCTCTGTTTCTGTACGGATCTATTAGCGCTAAAGCCCTCTCTAATACGGATTTGTGAGCATTAGATGCAAAACATTTTCTGTCGGGTATTTTATATCTCCATCGCTTTAAACTGTAACTACCAATTCCATAGGTAAAACAGAAAGCTGAAGAACAAACCGGATAATTGTGCATTAAAGCTCGATATTTTGCAGTAGAACGTGGATCACACACTTTTCCAACAATGATCATCATCAGACAGATCTTTGTATGCAAGAATTCATTGCTTTATTTTGGAAGAGATTCAATCTCTACCCTGCATTGTTTCAAAATGGAGAAAGTTATCTTAGATTTATCTAAACATTTTCAGCGAAAACACTGATCCCGTGAATATACTAATCGCACAGAGGATGCACTGGGAATTAAATTTCTCAATGTGCCACCTTCGTGGTCTACAATTACGGATAACCACACTTTACTCATTGATTTATATACGCTCACAATCCATGATCGACCAACCATTTCCTATGGTTGTACCGACAGTCGGCGATTCAGAAAATTCATCACGTTCATCCTGAAGGCCAGCGCTTCTGTAAACGGCTTATTCATCAAATTTTTTCGGCGATGTCTCGTACACGGAATATTAAGCAGTAGTTGTAGAATCATTGACATGTTCGGATGCTATTTAGTCGCTTATGTGTCGTATACTACTTCCATAGTTTAGAAGACGAAACGTAATACAGCGGTAATCGAAGATAATGGCTTCAACAATTGTAAGAGCACGAAATACATGGTGTAGATGATTCAATCTTGAGCATTTCTGTTGTTCATAATGTTAAAATTCGGAAAACTTAGTAGGAGAAATATTGAAAAGGTTGACTTTTCTCGTCAAAGAATTGCTTTATCATAATGCATTCCGGTGACCATCTAGAATAGTACTACCAGAATGTCTTACACTTGATCTGATGCTTTTATTCCTGCATATGTAGCTCCAATCAAATCTCCAATTCACATCCAGGCAATAGGCACACATAGCCTCCCCACCTATCTTAAAATTTAGTTAACGCGGAACTTGACTATCTCAAATCAGATCATCTGTTGTTGGAAGTACGGCGATCAGACACACTTTACGAATCTGGAGATACTCTTGCAAATCTCCTTCGCACAATGCACAGATGGTTTTCGGAGGTGGGGAATAGAAAAGATTTAGGTTAATTCCATCAGTTAATATCGATCGTCATTACTTCAACTCCGACAAATTTCTAATCTTCGTAGACTCGTATTCCGCTGAAATTTCTATTATCAACCTTTTTCATTACGTTTCTTAGATCCACCCAATTGAATGATTCTGAACAATTTCATGAAGTTACACAAAGCCTCCGACATTTGTGATGAAAATATTGGATCATTTGAGTTTCGGTAGCATATAGCTATCCTGCCTGTTTTTCTTCTTTTATATAACTTGATACAATTCATAAGCGCATATGTCGGCAATGCCAAAAAAATGGTTCTGTCCGACTCTATTTCTTCTTTCTCACCTCTGATCATCTCAGATATAGTGTTATGTAGACAGACACTTGCATTTACCGCTGAATTTTTGAAACTAATATAACTATAGGTACATGAATACGAATTTTTACGAAATGAAGCGCTTGGGAACACTTAATCTTGAACTCATTCGTTTTATCAACAAAAAGATCACCGCCTTTCGCCAGGGTTCCGTAGGCATTTTCATACTCTACTAGAGCAGACTGTACATTGGACTCACTATGATGTTTATTTGAAGGGAACCAGTCAAGGGCGCTCAAGCTGAGTATATCGGTGACCGAAAAATCGGTAGCAGAGATGATTTATACAGACTAGATTGGCATGATACTAGAGCAGAAAATAATTTAAAAGCGGAACTAAAGTAGGAATATAGTGGAATAACGGCTTTGCGACACAGATATAAAATAAACCAACATTAGGAAGTTACAAGAAATCGTATCAGTGGCCTTCGGCCATGACACTGATAGTGTAACGGTATCGTACTATGGGATTAGAGGTAAGTCGGAAATATAAAATCAGACTACAGTTTTCGTACATTTTGTAGCATTTTCATTAATTTCGCCTATACTAACTGCTCTTATCCAGAGGATTCGCACTCTATGGGGTACAAACACCGCATCAGTATAGCACCCGGATACGTGGAGTCCTGTTATCAGACATGAGATGTTCTAGACTTCTGCAATCGCACCAAGCACATGCGCTTGACTTTTTCATGATGGACCCGTCGAAAACAGCTTGAGAATTGTCGCTTACGACTTCGGATGTCAAGTAGGTTGGCTACTATATCGTACGAATCAGGATCCACCTATTGCATCTTTGCAATTTGCAAGCTACACTTTAGCTGCAAGATGATCTGCGTATTTTGGGTCATTCTGTATCCCTTGGACTGTATGTCAGTGCTGTAATTGAGTGGTCGGCGATTCACCGATAGAAATGCATTTAGTGAAAGGCAATTTCTTTAGTATAGATGATCATTTACCTCTCGATGCCTTAAAGGCAAGAAACATTAGTTTTAGAGTACTATTTAAACGAACTACTTCTAGTTGAGAAGGCCAGAAACGAAAAATAAATCAAGATAAACCTCTTACGACCACGAAATTGACATGTTAGCATTGGATTAGGAACCGTTACCTTGACCCTCATCGATATTAATCTCAATTGTTTCCTCAGTTTCTGGGCTGAGTGAAAGAACTTCGAAATTTCTTCGTCGTCAACTACGAAATCTTGATCGCTTTCATTTCAAAAGTCCCCTAAACCTTCACCAATTGTATGAATACATGCTGGATGCAGTATTTTGCTTCGTTTGCGACGTCAACGGCTAAGCAAGCGGATTTGATCGATTTCTCGATCTTCTTTTTCACCTTGTTAATTGACCTTTCTGCAATCGTAAACCGATTTTTAGTAGCCTTGTCTTGATGCTGATGTGAGCAAATGAACTCATTTAATTGCTTTGACAAAACCGACACAGTCTTTTCAAGTGCTGAAACTCTTGCTTCTAATGAAATCCAACAGCTTTCAAGTGTCGAGAGACGTTTCTCAATCGGCATTGTTAGCAAACTAAATCTCGCATTCGCTATACATAAGCAGTGAATTAAAAATATAATAGACTGTGTTACGCCTGACCCTACTGGTGGCTGCGTTTTAGTCTAGTCTATAGATAGTTTTAGAATACTTAGTTGTTATTGGGTAATTTCGCTAGCTACTTTACTACTCTGAGCCCTACATTATTGTGCCATACTAGCCCTTATTTTGCTTAGTGTGGCGCAAGTAGTATGTAGAAATTTGACTAAATTTATGAGGTAGTATGATAGCCAGCTAAATAATCAAACTACTCTGCGGGCCCCCCGTTTCCTGCTAGGCCTTATTATTGCAACGGTTTGGCCGCCCGCGCCTGCCTGTTCGATTGTTGTGCGCCCTTCCTGCGTGCTGCTGTCGTTGTGCGCTGTGTGTGCGCCGCCTGCGCGCCTCTGTTGTGTGTGCACCTGCCTTCGCGCGCTGTTGTGTGTGCGCCTGCCTGAGCGCCGCTATCATTGCGCGATCTGCCTAAGCTCTGTCTACGCGCTACTGTTGTCACGTGTTCCGTCCGTTCGCGTCTTCCGTGGGTTCGACTGTTTGTTGCTCTTCTTTCTGGTGGGTCCGCGTGCGTCCTCGCGCCGTTACGTACAACTACCAGTTCTGGCCACGCGAGTATGCGCTCCACAGTCCACATCTCTTTGCGTGCGTCCGCCGTTCGCGTTGCGCGCTTCGTTTGTAGCTACAGTTGAAGTAGCTACCAGCAAGTTCTATTCCTTTCCCCTTTCGCTCTCATTTATATTGTTTATTTGTTAGGTCCTATTCCACACGTGTCTCGTTTCCCCTTTCTGAACTCGCCAGGTATCCCATTAAAGCCGAGATTTGGGAAAGGAATAAACGAGCAGGGATAGCGACAGTTGTAGGGTTCTATTCTAATAAATTAGATTTTTATTCATTTCCATTTCATCGAACACCCTCAGAGCTCGATTGTGGGACAGCCTGTCTATCGGGTTGTTCCTAATTGCTTGTGTAAGCAAGGGAATAGAGTGTTCAATATCTAGTTTAGAAGTTTAATATTCCTAAGTGTTTGGAAATTTTCTATCTTTAGTACTAAACTTAGCTAAACCTTTCTACCTTTTAGTAGCCAATCCGGGCAAAAGACAACTGCGGATACTCCTACAGCGACACCTAGCCATGTAAGCGGGGCGGACCGTCGAGAAGAAGAGCACCGCCGCGCCGAGGGACTGGTGCGTTGTTGCGCGGTGGAATCACGCGTCGTGGATCATGGGGAATAGGAATTTCGCCAATCCAATATCAAGGAATAGTGTCCCTTTGATTTTACGCGACCGGACTGTGCTAGCCATGCGTAAGCAGTCAGAGCGAGGTGAAACATTGGCTGACGTTTTGTCAAGTTTGCGACGTGCAATATCCCGATTACATTCTTTGCTGGCACTACAGTGGAAAACAGTCCACAGTGGGTGGAACACATCAAAGGTAGAACTCATAAAAGAAATATTACGGTGATCCGACAGTTCCCTGAGTACTGTACAGCCTGTCCTCAGCGTAAGCACCGAAACTACCCTACTCTCAATTCTTACAGCCAGTGAGCAGCGCACAAAGCTACTAAGGAGCCCAAGTCCAACCAGTCCGGTCTCAAATAAGGCACTAAGTGCACTACCTGGATATCCGTAGAATCTGTTAGTTCAAGTTTGTAGTTCTTCGTTTCAGTATTGTTGTGCAAGTTGACGCGGGGATTACTCGAAAACTGCTCTTGTGATCAAATATATATCATAAGGCAGCGTCATACTTACTGCAATTTGTGAACTTTACAAAGACTCTGAGTATATCGCGAAACTTGAGGTTTTAGCCGTGCACGCAAAAACTGCATGAATTACAATTTTCCAATTCACCGTTACGCTGTATATTTGATTTGTTCATTGCCATTATTGAAGCCAAACATTTTATGGTGCGTAATTTCAGTAGTACAGCCAAGAAAATTCCAATAATAATCACATGAATATAATAAATTGAAATATTCAAGTGGATTTTGTTACTATTACGTGAGTATAACATTTTACGATGCTCTACTAACAAATACGCTCTGATTTTGAGTTTATGTCAATCGCTTACACAGAAAATATTTGCCGCATGACAAATTTCTAATGCATAATAGAAATGAGAGCCTGGAAAATTTTTAGGAATAACACAGGACCCAGACACCACTTCAAAACTCCAAAAATTTTATTTTTACCTCTGCCACAATCTTTACCACTTCTGTTGCCGCTGTTAATATCCTTCTACTTCAACTGTCGGTGCTGTCTTCTACCATTACTACTGCCACTACTACTGCTTCTATCACTACGCTCCCCGGTTATCTACTTCTTCGCCTATCATTTCAACTTCAACACTCTTTTCGGTATTCATCTCCATCCCAGCAACACTTATCTTCAATCTTTTTATCGTTTGTTGCGCTCAGAGGAATGTATATTTGATGTTATTGCTAAGTACAGCGGTCCAAATTCGCTCTATTACTATTTTCGATTACTCTGAAAGGACTGCTTATGATCTATGGAATTTCCTGGAGACCAAGTACACAGCCAGTAATGAACAAGCAGTACAAAACTTGCGTGTTCAGCTTAACAAGCTTTGTACGTCGAAGAGGCGGACTCGAATAAGCATCTGAACGAGTTCAACAGCCTCATAGCCGAGTTAGCTATGCAGAATGTCTCGATTGACGAACGCCAAAAGAAATCCATGCTTTCCGTTTTCTTCCTGAATCTTTATCAGTTATATCACCTGTGGCCAGAGCTCAGCAAGAAATGATAATTGCGAGCTTTGATGCTCTTATACGTGCTAGACCTGACAGAAAGAAGAATCTGCATAATCTACAAGGTGAATAAGGCACGTCGTCCACTATTTTGTTAGCACCAAAAGCTCAACCGGCAAGAAATAATGGTAAGGTTTGGATGAGCAACAACCAAAAAAATCAGTTAGGAAGAAAGGAAAGTGCTACTCGTACCAGAAATCAGGTCATTTCAAACCTGAATGTCGAAAATATCAAGCCTTTCTGGGGACCAAAAATCGACGAAACCTAAACCTTAGAAACGGCCAGCGATCAAATGGAAGGAACCGAAATATCAATTATTTTGATGACTGGAACCATGATAATTCAAATACGAACCAGAAATTGATATGCAAGGTTTGGTATCGGCTCCTCAAACCATTGCTAATCAATCAAGGAATCGAAACCAAATCAATTGAGGGAAACGAAGAAGAGGCGTCTCAGAGCAGTATAACGGCGACCGAGAAATCAGAGGGGGTAGTTTATATATAGCTAGAACGGTAGGATAGAAACATTACACTGTTAACGGATAGTCGGCAGTGTCGGCCTTGCAAACAAAACGACCTTGCTGTCAGGATGCCTGTGCCCCTTCCTTCGGGTGAGCCGAGCCCTCCACCGGGAGCCGCTTCCGGGGTGCTTACAGTGCGAGTAGAACTTACAAAACTGTAAAAGTACAGATGGTTCTCGTAATAATCTTGTCGCTGTTAGAATCGTAAAATGTCCCTGATTGAGGATGAATCAAGTTCATGTTCAAGTACATCTGTAGGAAACGGTTCGTTTCTAGCATCAACAGATGAAATTAAAAGAAAACGAAAATTAGTAGGAAAACATGAAAGGATGCTAAATAAAAGATAAAAAGGTGAAAGAAGGTAAAAAGTAGAAATTGGATAAAAAAGGGGAAAATAGTGTTCCCTCAATGAACCTCTATTTGGAAGATTCACGGTACAGATTAAGTTCAGAACAAATACTGTTGAATTTTCGGAAGAAAGATCTTCTAATACCTACATTGATTCGGGAGCGACCCATCAATTCCTCTACAGCCGGTCCGTTTTCATTAGTTATTCAGTTATGAAAGAGGAACGTTTTAGAGGAGCCACTGAAATAGCCAAAATTTTCGGCGAGAGTATGGTACGGCTACTTATTAACAACAGCATAATTGTCGAATCCTACCACGCACCGTCATTCGCTTCTAAAACTTTGGCTAT
>JAAUYH010153510.1_pt1 | contig 14297 bp, 16 predicted proteins | sample 7278061 | NCBI WGS metagenome assembly JAAUYH01 (sample SAMN14350203, study PRJNA611818) | marine sediment metagenome | isolation source: surface marine sediment (0.6m) | place: French Polynesia: Moorea | collected 2018-08
CATGAGGAGACCTCAAGCTTTGGTGTGGTTACCAGATAATCTTGACGTCTCCTCGCCTTTTTTCACAATTTTCTAACTCACATAATCCGTACTATATGAATTTCAATTTCTAAAGCGACTCTACAAAGCAGACAGATCAGGCACCCAACCCTTAACCTCCCGATCCGTCAACGGCCGTTCCAACTTAATATATTCACTCTGCGCCGCCTGCAAAATCTGCTCCATCCCCACCTCCATGCCTGCTTCTGCCGCTAAGAACGCTGCATTCAACGCAATATTGCGAATATTCCCCCCCGCCACATTCAACTTCGCCAGCTTCTTGTAATTCAACCCATCCGTTGGGGTTTGGGGCGGAAAACAAAGTCGCCAAATTTTTTCCCGCTGACTGGCGTCCGGGAACGGGAAACTGACCACGAACCGGATTCGCCGCAGAAACGCTTGATCCAGCGAATCCTTCAAATTTGACGTTAGGATGGCCAAACCCCGATAGGCCTCAATCCGCTGCAGCAGATAAGCCACCTCCATATTGGCGTAACGATCCCTCGCGTCCGTCACCTCCGACCGTTTGCCGAAAAGCGCATCCGCCTCATCAAACAGCAAAATTGCTCCACCTGTTTCCGCCGCATCAAAAATCTTCCGCAGGTTCTTCTCCGTTTCGCCGATGTACTTACTCACCGTTGCGCTGAGGTCAATGCGGTAGAGATCGAGGTGCAGAGCCTGGGCGATCACCTCAGCCGCCAGGGTTTTCCCCGTACCGCTAGCTCCGGCGAACAGGGCGCTAATCCCCAACCCCCGCGTCCCACTTTTCGAAAAGCCCCAGTGTTCGTACACGGTTGATCGCTGTCGCACCTGGGCCGTGAGGGTTTTCAGCACCTGGATTTCCTTCTCCGGCAGCACCAGGTCGTCCCAAGTCGCCTTCGTCGGAATTGGTTGGGCCAGTTCCCCCAGGCGGGGACGGGCTTGGACAAGACAGGCTTGCCAGAGTTTCTGGGGTAGCCCGTCGGCAGAGACCGGATCGTCAGGATAGCCCTGGAGGGTAAGGCAGGCTCGCTGGATAGCGGGCGGCCCCAGGTTGAAATAGGTGACCAGGCGATCGATGTGACCGTTTAGGGCGGCGGCGCGATCGCCCAGGTGGGTGCGCCAGAGTTGGCGCTGTTCCGGGGGGGCGGGGGGCGTAATGTTGAAAGTGATGAGAGGGCGCTGCCGTTGGGGGCGGGGGTCGCGGCTGGTGATCAGCAGAGGGCGATCGCAGGTTTCAATCAGGCGGGCGATCATCCCATTCAGCGAGGCGTAGGCGCTTTCGCCGATAGCGGGGCTTGGCAACGCATCGCAGTCCAACAACAGGCCGCTGTTGGTGAGGAACGACTCCCGCTCGCAGACACATTGCCAGAGGTTGGCCTGACTCAGTTCTGTAGGTAAGGCATCGGCGGCAATGACATGAAGCGACAACCCAACTTGGGCGGCGGCGGCGACCGCGATCGCCCGCTTCGTCGCCCCCTCCAAACCACACAGCTGCACCACCGGAGTCGACTGGCCGCAGTCCCATCCGCCCAACCGGACAATTTGGTCAGCGATTTGTTGGTAGGAGGTGGGCAACGGCCAAGGCATTTCCGTCGACAACGACCGCACTGTCCCCTCAAGCCGCTCATCAATGGCGGGGACCCCCATCAGTTGATGCAATATTCGCTCATCAATCCGCAGGGGACTGTGGGTCAGTTCCCCTCCCGGCAGAACCTCGATCAAGCGCCATCGACGGAGGGGCGCCGCCGGGGTCAACGCTCCCCAATCGCCGTAGTTAAACAGCATTAAGGCGACGCCGAAAGTGGGAAAGGGGTGTTGCTCATCCCCATGTAGCGAGGCGCAAAGTCGGCCAAAGCCATAGCTCAGGGCTGACCCCACACACAACACCAGCACACTCCGCTCAAATGGGGAAAGATCAAAGCGATCGCACAGGGCGTCCAGAGCCGGAGGCGGCAAATCAGCCGGAAACACCTGAACTGGCGGCGCCTCGCCGCCCTTTTGAGGTCCCAATCGCCGCTCAATGGCTGACTGAACCTGCGCCACCTGCGCCATCAGATAATTATGGTTTTCGCCCCGCCAGCGATCATGAGAGGACACAGTCGCCGCCATCGTTAACTCTCCTCAGTCACCGACCGAATCAGATTTTGTAAATACGAGATCGCTTCCTGGGGCGACATCAACAACACTTCCCCCTGGCGCAGAATTTCATACTGCCCTCGGTGATGTCCATGCCCTATAATCAAGCCGAGAGAAATGGCTTGATTGCCCAATTCATTCAATTGGTTTAGACTAATTTGCTCAATTTCAGCATCAAGCCGCCGCCGCACAAAATCATCCGTCATGATTGACTCCTTAGGGATTTGCTGCTGAGTAACATCCCACCCCTGCTCCCCCTACCCCCTCTGGGGTCTAATCATCGGCAAAAGCTTCCCCTTAACCGATCGCCACACCTCCCAGCGGATTTTGAGCCTCGGGGTTAGGGTTTGGTCGCCAAAATCCAAAGCCTCCTCTAAGGTTTTCCAGCGTTTAGCTTTGGTGTGTTGCTCACAGAACCTGGGCTCTTCATCCTCCCAACGTTCATGAATAAAGCCAAATCCTGCAATTTTAAGGAAATACATGGCGATCAAACAGAGCTTTTATAGGATGCGAATTTTAGGGCCGATGTACCAATCATAAGTGGGGCTATCCCGATCTGTGTCAATGGTCAGTTGACTTTCTGCACCGTCAATTAACAGTCGCACTAGATACTCCCCAGGCTCCACCTCTTGCACCGGAAACATCACTTGTCTCGCATCCGCTGTGCGTTTTGGTAGATCAAACATGTAGGCTGTGGGGCTAGCCAGGGAAAACTCGTTCAGAGCCAAGACCACCCGTTGCGAAGCTCCCACAATCAGGTTAACCTCAACCCAGACATTGGCGTTGCGACGATCATCATCGGTTTCTTCGATGTCATCGACCGAAACCCCAGTCACTCGAGGCCGCAATACAAAGGGGGCCGCATTCGACTCCGTCCCCACTCTACGCTGTCGGGGATCAGCGGGGCTCACCAGGGTGGAGGGGTGAATCACTTGCAGACTTTGCACCCCAGCCCTTAGGGCGTATTGAGGCAGTACGGCCAGCGGCAGCTTGATCTGGGTGTCGGCGATGTCTGTAGGCGTGATTTCGACGCCGCCGATGCGCACTTGGGTGAAGTGTTCACCCTTCAGTTGTTTACCCCGGATCACCAACGTGCTGTCCGGCAAGATGGGTTCAAACTGCCCTGACTGAGATTCAATCTTCTCAATCCGCGGTTGGGATGGAAATGTGGCCATGCCCCCCATCCGGCGATCGCGAATGGGCAAGGCTCGTTCTTTAGATTCTTTGCCCTCAACCAGAACCACAAGCACTTTGTACGCCACCGACAAGACGTAGGGAGTTTGAAAAAAGACCGACCAGGTTTTCGAGAGATCCTCCAAATCCAAATTCAAGGGAATCAGCGTAATTTGCTGCACTTGATTCGCTAAGTCAGAGTTTCTAAGAAAGGTATAGGTGGAGTCCGCACAGGCGTCCAAAAGCATCTGCTCAGAAATAACCCGCTGATCATTCAACGTTTGCACGACGCTACCCAGCAGTCTTTGGGGCGCTAACTCGTTGTTATTCCCATAGAAACTAAACATATAGTACAAATCCATCGCCGATTGACGCTTCACAGGCGTCCCTTTTGTGCGAAACGGCGTGGCGTCTATATTGTGCAGCGCAGGATTGGTAATGACCTGATAGAGAAAGATGTTCACCCCGGTCTCTGGGGTGCCATTACCAATTTCACTGGGACTAACAGTAGTGACGCGAGCCCCCTCAACATCGTTTTGGACTGCGGCTTGGAGATTACGCTGCAAGGTGGCGGTGACCGTTGCAAATGCAAGATAATTACTCACAAAAGTATAAATTCCTTCACAAATGTAAATTCCCTTTCAAATCCCGTTTAAGATGCCGCAATCAAATTTCGATTAATAAAAAAGAATAGCCCAATGGAGCCTTTGATAAGGCTAATAACTACCTAACAAATGATTAAGCTTGGTGGATTGTAAAGCTCCGGCAATCACACACAAACTTTTCCTCTTTTAGGAATAGAATGCGTCTCCAATTTCACTGAGGCGCGCCCCAGCGAAACCATTAAAATTCTATCCAATGAACCCCTATTTGACTTGTGAATCTTTTAGACTGAAAGTCATCGGCGCATAGCCTATCCAGGGGGGAGGCCGTTTGGCTAACTTTCACAACTCATTTAGGAGATCCTCCAAATAGCACAACTTTATCATTCATGCTTAGCGGATAACGGGTTAGAAACTGAATCTAAAGTTTTTCATCCTAGCGCACGTTTCCTCCGCAAGGAGGCTTAAAAGTGTCATATTTACCTCATATTTATACCTGTCATATTTATATAGAATTACAAATATTGACACTCACCTCTATCTCCAGCAAGATTGTGGAGGCTAAAGGTTGATTGTTCAACAAAAACAGATTTTCATCATCTACCCATTGTCCGTTTGTATTCTTATTCACATGTGCTTGTAATTTATTCTCCGGGGAGGACTCTCAAGCATGGCATTGGATTATTTTGCTCCTGGTGTATATGTCGAAGAAGTTGACCGCGGCAGTCGCCCAATTGAAGGCGTCAGCATGAGTGTTGCAGGGTTTGTCGGCTTCACCGAAGACATTCGGGGTGACGCCGAGCTATTTAAACCCATGCTCGTGACTAACTGGGGGCAATACCTGGAATATTTTGCCAAGCCGGGTTCTCCTCACCCAGGGTATACCGACTTTGACGCCTATCTTCCTTTTGCTGTGCAAGGGTGGTTTGACAACGGCGGCGGTCGATGTTGGGTCGTGAGCATTGGCACGCGTCAGCCAGGGTCTCCAGCGCCAGATCCTGAAGAAACTGCGACAAAAGCCATTACGTCTGGCAAGAAGCCGTCTCTGAGTTTCAACCTTAAGCCTGCTGAAGACGCTGAAGCGGCCGCGCTGCCTCCCGCCAGCGACAGCCGAATCACCGTGGTGATCGCGGATGGAGAACCGAAACCGTTGCCCGAGGATGCGCCTGAAGATGCGGAGCCGCCTTTCAACACGGGGGAATTTTTTACCCTGATTGTCAATCGAGGCGGTGAAGCACTTGAGCGTTATCCCAACCTGACGATGGACCCTGCGGCGGATACCGCTGTCGCAGATTATGTGGTCACGGCGCTAGAGTCCTCTGAATTTATCGATATCGCCAACTTGTCCCAGAGCGGACGCCCCCTCACCCGCCGTCCCCAAAACGGTTTCTATGAAGTGGCGCCGCCGCCCTATGTCGGCCAGATGGACCGGATCGCCCGGGACATGCAAGGCGTGCGGGACGATCGCGCAGGCATTGAAGGGCTATTTGAAATTGATGAAGTCGCCATGGTGACTTGCCCCGATTTGGTCAGGGCGTATCAAGCTGGCTGGCTAGACCTCGATCAGGTTCACGCGTTGATGGAAAGAATGCTCACCCTCTGTGAAAATGCTTTCCCGGGACCTGCTTACCGCATGGCCGTGATTGACGCCCCGCCGGTGAAAGTCGGCAAAAATGACAACCGCGCCGTGGCTCCAGAACAGCAGAAGCCGCAAGATGTGGCGAAATGGCTTGGCGAGTTTAACCGCCGCTCCATGTTTGGCGCCCTCTATTATCCCTGGATTAAGGTGGCGAATCCCAGAACAGGCGGACGGCCCATTATGGTTCCCCCCTCTGGGCACATGATGGGGATCTGGTGTCGCACAGATGAGTCCCGAGGAGTGTTCAAGGCGCCTGCAAACGAAACTCCGCGCGGGGTCATTGGTCTGGCCTATGAAACCAACATGCGAGAGCAGGAGCTCTTAAACCCCCTGGGAATTAACTGTATTCGGAACTTCGCCAACTATAACCGGGGATATAAGGTGTGGGGCGCCAGAACATTAGTGGAGCCCGACAATATACAGTGGCGCTACATCAGTGTCCGGCGTCTGATTAGCTACATCGAAAAATCCATTGAGATTGGCACGCAGTGGGTAGTGTTTGAACCCAATGATCAAGACCTTTGGGCCCGAGTCACCCGAACAGTAACTGGCTTTTTGACTCGGCTCTGGCGCGATGGGGCCTTGTTTGGCGCTTCCCCGGCAGACGCGTTCTACGTCAAGTGCGATGGGGAAATCAACACCCACGAAACCATGATGTTAGGACGGCTCTATGTGGAAATCGGCGTCTGCCCCGTCAGACCTGCAGAATTTGTAATCTTCCGCATTAGCCAGTGGGCGCCGAATCAGTAAGGGGCTGTGTAGGATAACTTCAGGAGGAAGTGAAAAGACTCACAGGCATACACAGCCCAAAATCTATGAAGTTATTTTTGAATGCCCTCTAAACAGTGGATTAGGATTTTTGATGCAGCGTTCTGAAGCTTGAGGTTTGGAGGATGGCCGACCTAAAACCAGTAACAACGAGTCGATTCTATGTAGAATTTGACGGAATGACGGACAAACTGCTGAAAAGTGTGCAAGAAGTCGCTTTTCAGGGACAAGTCAAAGGGAACGACAAGCCCTTAATGTCCACCAAAGATGGTAAAACGCTACGTCAAAGCACCTCAGCCGGGTTTGAAGAACAACCCAACATCACCATTGAGGTGTACCTGATGAAGGATGACACAGAGTTTTACACTTGGATGCAAAACACCATGCCCACTAGCTATAGCGGGGCGGGTTCTGGCGGGGGCAAGTGGGCGGATCAACGAAAAAATGGGTCGATCGTCGCCTACGATCCCGGCGACAATGAAATCATGCGCTGGGAAATAAAAAATGCCTGGGTCAAGAGTTACAAGGTGTCTGATTTTGCAGCGGATGGGACAGACCTGGCCTTTGAAACCTTCGAACTGGTTTGTGAAGACGTCAAGCGAGTGAAATAGCCGCTTGGCGATAAGCACATCTATAAGCAAATAGAATGAGATGAAGTAAATGGCTGATAATGAGGTCCTGGCGAATTCCAGGTTTTATTTGGAGCTTGACGGCATGACCGACCTTGTCGTCAAAAAAGTAAGCGGCATTCAAATTACGTTGGAAGCGGCGGGCGACATGAAGTCTTTTGGGGTGACCAAAGGCGGCAAGAGCCAAATGCAAGCCACGGTGAGCGGCGTCACTAGCGGCACCCTAACCATCGATTTCGTCGCCACCGTTGAAGATAAATCCCTGCATGATTGGTATCGGGCTTCTCATCCGGCGATTGGTCCCATGTCAGGCGGTTTTTCCGATAGCAAGGGGGAACGCAAAAACGCCTCCTTAACCATCTACACCCAGGGTGGGGAAGATGCCGCTAGATGGCAGTTTACCGGCGTCATGCCCAAATCCTACAAAACGTCCAAAATGGAGCCAGGCAGCACTGAGCTGTTTACGGAAACGGTTGAGATCGTTTACGAAACCTGCCATCGCACGCTTTAAGGCGGCAATGACAGCGTCCGATGGGTTTTGATGGTTTGAATCCAATGAGGCGGGAGAGCAGTCGTGGAGCCTTTTGAAGTCTTAACCAACTCACGGTTTTACTTAGAGCTTAAATTGCAGGGCTCAAATGACTTGATTGACGGCTATTTCATCGAGTGCCAGGGGTTCAAACGCACCCAGGAAGCAATCGAAGTGGCTGAAGTCACGCCTCAAAAGTGGGGCGGCAAACCGGCCCAAAGCGGACGAGTTATCCGGACAAAGCTACCTGGGAATACCAAAAGCGAGAACATCACCCTGCGGTACGGAATGACAATCTCGCCCACCATGTGGAAATGGTTTCGGATGGTGGAACAGGGACAGTGGGCTAAACAATTTCGAGATGGCGATTTAACCATTTATAACCAAGCCGGAGAAGTTCAAGCCCGCTTCCGTTTTTTGGGCGCTTGGCCTGTGAGTTACAAGGTTGGCGACGTCAAGGCCGACGGCAGCGATTTCCAAGTGGAAGAATTGGAGTTAGCCGTTGAGGAATTTATCCGGGTGAAGCCAGATGGAAATGAATACACCTGACCTATCCAGAGGCGGGGGGCATGCAAACAGAGTTTGAATTTATGTTGCCTAAGGGCTACCTAGATGCGGAGGGCAATGTCCATCGCAAAGGGGTGATGCGACTATCCACCGCCATGGATGAAATTTCGCCGTTGCGGGATCCTCGGGTGAAGTCTAACCCCGCCTACGCCACCGTAATTATTTTGTCGCGAGTGATTACTAAATTAGGAGCGTTGGAAGACGTGACGCCTCGAGTGGTGGAAGGCTTCTTCGCCTGCGACTTGGATTTTCTCCAAACCTTTTATCGCCAAATCAATGAACTGGATGAACCGACAGCGCATACGCCTAAGCAACCCGAACAATCATCCGTCAACGAAGCCTCTTAGGAATCTGCAGATAAATTCCATCCACCCATCCACCCATCCACTGCCTCCTACTGGGACTTTATGTTGACGCAAATCCCTTAAGCCCCTCCTCTAGTTTGATTTTTATGGTTAGTAATCCCCTATGTCTGAAGTCGACCCATTAATCACAAAATTTGACTTTGTTCTGCCCCGAGGCTTGGTGGATGAATCTGGCCAGGTGCATCGCCAAGGCGTCATGCGACCCGCCACCGCAAGGGATGAGATAGTCGTCGATAAAGATCCGCGGGGACGGGGAGCGCCGACGTATCGAACATTGCTCATGTTATCCCAGGTGATTACTCAACTTGGAGTGCTGACAAGGGTCATGCCTGAACAGCTTGAGAATTTATTTACAAAGGACTTAGCGTATCTCAGGGAGTTTTACAATCGGATCAATCAACAAGGGGACGCGTTGATTGCGACTCAGTGCCCCCAGTGTAACCATGGGTTTGACGTGGAGCTGAGACTGTCGGGGGAGTCATCAGCTACCCCCTAGACCAACTGCATGAGGAGGTAGCTTGCATCGCCCTTAATTTTCACTGGTCGCTGGAGGATATTTTGAAACTGGAGCATCGAGACCGAAGACGATGGGTAGGCGAAATTCAGAAAGCTGGCGGTAAGGAGCTGTAATGTCAACGCTAGACAACCACTCAGAAGCTCGACCTAAACCGAAGGGGAGAATAAAGCGCCTTTTGCAGACGGTAGTGCTGACGGGTTTGATTGTCACAGGCGGTCTGGCAGCTTGCCGGTTTTTGGGTTGGTTTGAAAAGATAGAAATCGCCGCCTATGACAGTTTTATTCGCCGCAAACCTGTAGAACCTCTAGACGATCGCTTGTTAGTAATCGGCATCAGTGAAGAGGATATCCAAAACCGAGAGGAATATCCCATTAAAGAAGGGACCGTCGTTGAATTGCTGGAAACAATGACACAGTACGAACCCCGTGTCATTGCTCTAGACTTTGGATTGGATTTCCCCCGAGGAACCGATGCAGAACAGGATCAGCTGACTAATCTATTGGCGGGCAGCGATCGCATTGTATCCGCCTGCCTTTTAAGTTCTGAAGAATTTCCAGGGGTTCCTCCAGCCCCCAGTATCAGTGAGGAATTGGCGGCCTTTGCTGATTTTCCCCAAGACAGTGATGGGATCGTCCGCCGCAGCCTGATGGTTTCCACCCCCGGTGAAGTGTTTGTAGACGAAGTGGTGAGATCTCACCTCTGTAACCGGCCTGGAGAAGTACTGTTTTCACTGAGCCTTTTATTGGCGATGATTTATTTGGAAGATGAGGGTATCTTTGCAGAGCAAACCGAGTCAGGTGACTTGACTTGGGGTAACACTGTCGTATCTGGCTTGTATAAGCGATCTGGAGGGTACGCCGACACGGGCGCGGTCGATTACCAAGTTATGCTGAACTATCGGGGCCCCCGAGACACTGTACGGACAGTAAGCCTGACTAAGGTATTGCAGGGCAAGGTAAATCCTGAATGGGTTCGCGATCGTGTTGTATTGGTCGGCTATACCTCACCCGTTGTCAAGGATTTTATCCCCACCCCCTACACCGAAACAGAGCCAGGATTTCGGGGCATGTTTGGCGTCATCGCCCATGCCCAAGCGACGAGTCAACTAATTAGCGCCGTTTTGGACGGCCGACCGTTGATTAGGAGCTGGCCAGAAATTGGAGAAATTGGTTTAATCGGCGTCATGAGCCTCATCGGAGGGTTGATCGCCTTTTACGCTCGTCATCCGATCCTATTTGGGGCTGCATTAATTGGCGGTTTAGTCGGACTTTGGTTTCTCGCCTATTACATTTTTATCCAGGGATTGTGGCTGCCTGTCGCGTCGATGATTGCGGCGGTTTTGGCGACCGCTATCGTGGTCTCAGTGATTGGGCGGGCTAGTCACAGTGTCTATGCCCAAGCCATTTTGGAGCAACTAAAAGCTGACATACAGGGATGGACAACCCCTCACCCCGTTACCCACCGCGATCGCTTAGAAGAACTTGTCCGGAGGGCCCAGGCAATCCGTCAGAAACGGGCGATTGGGGACGAATTAGGCCACAGAGAAGTGGAACAATCATCGGCAGATCCCATGCATTTGGAGTTTGACGACCCGGAGGTGCAAACTTTCTATGAACGCATCAAAACTCAACTGCAGCAAAAGTTTGATCAAGAAAAAGCGGCTCTAGAAGCCCAAACCAATCGGCAAGGGGCTTCGAGTAAATCGCTTAGGGTGCAATCCTTATTAAAAAAATCCCAGCGGGCTCGCTCTGCCAATCTTTCATCCCCGTTATTTAAGTCTGGTGGCGCCGATGACTAAATCCGCTTCTGAAGAGAACGCCATAGGCGCCTCCACCCAGTATGTCGATGGCATGCGGAGTGCTTTAGGCAGTTTTGCGCCCATTACGCTTCAGCCAACAGAGGAGTTAGGAAAGTTAGCAAAAGAGGTGCTAGACGATCCGATCGCGTTACAGAAATTGGGCGATCGCGTGTTCGAACTCTTAGAGCGGGAAATTCGATCTCAGCAAGAACGTAGCGGCGCATCAGGGAGGCGATTGTCATGACACCCCCAAGCAATACTCCGCCGAGTCAGGCCATCGGCCCCAAAAACTTTGGCCAAAATTACATCACCACTAATCGCTTCTACGTGGAGATGGAAAGTGAGTTAAAAGCCTCATTTACCGAATGTTCTGGACTCGATGTTCAAATCGATAAAGAAGTTTTTTCCGAAGGCGGCGTCAATGAGCAACAGCGAGTTTTACTCAAGCAGGTGAAGTATGGCGACATTACCCTAAAGCGGGGTATGACAGACGATCTAACCTTTTGGGACTGGATCAATAAGGTGTTAGAAGATGGCCGCGCCGAACGGCGAAATATTAGCATTCTCGTCTTCAATCAAGCAGGGGAAACAATGCAGTCATGGACTCTCCAAGGGGCAGTTCCGGTCGCCTGGAAAACCCCAAGCTTTCAGGCGGACTCCAGTTCAGTCGCCATCGAAGAACTCACCCTGGCCTATGAAGGACTAAAGGTTGAATCTCGCGGTGGCGGCGGCGTTAGCAAACCGTTGGAACGAGATAAGAAAACTGGCTATTTTCAAGAGTCTTAAGCAATGTCAGCGTCAACACCCAAATCCGCCTCCCCCACTCAGCCGCCAAACTGGGAAAATACTCAGCCGTTAGGAGTTTATAAGCCCCTTACCCCCCGTTTAAGCCTGGGCCAGTTATCTTCTCAACTGCACTTTATTCAACCCTTGGGCGTCCGCTCCTTATCCGTTTTAAAGCCCGATTTATTCTCCTCAGACCAACCTCTCGCTACTGAAGCCACAGCTCCAGCCTTCGAGGACTTTCCCTTTTTTGACCCACCGGCTAGCCAGCCAATCCCTACCGCAGGCGATGCGGGTCAAGTCACGCAGACTTCCCCCCAAGGATTACAGAGAGCGATCGCTCCCCCATCCACTCCCCACTCCCCCCCTACCGCCCCTTCCCAATCTTCGTCACAAACTGCAGCATCCCCCTTCCCCGTTTCCCCGCAATCCTCCGCTTCCCGGCAAGTTGACGCAACTCAATCTCTATCCCAAACGACGGATTCTCCGGACGCGCCTATTCAGCGATCGCCCTTAACACCGCAACCTGAATCGACTCAAGCCCCCTCAACAGCAGCAGAGTCCGCGGACGATCCCATCCAGCGATCTCCGTTAAAACCGCAACCTGAATCGACTCAGGCATCACTGACAACAGCAGCTCCCACCGACGATCGGGTGCGGCGATCACCGCTGACGCAGCAAACCGAGGCAAACCAATCCCCTTCAACAGCAGCGGATCCGATTGACGATCGGGTGCAGCGATCACCTTTAAAACCGCAACCTGAACCGACTCAGGCGTCGCCCTTGACAGCAGATCCCATGGACGATCGGGCGCAGCGTCCACCTTTGACGCCGCACACTGAATCGAGTCAAGCCCCCTCAACAGCAGCGGATCCGATTGACGATCGGGTGCAGAGATCGCCTTTAACACCACAACCCGAATCAACTCAGGCGCCGCTGACAACGACGGCTCCCACGGACGATCTGGCGCCACGATCGCCGCTGACGTCGCAAACCGAAACCAGCCAATCCCCTTCAACGGCAGCGGACCCGATTGACGCTTCCATACAGCGATCGCCCTTATCGCCACCACCTGAATCGACTCAGGCGGAGCCCTTGACAGCAGCTCCCATGGACGATCTGGCGCAGAGATCGCCGCTGGAGCCGCAAATTGAATCAACTCAAGCTCCTTCAACAGCAGCGGAGCCAATTGACGATCGGGTGCAGCGATCTCCAGGTGAAACCCGATCGCGCACTCCATCCATATCCGATCCATCCACACCCATCCCACCCAAATCAGCAGTCTCAGATTCCGCATCAGGCTTTTCCACCCCCACCCCCTCTGAAAACACCCCCGCCATATCCCCCGCCGACCCTCAAAGTGTCTCCAAAGCACCCGACACAGTTTTACAGCGGGCGTCAGATCCCGACCTTTCAACTCCCCCAACCCCCCCCTCCTCCCCAAGTGACAGTCACAGGACTCCCTCCGCCCTCTCTGCCCCTGATCAAACACTCCCCTCAGCCGCCAATCCCATGGCGGCTGACGCGATCGCCCCTTCAATCAACACCCCCGATCCAAGCCCAACGCCAACGGCCCGGCCCATCCCAACTGACTCCCCAGAAGCCCCCCCTGCAAGCACAAGTCCAATCCCTCGCCCCCTCTCCCCGCCCCTCCAAAGACGATCGGAATCCTCAATCACATCTAAAGGGTCTGCCACAGACCCCATCCTCTCCACAGACTCTAACCCCAGCTCAGCGCCAACCCGCGAGATCTCCTCTCCAGCACTTTCTGCAGATAGCTCAAGCACGACATCAGTCAACACAAGCGCCCCTGATCGTTCTTCTGTTGACGCCTCAGAAACACCGGCGATCCAACGGCGATCGCACCCCCCAACGCCATCAAACGATCCATCTACAAACGAGATCGCCCCTTCAGAAACCCCTTCCAGTCCATCTCCCCCTCCAATTCCTCCCCGATCGCCCCCCGCCAATATCCAGCCAGGAACCTCAACAAGCACGAGTCCAACGCCTGGCTCCCTCACCCCAACCCCCCTCCAACGCCCATCCCAATCCTCAAGCCTACCCGAGACGCCTGCTCCAAAAGCGCCTTCCGAATCCGCTTCCACCACCAGCTCATCGCCGCCAATTACCAGGTCCCCTACTAGCTCCCATCCGCTCCCTACAGATAACCAGGAAGCAGCCCTAAGCAGCGCCAACCCACCCGCTGCCCCCCTCGAATCGACCACGATTCAACGCCAACCCCAATCCCCAATCCCATCAGACGATCCTTCCACAGGTGAGAGCGCTCCTTCAGAAACCATTCCCAGCTCCTCGCCAATTCCCACCCCACCCCCTCCAATTCCCACTTCAAAGAGCCCAGGAGCATCCCCCGAAAGCGCTCTCACACCGCTTAATTCTCTGGAAACAACGGCGATCCAACGTCAACCCCAAACTCCCAATCCCTCAGACATCCTCTCCACAAGCGCGATCTCCCCATCCCCTGCCCCCCCTGCCTCCCCTGCTCCCCTCTCCCCATCCAACCCATCAATTGAACCCACAAGCCCCCCTCCCCCCTCCCCCGAGTTCCCCAATCCCCCCTCCATCCAACGACACCCCTCTCCATCCCCCTCATCAACCAGGCCCTCCCCTCCCCCCCTCCCCCTTCCAACCCCAACCCCAACCCAGTCGCCAACCCCGGCGATCCCCCTAGATCGCACCTCCCCAAGGCCGCGCGGGTGGCGGGGGGGGCCCGGGGGGGCGGGGGGGGGGCCGGGGGCGGGGGGGGCGCCCG
>JAAUYH010099725.1_pt1 | contig 14293 bp, 8 predicted proteins | sample 7278061 | NCBI WGS metagenome assembly JAAUYH01 (sample SAMN14350203, study PRJNA611818) | marine sediment metagenome | isolation source: surface marine sediment (0.6m) | place: French Polynesia: Moorea | collected 2018-08
ACAACCGAGCGAGCAGAAAAGATCGAAGTAGAACAAGATGCTCCCCCTGCAAAAATTACTTCCCAGCCAGAAAAAATTAGACTAGAACACGAGACTCCCCCTGCAACAACCGAGCGAGCAGAAAAGATCGAAGTAGAACAAGATGCTCCCCCTGCAAAAATTACTTCCCAGCCAGAAAAAATTAGACTAGAACACGAGACTCCCCCGCCAACAACCGAGCGAGCGGAGACAATTGAAGTGAAATACGATCCTCCAGTGTCTAAAGCAAAACAAAGGCCGAACTTACAACCCGCGATCGCCAAAAATGTTGCCCCTGAAAAAGTCCAAATTCCCGTCCCCTTAGAAAGACTCGATCGTTCTGCGGAATACTTAATCGATACTTTAGTAGCGGCGCGATCGGCCCGAAATTTTTATAACAACATTCAAAATCAATTAGTACAATTAATTAGTTTGGCAAAAGAAGGTGTCGATAAGATCGGTAATTTACGACAGCTTCAAGATGACTACGCCCTACTCAAAGATGGCAATATTAACGATCTCGACCTCGAATTAACCCCCGATCGCTATCGGCAAGGTTATACTACCATCAATCGCTTGCTAGAAATGAATTTGCGACTTTCAGAACTAGGCTCTGAAGTAGAAATAACCGCCGAACAAACTGCCGAAAGTTTATCTATTTTAGAAAATAATATTCTTAAATTACAAAATACAGTTGAAGAAAGCAGACTAGTTCCCTTTCAAAATTTAGCTTTTCGAGCCAAAGTAATTCTCCGAGACTTGACTAACCGCCATCCTAAATTAGCTCAATTAGCCGTTACCGGTGGAGAAATCGAGCTAGAGGTAGGAGTAGTCAAAAGTTTAGAACCAGCATTATTGCATTTAATTCGCAACGCATACGCTCACGGCATCGAATCTATCGAAGAAAGAATCAAATTAAATAAACCCGCGCGAGGCACTATTTCCCTAAATTTATCCCATCACGGCAATTACTTCTTACTCGAGCTGCAAGATGATGGTGCGGGAATCGATGCCGAATTAATTCAAGCTACAGCAGAAGCAAAAGGATTGCCTCTGACTGAAACTAAGGATATGGAGAGTTTATTATCGGTTATTTGTCAACCAGGTTTGAGTTCCTGCGACGAAATTAACGATATGTGCGGAAGAGGTGTGGGAATGGATGTAGTTAAAGAGCAAATCGATTTAATGGAGGGAAAACTAAGTTTAGAGACAGTATTAGGCAAGGGAACTACCTTCAAGCTCGAGTTTCCAGTACCCCACTTTTTGGTATCTTGTATCACGATTCGCGCCGGCGATCGCATCTTTGCCATTCCGACGGAAAACATTGCCACCACAGCTATTTTTGCCGATCTCGAAATTAGCCAAATAGCAGACCCAGAATATGCTTATTCTTATTTAATCGAAACAGAAACCGAACAAATCCCCGGATTCGACTTATTGCAATATTGGCAACCGAGCCACAAAATTCGTACCTTCGATGAAACAGCTATTTGTATTTATCTTCCCTGCGAGCGAAATCCCGATCAAACAATTTGGTTGCTTGCTGATGAATTATTAGATCGATCTGACTTATCGATCGAATCCTTACCAGATCCTTTAATAACCCCAATGGGACTGATGGGGGTAAGTTTGCAAGCAGACGGATCTTTAATTCCAGTTTTAGAAACTGCAGTTTTAGGAGAATATTTCTTAAACAGCTCTCGCAAGATCGAAACAAACGATGCGATCGCTTCAGAATCGACTAGCAACACGATCTTAATTGTCGACGATGCGGCTTTAATGAGAAGAAGAATTCAAGCGAGTCTCAACGCTTACGGTTATCTAACTCAAACCTGCTCTGACGGTCGGGAAGCTTGGGATTGGCTCTCGCAAAACCCCCACCCCGCTTTAATCGTTACCGACGTTGATATGCCGAATATGGACGGTTTTACGCTCACATCTAACTGTCGCAAAGCGGGAATTAAAACGCCGATCTTAATTGTTTCCTCTCGAGTCGCAGAAGAATGGAGTAAAGAAGCGAAACTATTAGGAGCATCGGGATATCTTACCAAAGGGTTTGCTACTTCCGAGCTAATCGATCGAATTAAGTCTTTGTTAGGTGATTGACACGGGGCGATCGCCAAGGTATGCATATAATAACTAGGATTATTTTAAAACCTATTTCCTAGTTCCTATGAGAGAAAGCATCGACGCGTTAAGAGAAAATCTCAGTCGGACTATAGTCGGTAAAGCTGATGCGATTCGTTTGATTTTAGTCGCCCTTCTCAGTGGAGGTCATGCTTTACTAGAAGACGTTCCCGGAGTCGGTAAAACCCTACTGGCTAAATCCCTAGCGCGATCGCTAGACGGTAAATTTCAACGCATCCAATGTACTCCAGACCTGCTACCGAGCGACATCACCGGAACAAATATCTGGAATCCCAGCACTCGAGAATTTGAGTTTATGGCCGGGCCTACTTTCACGAATATTTTACTAGCCGATGAAATCAACCGCGCCACGCCTCGCACCCAGTCAGCTTTACTCGAAGTGATGGAAGAAAAACAGGTTACTGTTGATGGTGTGGCCCGTCCCGTCCCCAAACCTTTCTTTGTGGTTGCAACCCAAAACCCGATCGAATCTCACGGTACTTTTCCCCTCCCGGAAGCGCAAATGGATCGTTTTACGGTTGCTTTTAGTTTGGGCTATCCTACTCCAGAAGAAGAATTAATGATGCTGCAAAGACTCAGCAACGGAACTAAAATCGAAGAATTAAAAGCTTGTATTACCCTCGAAGAAGTTCAAAAATTACAGCATCTGGTTACCCAAATTAAGGTAGCCCCGGAATTGCAAAAGTATATGTTAAATTTGGTCAGAGCTTCTCGAGCAGATGAAGAAATTACCCTCGGAGTAAGTCCTCGAGGAACTGTTGCACTGCAAAGAGCAACTCAAGCATTAGCCTTTTTAGAAGATCGAGATTACGCGATTCCCGACGACGTGAAAAATTTAGCCCCTCACGTATTATCCCATCGAATCGTTCCCGCAGCAGGCCGTAAAGCTAAAACTATTGTGGAAAAATTATTGCGATCGACTCCGATCGAACAATTTGTTTCATAATTAGATTTAGTACCTCTAGGCAACTTTAACCGATGGCCCGAAACCCCCGATCTCGAAGCAATTTCTCGAAAATATTTCGTCAATTAACTAGAAAGTTATCTTCGAGAAAATTATCTCCAATTTTATTGTCAATCATATTTTTGTGGAGTATGTCTTTGGGTTTGGGGATTGCTGTAGCTTTGGATCGTCCTGCGCGGGAAATATCTTTTAATAAGTCGGTAGATCCGGTAACTAAACCCTATCAATTAGGGCGAGAATTGTACTTTAAAAATTGTTCTACTTGCCATTTTGCTATTCCTCCAGAAGTTTTGCCAACAGAAACTTGGAAGAGAATTTTAGAAAACCCAGAAAAACATTATGGGACTAAATTGCCTAAACTTTATACCCCAGAAAGACTTTTAATTTGGACTTATTTGCGCGAGTTTTCTCGTTCTTTAAATTCTGGCGAGTTAGATCCTACTGTCATCGCGCGATCGCGCTATTTTAAAGCCCTTCATCCTCAAGTACAATTTAAAGAACCGATTTCGGTTGAAAATTGCATCTCTTGTCATCCAGGTGCGCCTCAATTTAATTATCGAACTGTTGCAAAAAAAAAATCCTAAAATGAATTTGACTCAATTTAATTTAAGTTATCCTCAAAGTCCTCCAGGTAATGCGATCGATTCTTATGGCGATATTCAAGTTAAAGACCCTTATCGCTGGTTGGAAGATCCTAATTCAGAAGCAACTAAAGCATGGATCGCAGCCCAAAATAAACTTACTTTCAGCTATTTAGAATCAATTCCAAGTAGAGAAAAAATTAAAAATAGAATTACTAAAATTTGGAATTATGAAAAGTATAATATCCCTTTTCAAAAGGGAAAACGCTATTTTTATTTTAAGAATGATGGCTTGCAAAATCAGAGCGTTCTCTATACTTTAACTTCCCTAGAAGCAGAACCGAAATTATTAATCGATCCGAATAAGTTATCTGAAGATGGAACTGTTTCTTTATCCGGTATTTCTGTTAGTGAAGATGGCAATTTAATCGCTTACGGAATTTCTAGATCTGGTTCTGATTGGCAAGAATGGAAAGTAAGAGATGTGGAAACAGGAAAAGATTTAGCAGATCGAATCGAATGGGTCAAATTTTCTAGAGCGTCTTGGACGAAAGATAATCGAGGCTTTTTCTACAGCCGCTACGACGAACCTAACGAATCAACTAAACTAGAAGATACTAATTTTTACCAGAAATTATATTACCATAGTTTAGGAACGCCTCAATCAGAAGATGTCTTAATATACGATCGCCAAGATAAAAAAGAATGGGGTTTTAGTGGCAAGGTTAGCGACGATGGAAGCTATTTAATTATTAGTGTTTGGCGCGGTACTGAATCTAAAAATCTTATTTTCTATAAAGATCTTCGCGATCCGAATTCTCAAGTTAAGGAATTAATTAGTGAATTTGAAGCTTACTATAGCTTTATAGACAATGAAGGCGATACTTTTTGGTTTGTTACCAATTTAAATGCCCCAAAAGATCGTCTAATTGCGATCGACCTCAAAAGTCCCCAGCGAGAAAATTGGCAAGAAATCATCCCCGAAGCAGAAGAAACGATTCAAACTACCAGCTTAGTTAATAATAAATTTATTGTCAATTACTTAAAAGATGCGCGATCGCTGATTAAAATTTTTAGCATTGATGGTGCTTTAATTCGCGAATTAGAATTACCAGGTATTGGTTCGGTTGGCGGGTTGAATGGCAAAAGAAGCGACAAAGAAACATTTTATTCCTTTACCAGTTTCACCGCTCCAAATACTATTTACAAATATAATTTAGAAACCAACCAAAACGAAATATTTCGTCAGCCAAAAGTAGACTTTAATCCCAAAAATTACGAAGTAAAACAGATTTTTTACAACAGTAAAGACGGGACTAAAATACCGATGTTTATCACCCATAAAAAAGGGTTAAAACTAGATGGGAACAACCCAACTTTACTTTACGGTTACGGTGGTTTTAATGTTTCCCTAACCCCGAACTTTTCGATCGCCAATTTAGTTTGGATGGAAATGGGTGGAGTTTATGCCGTACCCAATATTCGCGGTGGTGGAGAATATGGCGAAGCATGGCATCAAGCAGGAATGAAACATAACAAACAAAATGTTTTTGATGACTTTATTGCCGCAGCAGAATGGTTAATTAAAAATAACTATACTAATAATAAAAAAATAGCTATCTTTGGCGGCAGTAATGGCGGTTTATTAGTCGGTGCTTGTCTGACCCAAAGGCCGGAATTATTTGGTGCTGCATTACCAGCAGTTGGAGTATTAGATATGCTGCGCTTCGATAAGTTTACCATCGGTTGGGCTTGGCGATCGGAATACGGCGATCCGGCAAATCCTGAAGACTTTAAAACACTATACGCTTATTCGCCCCTACATAACATTCAGCCGGGAACTTCCTATCCGCCCACACTAGTTATTACAGCAGACACCGACGATCGCGTCGTACCAGCCCATAGTTTTAAGTTTACTGCCGCTCTGCAAGCCGCACAAGCCGGAAATAACCCGATTTTAATTCGGATAGACACAAAAGCCGGTCACGGTGCGGGAACACCAACTGATAAAATTATTGAAGCAGTTGCCGATCGCTTTGCTTTTTTAACTAGGGTATTGGACTTTAATTATTAGCAAAAATGAGATCTCGAAGCAGCACGCATTTAAGGTATTCTAAAGATGCAGGTTGAATCAAGATCTCAAAAAATATTAATTTTTTTATTTATGTTTGTTAGTTTAATTGCCGATTATGGTAATGGCGATCCTGCCTTTGCTGAAGTATGTCAGCGTCTAATCGCAGGAATACCCCAAGCTCAAATTCACTGCTGGAGCGTTCCCCCATTCAGCACCCTTGCTACTGGATTTTGGCTCGGACAATTAGGATTAAATCAAGGCCCCCAACCTCGCTTAATTTATCACAATTGCGCCCCCCGTCAGGACAATCCCGAAGCGAGAACGGAAAATGAAGGAGAAGGCTTAACTTATGCTAAACTGCCTAATGATGTTATTGTCGTCGGCGTATTAGCAGGTTACAGTCTCTCATTTATCAAACAAGAAGCTTTAGAAATTCATTCAATTTCCGTATCCCGAAAAGGTTCTCAATTTCGCTCTCGAGATGTTTTTCCCGATGCAGCAGTTAAAATTATCAACGGCGATCGCTCCATATTAGGGGAAAAGATCGAATCCGATCGCATTCCTGACATTCCTGAAAATAGAATTGCTTGGATCGACGGTTACGGTAACATTAAAACTACAATTGCAGCAAAGGCGATCGACCTAAAACCATCTACATCGGTAACGGTGCGTATTGGCGATACTGTCAGCGACGCAATCTATTGCGATGGAAGTTTTCAAGTTCCTGAAGGCACTTTAGCATTTGCTCCGGGTAGTTCGGGTTGGCAAAACAAAGAGGGTCAAAAAGTAACTTGGATGGAACTATTCTTGAGGGGTGGAAATGCTTGGTTGCGTTTTGGTAAACCAAAGATAGAGCGATCGATTAGTTTTTCTTTGTAATTTAAAAAGGGGATAGGGTGAGTAGATTTTTTACTGATACCAATTCCCCAAAATAATGCTCTCGATAGATTATCCAAATCTTTTTTTATACCATTTCTGAAAAATCAGGCTACAGATAACACTAAAAGCTAAACCCTTATCTTGACCTCCTACCTAGACCGACTAACCGCCAACTATAGCAACCTCTAAATAGAAACTGTCTTAATTATTATTGGGAGTCATTGTTTTCGGATCTAATTCGTAAGTCCAATTAAGTTGTAAATATTCTTTAATGTATTCCATTAATTTATCTTGGTCGATCGGTTTAGGTAAAAAAGTATTGCAGCCAATGCGCTCGCTTTTTTGAGACATTATTTCGGGATTGCTGGCAGAAACAGCCACAATTGGCGTATTTTCAAGCTCTGGTATTCTTCTTAGCTCCATAACCATAGTAATACCAGTTTTAACCGGCATGAGTAAATCGGTCAAAATCAAATGAGGTAGCTGCGATCGCGCAATTTCTAACCCTTGCTGACCGTTTTCTGCTTGTATTACTTTAAAGCCTTTTGGTTCGAGCATATTAAGTAATAGTAAGCGATTTTCGGGGCGATCGTCGACGATTAATATGCGTCGCTCGAATCCTTCATAACCGGTAATTCTCGGTTTGTCGAGAATAGTTTTTGGTTCTGAAACTGTGGCGACAATATCGAAACTAACATCAAACCAGAAAGTAGAACCTTTACCTAATTGACTTTTAACTTGTATTTTAGCCCCCATTAACTCGGCTAATTGTTTGCTGATCGGTAAACCCAAACCAGTTCCACTAACGCGACGCTGTTCGTCTCCTGCTTGCTCGAAAGGTTCAAATATTTTTGTGATTTGTTCGGGACTGATTCCAACTCCACTATCGATAACTTCAAAACGAAGTCTGGTCTTAATTCGAGAATCGATCACGGTAATCCGAAAAATTACTTTCCCCTCGTCGGTAAATTTCACCGCATTAGTTAAAAGGTTGAGTAAAATTTGTCTCAATCTATGTTCGTCGGCTTTAATTCCTCGAGGTAAATTGCCAAACTTTTCATATTCAAAAGCAATACCTTTTTGTTTGGCTTGCATTTCCACAATTGCGATCGACTCGTCAATAAAACTGGGAAAATGCAAGTTAGTTAAAGAAAGCTTCATTTTATCTGCTTCAATTTTAGAAAAGTCGAGCAGATCGTTAATTAAAACTAATAAATGATGTCCGCTTTGCTGAATGATTCTCAAGCCTAGAATACTTTCTTCTCGCAAACTGCGATCGTCTAAAAGTAATTTTGCATAGCCAATAATGCTGTTGAGTGGACTGCGTAATTCGTGAGAAATATTGAGCAAAAATTTATCTTTAGACTTATTAGCGGTTTCAGCAATTTCTTTAGCTTCTTTAAGTTCTGCGGTGCGATCTTCAACTCGCTTTTCTAAGTCTTGATTTGCTTTCGCTAAGTCGTTAAAAGATTTTTGCAGTTGTTGGCTCATTCGGTTGAAAGCCACGGTTAAAAGTCCTATTTCATCTTTTCTCGATACGGAAGCTCGATAACTCAAATCTCCATTGGCAACTTTGGTTGCTGCATGAGTTAGGGTTAAAATTGGTTTTGTGATTCGGTAAGAGAGTAAATATACTCCTAAAATTAACAACCCTGAAGCTGCCAAACCGAGGGCAAAAATACTGTTTGCTAATTGAGTTGCTGGTGCGAAAGCTTCTTGTTTTTCAATCTCTGCAATCAAGGCTAAATTTTGACTTTCTAACCAGCGATACAAACCAACAACTTCTTTACCTTCATAGTTAGGATAAATCCCCGAACCATCCCTACCTGACGTAGCGGCTCTAATTGCAAAACTATCGATTCCTGTTTTGGCATATTTTTCAAATTCTTCTAAATTATTAGATGAAATAAACGCATTTTTTTCTTCTAATCTGCCGATTAAATAGGTTTGTCCGGTTTCACCTAAACCAGCTCTTTGTCTGATCAAGTCGTCTATTTCTTTGAGATTTAAACTAATTAAAACTATACCGATGCGTTGAGATTGTCTATTTAAAATTGGAGTTGCTAGGGATATTTGTGGCTTTCCGGTGATTGTAGAAGTATAAAATGTCGGCTTAACTTTTTTGGTTTCTTTAATTACCGCATCTGCAGAAAAATAAGTATTAGTTTGTCCTAAAGGTTGATATTTACCTTCGAGAACTTTATCTGTAGAAAAGACGACAATTCCGTTATTAGTTAAAAGAGAAATTTCCTGAATAGTTGGTTTAATTTCTTTAAGAGAAGAAAAATACTGAGAGAGATCTTCGTAAGCTAATTGTTTTTGTTGTGGAGATTGACTTGAAAATAAAATTTGCGATTGCTGTCTTATTTCTGGCAATGCAGCAGATAAAAGGGTATCTCGATATTGATCGTCAAACCATTCATCTATTTGATCTTCTTTGATCGAAGCAGCGACTTGAAGTCTTTCAAATACTGATTCTTTAAGGGAATTTTTGGCAAACTGATAAGTCCCTAGAGCTACGATACTGACCGTCAACAAGGATAAGATTGAAAAAGAACTAATAAGCTGTAATCTCAAGCTTTTATTAATAGATTCGATCATCAATAGTACGTTATTATTATAATTATTTAATATTCCTTATAAGTATTTTATTGCCAATCGGTTAAAATTTGTTCGATTTCGGCGATCGCTTCTCTAGCTGCTGTTTCTGGAGACATGCGTCGCTCGAGAACTTTTTTAATTGCCCGACTCCAAATATTTTGTTCTTGAACTTTGGTGTATGCTGGATTGTAAGTTGCATAGGGCAAACGTGTTTTTTGAAATTGTTTGGCAGCAATATTAATATGGGAATCTTCAGAATTTTGCCAAAAGCGATCTTGTAGCAATTCTGGCATGACTGGAAAAAATCTGCCTTGAGATCCCCTAATATATTCTTCTACATTTTCTGGCCTAGCTAGATAAGACAAAAAATCTTTTGCCGTGTCTTGATTTTTTGCGGTTTTAGGGATAATTACTTGAGCGATCTGAGTAATATAGTTCATTGACTCTCCGCTCGGTTTGTGGGGCCAGTTGGTAGTCGCTAGTTCGTGCTGATAAATTTCTCGATCGTGGGTTTGAGATCCGGGTATTGAGAGGGTAGGATTGACGGTCATCAAACTCAAACGACTTAAAAAGTTAATATTATTGTTAGGATCTTGCCAATTGATAGCTTTGGGTGGTACTTCGTTTTTAATATAAAAGCTGGTATATTTTTCTAGTGCAGCAGTTAGTCCTTCTAATACTTGTCCATCTTTGAGTAGCGAACCACCATTTTCATCGATTAATTTTACGTTATAAGCTTCAAGAAATTGCTCGAAAATATTGAAAGTCTCCCAAGATAAAGACATCGGCAATCCATAAGCGTAAATATTTGAATTGTTCTTTTTTCTTAACTCTAATTCCGATATTTCCCAAAGCTTCCAAAATCCATCCCAATCTCTCGGAATCGATTCTGGTTTTTGGCCGATACTAGCAAGTAAATCTTGCCAATAGTGAATGTATATTGAAGATTGAAAAATTGGTAAGGCGTAATAGCTGCGCTTGTTCTCTATTTTATTGAGATAATAAACGCTGGTTAATGCTTGTTTAGTATATTTCTTTTTAAAAAGATTTATTATTTCAGAAAGGTCGGTTAATAATCCTTCCCAAGCTAAGATAGGTATTAGATCTGTACTCGCTACATTGCTAAAAAAAATGTCGGGGAGATTGTTTTTTTTAAGTGCAATTCTAAACTGATGTAAGATGTCCTTATTAGAAATTAGGGTTAAGTTGACTTTCGCTTTAGTTCTTTGCTGCCAAGCTCCTATTATTTTTGCTAATTCATCAGTTTCTTCTGGATAAAATCCTTGATTCCACCAAATATCTAATTCTTTATTCTCAGAATTTAGTTGTTCCCTCGAACCTAATTCCCTGCTGCAGTTTGCTAAGCCTAAACCTAGTAAAAATAAACCAGATCCTTGAATGAATTTACTTCTTTTCATCTTTATTTTGCTCTGCTATCTACTCCATTTTAGACTTGCTGCGATTTAGAATTAAACTTGTTTAAAGGCAATGAAGCCTCTCGATGTTTCACTACGATCGGGAGATTTTAACTGTATTTAAAATTTTAATTTGCTAGTTTTGACTGTCTGTGTTCGATTGATTCTAGTTTGCTTTTTAAGTCTTGTTTTAAAGATTAACTCCCTATCCTCGAAACATAATTATTAGAACAAAAATACTTGCTTACTAGAGCTGCGAGGTATAGAGTTTAATTCTCCAATGCCTAGATATTATCTTTAATTAAATAGAATTAAAATCCGTATTTAATCGATACATCGATCCGCGACCATTTTCCTGTTTGCTTCATTTAAGAGAGAAAACTCGAATTAAAGACCTCGAACGAAAATTAGCAACTTTCTAAAAAGAATATCTAAAAATATTATTTTAGTATAGATGTTTATTAAAATAACAAGAAAATTCGTTAAAAGCGATCGCGCTACAGGGACAAAAGCTATATAGTAAAAAATTAGAATTAGGGTAAAAGATGTGGCGTTTAAAGTAGGATTGCTGGGATTAGGAACGGTAGGCACGGGAACGGCAGAAATATTGCTCGATCCTGCTGGAAGACACCCAATATTACAAGAAATTACCATTAAAAAGGTTGGAGTTCGCTCCCTCGATAAACCAAGAAAGTTAAAATTTCCCCAAGGCACGATCTCTACAGATTTAACGGCAATTGTCACCGATCCAGAAATAGATATAGTCGTAGAATTGCTCGGAGGACTAGAACCTGCGCGATCGCTCATTCTGCAAGCTATTGCTGCCAAAAAACACGTAGTCACTGCCAATAAAGCCGTTATCGCTAGATACGGCGACGAAATCTACAGCGCGGCAGAAAAGGCTAAAGTGTACGTACTATTAGAGGGAGCTGTTGGTGGGGGCATCCCGGTTATCGAACCTTTAAAACAATCTTTAGGGGCAAATAGAATCAAGAGCGCGATCGGCATCGTTAACGGCACGACTAACTATATTTTGACCCAAATGGCAGCAGTAGGGGCAGATTTTGCCGATGTATTAGCCGAAGCGCAACAATTGGGCTATGCTGAAGCAGATCCGACTGCGGATGTGGATGGTTTAGATGCGGCCGATAAAATTACGATTCTCACATCTTTAGCTTTCGGAAAAAGCGTCAAAAGAGAACAAGTTTTAACCGAAGGGATTCGCCAGGTTAGCATCACCGATATTAATTATGCTGAAAAATTAGGATTTGCAATCAAGTTACTTGCTATATCTCAAAATTTGGGGGGTTGCTTGCAAGTAAGGGTTCATCCTACCCTAGTTCCGAAAAGTCATCCGCTTGCGAGTATTAACGGCGTAAATAACGCTATTTTGATCGAAGGAGATCCGATCGGACAAGTTATGTTTTTCGGCCCGGGTGCGGGTGCGGGGCCGACAGCTAGCGCGGTTGTAGCCGATATTATGAATATAGTCGGAGTGCTTAAAAGTAGCACTAATACCGAAAACCTCGATCCTTTACTGAGTTGTTCCCATCAAGAATACGCCACCCTCCTTCCCAGTGAAGAACTAGTTACTCGTTTCTATGCTCGGAGTCTGGCTCGAGATGTTCCGGGAGTAATCGGCCATTTAGGAACTTGTTTCGGTAAATACAACGTCAGTTTAGAATCAGTAGTACAAATTGGCTTCGTCGGAGAATACTCCGAGATCGTCGTTGTGACTCACGATGTTAAAGAAGGTAATTTTCGTTTAGCGATCGCAGAGATAAGTAATTTAGATGCTATTCACAGTATTCCGAGTATTTTGCGCGTACTTTAAAACCAGTTTTGCTTTTCCTGTTGCTTTAGTTGGGGTATTGGCAATCCCTTTGACGGTAACAGCTCGAGTTAAAACACCCGCGCGATCGAGTCTTTGTCCAGAGCCGATTTTAGAAAGATTAAAATCTCATAAAATTACTGACAAAGAAACTATTGAAAGTATTGCTAAAGAACACAATCTATTCCCAGATACTCTAATTAGACTGAACCCAACTTTAACAAAGAGTAAAAATCTCGTCGGCCAAGAAATTTTCATCCCTCCTTATAATGGAATTCGCTTTCACGTTCCTGCTGGTGCGACTTGGAAAGATTTAGAACAAGCCTATGGGGTGCGCGCTGATGTACTATTTGAAATCAATGGTTGCCAAAGAATACCTAAAATTGTTTTTTTACCCGGAGTAAACTGGCAAGCGATCGCAGACAAGCGACAACCTGACTATCTCGGTCTTACTAGCTATCCTTTACCTCAACTTGCTCGGGTTGGCATGAATTTTGGCTGGCAAGAACAAAATACTCGTCAAAAAAGAATGTTTCATCCAGGTTTGGATTTACTAGCAAATCGAGGTACTGCCGTCTTGGCTGCCGATCGCGGTATTGTTGCTTTTGTCGGACAAGAAAACAATTACGGCAATTTAATCGTCATCAATCATCCCGGCGGATGGCAAACCCGTTACGGTCATTTAAGTGAAATTAATGTCAAAATCGGCCAAGAAGTTAAATCGGCTCAAACCATCGGCTCTGTAGGTTACAGTGGTATTCCCGATTTAAAAGCAACTCATTTACATTTTGAAGTTCGCCGTAAAACTCCTTTGGGTTGGGTTGCTCGAGATCCCCAGTTTCATCTTCAATAAAGGCTCTTGACAGATGTAATCCCAATTTCTCTTTTTTTTATCTTCTGCTTGTCTTGCCTCTTGCTCGCAGAATTGGTATCAGTTTAAATAATAATTAATCGGTTTACTCTATCCCAGTTCGGGCGAAACTCCTAGAAGCATATTTTTTGTTTTTTGTCAATTCGCCTTTTTTTGATAGGTAAATGAATCAAGCTAAAAACTGTGTTTTGTAATTTTGGTAATCTTGCCAGGCGATCGCCCTACTTTATTATTTTTCCGTTGCTTTTTCAAAAATTAGTTACAAGAAACCAAAATAACATTGTTTACTTTGATAAAAAAATCGTATCACATTAGAAAAATCCTGTAAATACGTGGGGTAAAAAAATTCAATTTAGCTCGATAAATTATCCAACAATTGAAATTTTAAAATTACTCCCAAGCTTTATCTAAGTTTTACTTATCTTTTGCGCTCGGAGATTGTCAAAAATTAGTTTTTTTATGCTAATATTCTAGAGCTTTTTGTTACAATTTTGTAACTTTAAATAGTTAATCTACTTAAGCGATCGATATTAATAAATTAATTGCAATAAAAAAACATCTTTTTAGCTGACAAAAAAAACTATTTAAACTATCAAAAAAACTAACTCGGGGTATTTTTAGTGGAAAAGAATAATTATCAGAATTCACCAAATCAAAACTATAACGATACCAATTTAAGTTGGCAACAATCGATAGCTTTTCAATCGAAACGAGTAAATAGATCGTCTGTTTCTCAATTTGAAAATAAAAATAGTACCGTCACTGCTAATAAATATCTATCCAAACAAAAGACAATTTTTTGCATAGATGATAGCCCGACAATACAATTAATAAGTAGTCGGACATAAATAAACCGAACTGTATTAAGAACTGTAAAATTGCTGAATCCCTTACTGTTCCCTGTTCCCTGT
>JAAUYH010218442.1_pt1 | contig 14293 bp, 11 predicted proteins | sample 7278061 | NCBI WGS metagenome assembly JAAUYH01 (sample SAMN14350203, study PRJNA611818) | marine sediment metagenome | isolation source: surface marine sediment (0.6m) | place: French Polynesia: Moorea | collected 2018-08
GACCTTGCAGGCAAGCGCGTCTTTGTCGCGGGACATCGCGGCATGGCGGGCTCTGCGATTGCTCGGCGGCTGGCGAGCGAAGATTGCGAGATCCTGACCGCGACCCGGCAGGATGTCGATCTGATGGATCAGGCCGCGACCCGCGCCTGGTTTGCGCGCGAAAAGCCCGATGCGGTGTTCGTCGCCGCGGCCAAGGTCGGCGGGATTCTCGCCAACGATACCTATCCGGCTGATTTCCTCTACGACAACCTCATGATCGAGGCGAACGTCATCGAAGCGGCGCACCGTTACGATGTCGAGAAGCTGCTGTTCCTTGGCTCGTCCTGCATCTACCCGAAATTCGCCGCCCAGCCGATGACCGAGGATGCCCTCCTCACCGGCGAGCTCGAACCAACCAACGAATGGTACGCGATCGCCAAGATCGCCGGGATCAAGCTCGGCCAGGCCTATCGCAAGCAGCATGGCCGCGATTTCATATCCGCCATGCCGACCAATCTTTACGGTCCGGGCGACAATTTCAGCCTCACTTCCAGCCACGTCCTCCCCGCGCTGATCCGCAAGGCGCACGAAGCGAAGCTGGCGGGGGCCGAAAGCATGGAGCTGTGGGGCACCGGCTCGGCCAAGCGCGAATTCCTGCATGTCGACGACCTTGCCGACGCCTGCGTATTCCTGATGAAGGCCTATTCCGGCCACGATCACGTCAATGTCGGCTGCGGCGAGGACATCTCGATCCTCGATCTCGTCAAGCTGGTGAACCGCATCGTCGGCTTCGAAGGCTTCATCGAACACGACCTGTCCAAGCCCGACGGGACGCCGCGCAAGCTGCTCGACACCAGCAAGCTCACCGAAATCGGCTGGACCCCGTCGATCCCGCTCGATCAGGGGATCGCCGAAACCTACGACTGGTTCCGCAGCGAGCTTGAAGCGGGCGCGATGCGCGAAGTGGGCTAGGACCATGGGCAAGGCGACACCGGAACACCGGGTCATGGTCGATGGTTTTCCCATCGACGTCGACAATCACGAAGATGTGCTGGCGGCGATGGATCGGGCGATCCAGGGGCGGTCGACTGGACACTACATCTCGATCACCAACACCGAAAGCATCTATCACGCGCGCCGTATCCCCTCCCACGGCGACTATGTGCGCGGGGCGGACTTCTCGCTGTGCGACGGCGTCGGCGTGATTATCGCGGCCAAGGCAGCGGGCGATGACGTCACCCGCTACAACGGCCCGATCCTGCAACTCGATGCCTCGCGCTACGGTGCATCGCGCGGTTGGCGCCACTATTATCTCGGCGGAGCGGATGGCTCAGCGGAGGAGATGGGCAAGCGATTGCAGGAGCAATTCCCTGGCATGATCGTCGCGGGGGTTTACGAGCCACCGTTCCGTCCGCTCACAGAAGAAGAGCGAGCCGAAGTCATCGCCGATATCAAACGCACCAAGGCCGATATCGTCTGGGTCGGGCTCGGCCTGATCAAGCAGGAGGCCGTGGTCGCCGACCTGATCGACGAGGTTGACGTGCCGTGGATGAGCGGCGTCGGCGGGGCATTCGATTACCATTCGGGCCGCATCCCATGGTCGCCCTGGATCATCCGCAAGACCGGGATGGAATGGCTGTTCCGCCTGATCGTCCAGCCCAAGGCGCGGGCAAAGCGGCTCTACTGGTCGTTCGCGTGGATGTTCGGCGCGATGAGGCGCGGTTTCGCGCGGCGGCTCGGCGGCGGGCAGAAACGGCTAGGCTCATGAGCGATTTCACGGCTTTGACTTGCCTCGGGCAGGCGCTAGAGAGCGCGGCAGAGTCGCATCTGCGGGCCAAAGTGTGCCCGGCACAATTCGCATCACCCGGATCAGCTACATGACCACTCCACTCAAACTCGGCATTATCGGCGCCGGGCGCATGGGGATTACCCATTTCTCCATCGCCAACGCGCTCGACGGCGTGAGCGTCGCGTCGGTCGCCGATCCCTCGAAGCTGATCACGACGATGCTGGGCAAATACGCCAAAGTGGGGACCTACAAGGATTACAAGGGGCTGCTCAAAGGCGAGGAGCTGGACGGCGTGCTGGTTTGTACGCCGCCGGCCTTCAATCCGGAAATCCTCGACGCGGTGCTGGAGCGCCGCCTGCACGTGTTCTGCGAGAAGCCGTTCGTCTTGAATGCGGCCGACGGGGCACGCTTTGCTTCCGCCTACGATCAGGCGGGCCTCGTCAACCAGGTCGGCTATGTGAACCGCTGGAACGACATGTTCACCCACACCAGGCAGCTGGTCGAGGACGGGTTGATCGGCGCGCCGCTGCGGTTCCGCAGCGAGATGTTCTCGCCCACCATCATTCGCGATGTCGGCGATGCTGGATGGCGCGCGAGCCACGCCAATGGCGGCGGTGCGGTGTTTGAGATGGCAAGCCACGCGATCGACCTGATTGCCTACTTCTTCGGCGCCCCGGACCGGGTGGGCGGCACCAGCCTGTCCAAGGTTTATTCCAAGCAGGTCGAGGATATCGTCAGCACATCGTTGTTTTATGACAGCGGCTTGGCGGGCACGATGTACGTGAACTGGTCCGATGCGAGCTTCCGCAAGCCTACCAACAAGTTCGAAGTGTTTGGCTCCGAAGGCAAATTGCAGGTCGACCAGCACGGCGCGAAAATTCACCTGAAAGAAGCAAACGAGAAGCACGGCCTGAAAGAGGGTTGGAACCAGCTCTACATCACCGATGTGCATTCCTCAGTGCCGTTCTATGTCCGCGGGATCGAATACACCGCGCAGCTGGCCGATTTCGTTGCCTCGATCCGCGAAGGGAAACCGGTGCGTTGTACGTTTGCCGATGCAGCGGCGAATTTGCGCGTGATCGAGCAGCTGTTCGCCGACGATGCGGCCATTCGCCGCGCGGGAGCAGCCGCATGAGCGCCTACAACCTGCCGATCGACCGGATCATTTTCGGCGACAACCAGTTTTTCGGCATCAACCACATGAGCCAAGACAAGGCGCAGGAACGCGCAGAGCGTTTTGCCAAGCTTGAGAACGTCATGGCGGTCTACGATCACGCGATCGATGCCGGCATCGACGCGATCATGCTCAACAGCAACGACCGCGCGCGAGGCATTTGCGACGCGTTCCGGGCGAACCCCGCGAAATACGGTCACCTCAAATGGTATCCGTCGATCCCCTATCCGCACAAATATGCGGCGATGGTCAACGACAAGGGCATGGTCGGCGCGGTGCAGGAAATCCTGTTCGCGAAAGGAGCCAAGAGCGCGCTCGGCAAGATGGCCCGCGGAGCCAGCGCGGTCCTGACGCTCGATCCGTTCAAGCTCATGAAGATGCTGATCGACGAGGAAATGGCGATCTATGACGGGCTGGATACCCGCGTGGTTTTCCTCCAGAACATCATCGTCGACCTGATGCTCGGCTACGACGTACCCGATCCCTTCGTGGCCTATTGCGAGTACATCCGCGAACGCTACGACGCGTGGCCGGGCCTGATCACACAGAACCTGCCGTTCCTGCGTGCAAAGCTGGAAGAATGGGGTATCGAAGGCGTCGTCACATGCGCTTCGATCAACAAGATCGGTTACCTGATGTCGCCAGGCGTCGCCGAATACGAAGCGCTGCTGGCTACCAATGACGGATCGAAGTATCCGGTGATGGCGATGTCGACATTGGCGTCGGGCGCGGTCCCGGCGCCAGAAGCCTATGACTATATCAACCGGCTCAACATCCAGTCGGTGGTGTTCGGCGCCTCTTCGCCCGGAAATATCCAGCAGACCGTTTCGCTGATCGAGCCGGCGGCGAAGGAAGCCGCCGAATGAACGTCCTGATCACCGGCGGCGCGGGCTTTATCGGCTCGCGGCTGGCGCTACGGCTGGTAGGCGAAGGGCATGGCGTGACCGTGCTCGACAACTTCCTGCCGCAAGTCCACGGCGATGCGCCCGAGCAGGGTGAAACCCACAAGCTGTTGAGCCAGAACACCAATCTGGTGCGCGGCGATGTGACCGACCGCGCGGCGCTCGAGCAGCTGATCCCGAACCACGACGCGATCGTCCATCTCGCAGCCGAAACCGGGACCGGGCAATCGATGTACCAGATCGAGCGCTACAATTCGGTCAATATCGGCGGCACGGCATTGCTGCTCGATATCCTGGCCAATCAGGAGCACGGAGTGAAGCGCGTCGTCGTCGCCTCTTCGCGTTCGATCTATGGCGAAGGCCGTTACCGCACGCCGTCCGGCGACTATGTCTATCCCACCGAGCGGGCGGGGGCGGACATGGAAGCGGGCGATTTCGCGGTGAAGTACCCCGGCGAAGAGGGCGAACTCAAACTCGTCGCCACCGATGAAGACAGCAAGATCCATCCCAGCTCGGTCTACGGCATCACCAAGCAGGTTCAGGAGCAGCTGGTGATGACGGTCTGCCCTTCAATCGGCATCGAGGGGGTCGCGCTTAGGTATCAAAACGTGTTCGGGCCAGGCCAGTCGCTGTCGAACCCCTACACCGGCATCCTGTCGATTTTCTCGAACCTGATCATGCAGGGCAAGGGGATCAACATCTTCGAAGACGGCACAGAAAGCCGCGACTTCGTGGTCGTCGAAGATGTGGTGAGTGCCACGACGCTTGCCTTGACGCATCCTGCAGCCGTCGACGAAGTCTTCAATGTCGGCACCGGCGTGCCCGTCAGCGTGATGACAGTCGCCAAGACGCTCGCGCGTCTGTTCGAGGCTGATGTGCCAATCGAAGTGACAGGCAATTTCCGCCTCGGCGACATTCGCCACAACTTCGCCGACATGGCGAAGATCGAACAAGCGCTCGGTTTCGAATGCGAGTACGATTTCGAACGCGGCATCGCCGAACTCGTAGCATGGGCCAAGGCATTGGGGCCACGGGCCAGCGCCTATGAGGCAAGTCTGGAAGAGATGCGCTCAAAGGGGCTATTGAAGTAGTTCGATGGCCCGGTCGCGCTCATCCCCTCTTTCCTATGCTCGCACGCATGTGCCGTTCATCACCTTGCTGGTGTTGCTCGCCAGCGTATTCCTGATGGGAGGCGGGTCGCGCGACGATATCACTTCGCTGATCGTCTTGCGCCCGATTGCTGTGATCTGCCTCGGCATCGGGCTTTACACGCTAACCCGGCAACAGTGGCGCGATTTCAAGCTGCCGCTCGGATTCATGGCTGCAATCCTCGGGCTTATCATGCTTCACCTGGTCCCACTCCCACCCTTGATCTGGCAAGCATTGCCCGGGCGCGAGCTGGCAGTGGCCGCTGGGGAAGCGGCCGGCGGGCTGCAACCGTGGCGCGAGTTGAGCCTCGTGCCGTATCGTGGCTGGAATGCCTTCTACGCAATGCTCGTGCCTGCTGCGGCCATGGTTCTGGCGGTGCAGATCGACCGCGAAGACCACCGCAAGCTGATCTACGTCCTCATCGCTGCCGCTGTCGCAAGCGCATTGTGGGGCATGGTGCAGGCTATCACCGGTTTCAGCCGGGCGCTGTATTTCTACGACGTGACCAATTCCAGTTCTCCGACCGGCTTCTTCGCCAACCGCAACCATATGGCGGCGCTGCAAGTCTGCGCCCTTCCCTTGCTGGTGCTTTTGGCGTCGCGGGCGAAGGGTCAGCAACTGCGCCTCATCCAAACGGCCTGCGCCGCAATCGGTGTGCTGGCGGTCATGATGGCAGCGGCAACCGGATCGCGCGCGGGGATTGCGCTCTCGCTCGTCTCTCTTGCTGCCTGCTTGCTCGTTTGGCGAGCGCGACCGAAGCAGCCCGAATCCAGGCGCAAGAGACGGGACGCGCGCCAGCCTTGGGTGCCCTACGCGTTTGGCGCGTTCGGCGTGGCCATGCTGGGCGGCTTTGCCCTGTTGCTCACCCAATCGCAGAGTTTCGCCCGCATTTCGGGAACCAGCCCGGTCGAAGAGTTTCGCTTCACCGTTTGGGAAACGATGATCGACTTCCTGCCGCAATACCTTCCATTCGGGTCGGGCATCGGTTCGTTCGTGGAGATCTTCCAGGTGCACGAACCGAGCGAGATGCTCGGCACCAGCTATTGGAACCACGCGCATAACGACTGGCTCGAATGGGCGCTCGAAGGCGGTGTCCCGGCGATCGTGCTGATGGCAATCGCGCTGATCGCCTTTGCGCGAACGGCGATCGGATTGATCGGGCGCAGTCCAACCGGTCGGCTCGAAGTGCAGCTGGGTCTGGCGGGCGCGATAATCCTTTTTGTCCTTGGACTTTGGAGCGCGGTCGATTACCCCCTGCGCGTTCCGGCGCTTGCCTGCCTAGCGGCGCTGGCATCGGTCTGGATGGCTTTCCCTCGCGCTGGGGAAGTTCTAAGCCAGTCGCAAAGCGCCGGCTTTGGCCAAACCGCTGGAAAGCCGGTCTTTATGAGCAATAGCGGGTCGTTCCCGACACGGCCGCAAAAGAACAGTTGAAGGATCGCCCCGAGGATGAAGGCAATACGCAATTCGGCAGTTCTTGCGCTCGGAGCGGCGGTGCTTTCCGCCTGCGCAACCGCGCCCGAACGCATCGGCGGAGCGCCGGGTCTCCAGGTGGTCGAAGGCGACCTGCCGCCTCCGATGGCGAGCGATCTGTATGCCAGTGCCGAATTCGGGGGCATTCGTCCGTTCGACACGCTGATGATCGATGTGTTCGGCATCCCGGAACTCAGCAATCGCCGCGTCCGCGTCGATGCCAACGGCCAGATCGGTTTCCCGCTGATTGGCAATGTCGACGTTTCGGGAATGACGACCGCCGAAATCTCGGAAAGGATCGCCAGCCAGCTCAAGGGCAAATACGTCCGCGAACCGCAAGTGACGACCAATCTCGTGTCGTCGGAGAACCGCACCTTCACGGTTTACGGCGAAGTGACCCAGCCGGGCGTCTTCCCAGTGGTCGGCGCAGCGACCCTGATCGAAGCGGTCGCTACCGCGCGCGGCTTGGCCGAATATGGCAATGCCCGCGATGTAATCGTATTCCGCACGGTTGGTGGGCAACGCATGGCGACCCTGTACAATCTCGATGCGATCAGCCGCGGCGCCTATGACGATCCGCGCATCTATCCCAACGACACCATCGTCGTCGGCGATTCCGATGCGCGCCGCCTGTTCGACGATGTCGTGGGTGCCGCCACCATCCTCGTCACTCCGCTGACCATTCTTCTCAATCGATAAGGCGGAAAGAGCCACCGTGAACGCCATCCAACCCGCCGATCAGAACGACGCGATCTTCGAAGTTTCCGACAGCAACGGCGGCTACGATCATGCCGGTCGTGAAACCCCGCTGGTGCGTGAATATCTCGGAATTCTCGAACGCCGCAAATGGGTCATCCTGTCGATTGTCGCACTGGCGCTGCTCGCCGGGCTCGTGATCACGCTTATGATGACGCCGCAATACACGGCCACCTCGCGGATCGAGATTAGTCGGCAAGACCAACGCGTCACCAATATCGAAGGCCTCGAAGAAGGCGATCGCCGTTTCGACCAGGAATTCTACGACACCCAGTACGAATTGCTTGAAGCGCGCAGCGTCGCCGAAAGGGTCGCCCGCGAATTGCGGCTCGCCAACAACTTCGCATTCTTCGAAGCCCACGGTTTCGAGGCGGAATCGACGCCATGGCTCGGATCCGAGGACATTGCGGCCAGTCGCGAAGATCTCGAAACCCGACGCAGGGTCTCTGTCGGCCTGCTCCTCGGCAACGTGGCCATTTCGCCAATTCCGCGCTCCGCACTGGTGGATATCAGTTACACCAGCGCCAACTCGACCCTGTCTGCGCAAATCTCCAATGAATGGGGCGAGCAGTTCATGGCCGACAGCATGGATCGCCGGTTCGAATCGACTGCCGATGCCCGCGAGACGCTGGAGAAGCGTCTCGCCGAGATGCGCTTGCGGGTCGAGGAATCGCAGACCCAGCTGGTCAACTACGCCAACGAAAAGGGCATCGTCGTCATCGACAAGGTCGAGCAGGACGGTCGCACGGTGGCTTCGCCGACGTTGGTGCAGCTCGACCTGCAATCGATGAACCAAGCACTGCTCGAAGCGACCGAACAACGCGTCCAGCTTCAGGCACGTGCGCGGGCGGCCGGGGGAACCAATGCGGACCTCGTCAACAACTCGACGATCAACGCGCTGCGCCAGCAGAGATCCGCCGCCGAAGCCGAATATGCGCGGCTGATGGTGCAGTTCGAACCGGGCTATCCGGCGGCTCGCGCCCTGGAAGTCCAGATAGAAGAACTCGGCCAGGCGATCTCTCGTGAAGAATCGCGAGTCCGCGGGAGCACCCAGGCGGATTACCAGGCCGCCTTGGCGCGCGAAAACGACCTGCGCGGCAAGGTTGCGGCTCTCACCGAACGGCTCAACACGCAGGAGCGCGATCGGATTCAATACAACATCTACCAGAACGAGGTGGATACCAACCGCGAACTCTATGACGGTCTGTTGCAGCGCTACAAGGAAATCGGCGTAGCCGGCGTGTCCGCCAGCTACATTTCGCTGGTCGATCAGGCGCAAGTGCCCGGTGGGCCATCTTCGCCCAATCTTCCGCTCAATCTCCTCGTCGCCCTGTTCGGCGGCCTGGCCGTTGCCGGTGCAGCCGTCTTCGCACTCGAACAGTTCGAAGAAGGCATTCGCGATCCGTCGCAGATCGCCCCGCTGACCGGACTGCCATTGCTCGGCGTCATCCCGGCGACACCCAACGACGACGACGTGATCGATCTGGTGCAGGATCCCAAATCGGATGTATCGGAAGCCTATCTCACCGTCCGCTCCAACCTCGCCCTGGCGACCAGTTCCGGACTTCCGCGCGTCCTGATGGTCACGAGCACGCGGCCTGCTGAAGGCAAGAGCACGACCGGTTTCGCAATTGCATCGGTTCTCGCGCGTACCGGCAAACGGGTTGTCATGATCGACGCGGATATGCGCTCTCCTTCAGCGCACAAACTGCTCGAATTGCCCAATGAGAAGGGCTTCTCGAACATCCTTGCGGGGCAGACGGATCCGGACTCCGTCATCCAGCAGACCGAGTTCGAGGGACTGTCGCTGATTTCGGCCGGCGGCATTCCGCCTAGCGCTGCGGAATTGCTCAGCGGCGACCAGACGAAGGAACTGTTTGCTGCACTGGGCGGACGCTTCGACCACGTGATCGTCGACGCCCCGCCGCTGCTCGGCCTCGCCGATGCACCTTTGCTCGCGCAGGCGGTTGACGGAGTAGCCTTCGTGATCGAAGCGCGCGGCGTTGCGGCGCGCGGGATCAACAACGCGCTCGATCGGCTGCGCAGCGGCAAGGCTCCGCTTGTCGGCGCAATCTTCACCAAGTTCGAAGGCAGCGGGCTCGAAGGATACGGTTACGGCTATGGCTATGGCTATGGCTATGGCCGCGACCGGGACGACGACTGATGCCCCGCATTCCGCGTCCGAGCGGGCGCCTGTTGGCCGCCACCGTCGGCACGCTGCTCGTCGCCTATGGTGCGGCGACAAGTGCTGCAGTGAACGTCTTCCATTCGCAATTGCCGTCGCTGGCCCTGTCGATCGACAAGGACGATCCCGTAGCGCTGGTGCGCAATGCGCAGATCGATCTTTCCAGCGGGGCGATCCCCGCGGGCGGCGACAACGCCATCCTTGGCGTGGTGCGCCAGTCGGTTTCCGACCTGCCGCTCAATGCCCCGGCGTTTCGCCTGTACGGTCTGGCAAGCGCGACCAATGCCGATCTTCCCGGCGTGCGCGAGCAAATGGCCGTCTCCGAGCGGATGGAACGACGCGACGCGGCCGCGCAACTGTGGCTGATCGAAGATGCGGTTGAGCGCAACGATATCGCGGCCGCACTGCGACATTACGACACTGCACTGAGGATCACCGAATCGACCCGTGCGGTTCTCTATCCGGTCCTGACCGACGCGCTGGAAAGCGAACTGATCCGCGAACGCTTCGCACCCTATATGGCAGCCCGCCCGCCGTGGCTCGAAAGCTTCCTGCGATTTGCCGTTTCGAACACCAAAAGCCCCGTGGCAATCGCCGAACTGGCGCGGATTTCCGACGGCTTTCCCGAGGGCCCGGCCTATTCCTCGCTCGACCGCGAATTGCTGACCCAACTGGTCGCCAGCGAAGACTATCGCGCCGCGATCGACCATTTCCGTCGCATCGAAGGGGCCGATGCGAATGTCGCCAACGGGCTGCAGCTGACGACGGCTTCCACCGACGAGGCCTACAGTCCGGTCACCTGGCAGCCGTTCTCAATCGACGGGATCGAACCTTTCGTTCTCACATCGCCAGAAGGCGAAGGCATGGTCGAGATCGAAACGGAACTTGAAGCGGGATACACCGGGCCGGTCGCGCGCAAGTTGCTGGCATTGCCGCCCGGCCGATACGCGATGCGCGCCACGCTGCGCGCGGAAGATTTCGGCTCGCAGGATCAAGCCAGCTGGCGTCTTTTCTGCGCCGGCAGCCAGGGTTCCGATCCGCTGGTGAACGAGGTGTTCGACCTCGACGATGAGATGGCCATCGACACGGCATTCGCGGTCCCCGGCGATTGCCCGGCGCAGCTCGTCCTGGTGTCCGCCGATACGACAGTCCGCACCGGATATCTCAAACTGGTGCTGGCCGAAGCGACCCTGTCAGCCGCGAACTAGAGTGTAACGCCGGCGCCGGTCGCCGAACCCACATCGTTGCCGAAGCGCCGCAGGCAGGCGATCGCCAATTGTGCCTGCTCGGTCGTTGCGTCGGCTTTCTCGTTGCGGCGTCGCGCGATCGCGGCGGCGGTCGACCCGACAATCTCCGAATCGTTCGAGCGAGCTTCTTCAGCGCGCACTTCGAAATGATCCTCTGCGCGCTCCAGCAAGGCGATTTCGCGCGATTGCGGATTGCTGGACATTTGCGCGAGGCGCTCCGCCGTCTGATCCAGCGCCGCCGCGCAGTTCACCGCGATCTGGAACTGGCCATCCCCTTCTTCGGCGGCCTGCCCGCCAATTGACAACGGCAAGGCGGCGCCCGGCGGATCGTCGGCGGCAATGGAGGATTCCGACGCTCTCGCATCGTCTCCGCCGGAACAGCCCGACAGACCTACGGCTATTGCGCCGACAGCGAGCGACAGAAGCGCCCGATTTGCAAGGGGGATAGTCATGCCGCGCTCTTGTCGCAGCGGGTTTTCTTTGTCCAGAACTTGTGCAACGCCCGCGCCGACTAGGTGTCACGCAGCGACAGGAGGCCCGCAGGGCATGCGCACGGTTCTCATCACCGGTTCGGCTGGATTTATCGGCTTTCACCTCGCGCAATTGCTGCTTGCCGAGGGTTTCCGCGTCGTCGGATATGACGGGCTAACCGACTATTATGATGTCCGGCTGAAGGAACGGCGCCACCAGATGCTGCTGCAGAACCAGCATTTCAGCGCCAATATCGGAATGCTCGAAGATTTCGACGCGTTGCATGCACTGACCACGGCCGAAGAGCCCGACGTCATCGTCCACCTCGCTGCGCAGGCTGGGGTTCGCTACAGCCTTGAGAATCCACGTGCCTATCTCGACTCCAATCTCGTCGGCACCTTCAACGTGATGGAATGCGCCCGCGAACTCGAAATCGAACACCTGCTGATGGCATCGACCAGCTCGGTTTACGGCGCAAACGAAGACATGCCGTTCGATGAGCGCGAGAAATGCGACACCCAGCTGACTTTCTACGCCGCGACAAAGAAGGCGAACGAAGCGATGGCGCATTCCTATGCCCATTTGTGGAATCTCCCCACGACGATGTTCCGCTTCTTCACCGTCTATGGCCCGTGGGGTCGGCCCGATATGGCGCTGTTCAAGTTCACCAAGGGGATCCTCGAAGGCACTCCGATCGACATCTATAACAATGGTGAGATGTTCCGCGACTTCACCTATGTCACCGATCTCGTGCGCGGCATTCGCCTGCTGATCGACGCAGCTCCGGTTCGTCCAGAGAGCAAGGACGATATTGCCGAGTGGGACAGTCTTTCGCCGGTCGCTCCATGGCGGGTCGTCAATATCGGCAACAGCGACAAGGTGCGGCTGATGGACTTCATCACTGCGATTGAGGAAGAGTGCGGGCGCGAAGCGGTGAAAAACTTCATGCCGATGCAGAAGGGCGATGTGCCGGCGACGTGGGCCGATGCGACGCTATTGAAAGAACTGACCGGCTACGCCCCGCAAACCGGCGTGCGCGAGGGAATCCGCCAGTTCGTTGCCTGGTACCGCGATTACTACTCGGTCTGACGAACACTAGAGCGGCTGCTCTTCCGGTTGCGGCTCTGGCCCAGGGTCTTCTTCTTCGCGCTCGGTGTCATCGATCAGCGGAGGGGGGCCTGAAGCGCTCTCGACTTCGCCCGGCAAGGCCTCGGCGCGTTCGCGTTCGAGCCGTTCCAGATATTCACGCTCGATCTGTTCGACCCGTCGCTGCTCGGCGGCTGCGTCGGCATCGATATTGGCGAGACGATCCTGCCGGGCCTGATCGATCAGCTGGCTGAAGCGGATGTCCTCGCCTTCCGCGCGATCGCGATACGCGTCGTTGATCAGCTGCTGTGTGCACCCGGTGATCCCGCCGGCGCCTGCTGGGCTGCAGGAATTGGTTCCGAATGCGCCAACCATTTCGAGGCTCTCGACCCGGCGAGCCCAAGCCGTGTTGTCCGGATTGTCCGACAGCCTAAGCGCTGGCGGAATTCGGAAGCGCTCATTCTCCGGCAGCCGAGCGAAAACGCAAATATCGCCTTCGGGGCATGGCGGAGCTTCGTCGTCGCCGTAGACATAGGCGATCTGGATGTCGTCGCTGAGTACAGGCTGCGTATCATCGGCAAGCGCGTCTTCCTGCGCGGCGAGCGGCGCGCTCAGCACGAATCCGCCGATAACACCCGCACGGGCCAATGTCTTGAACCGGGACAGCAACATCTTGGTACCTCTCAAATCGTGGGCGGCGGCCTATCTGCCCGACATTATCACGCGAGCGGCAGTAGGCACAGGCGGGTGAACCGGGTCTGAAGCCTGCTCCCCTCTCGCTGTCAATCGCAACGCGACGAATGGTTAGCGGATTATTGAGCTTCTTTTGCCAGAGCAGAACCCATGAATGCGCCGTTTCAAAAGACTGACGCCCTGCCGATCGAAGCGGGATCCGTGGATCTGGAAACCATTGCCGTCGTCGGCCTTGGCTATGTCGGCCTGCCGGTAGCGGTTGCCCTTTCCGAACGGCTCGGCGCGACGGGCTGCCGCGTGGTCGGCTTCGACATATCGAAGCGCAGGATTGCGGCCTTGAGATCGGGACACGATGCGACCCGTGAGATCGACGACCGGCGGCTCTCTGAATCCGGTCTGGAAGTCACCGACGATCCCGAAGCCCTGAGCGGTGCGACGACTATTATCGTCACCGTGCCCACTCCGATCACCGAAGAGCGGCGGCCGGACCTGTCTCCACTTGAATCGGCGTGCGAGACGATCGGGCCGCGCCTTTCCGAAGGGGCGCTGGTGGTGTTTGAATCCACCGTCTTTCCGGGCGCGACCGAGGATTATTGCGGGCCGCTGCTCGCCAAGCATTCAGGCCTTACGCAAGGCCAAGATTTCGCGCTCGGCTACAGCCCGGAGCGGATCAACCCGGGTGACACCGCCCACCGGCTGGAAAGCATTACCAAGATCATTGCTGCCGAGAACCATACCGCCCTCGCGCGGATGCGGGCAATCTACGGTGCGATCATCGATGCCGGCCTGCACGAAGCACCGAGCATCAGGGTCGCCGAAGCCGCCAAAGTGATCGAAAACACGCAGCGCGACCTCAACATTGCGCTGATGAACGAAATCGCGCTCATCTTCGACAAGATGGGAATTTCGACGCGCGAAGTGCTCGCTGCGGCGGGGACTAAGTGGAACTTTCTGCCTTTCACCCCCGGCCTCGTCGGCGGGCATTGCATCGGGGTCGACCCCTATTATCTCACCGCGGCGGCAGAAAAGCTGGACTATCGGCCCGAAGTGATCCTTGCCGGTCGCAGGATCAACGATGCAATGGGTCAGGCGATCGCGCAGAAAACCGTCAAGCTGCTCGTCTCGCGCGAAGTGCCGCTGCGAAAGGCGCGGGTCGGCGTACTCGGTCTCACTTTCAAGCAGGACGTGCCTGATATTCGCAATTCAAAGGTCCCCGATATCATCGCCGAACTGGGCGAATACGGGATTACACCACTGGTCGCCGATCCGCTCGCCGATCCGGCGGAAGCGATGCGGCAGTATGGCGTCGAGCTGAGTGGACCGGACCTGCTGGTCGACCTCGATGCACTGATTGTCGCCGTGGATCACACCGATTATGTGCAGGAAGGCCAC
>JAAUYH010028804.1_pt1 | contig 14290 bp, 8 predicted proteins | sample 7278061 | NCBI WGS metagenome assembly JAAUYH01 (sample SAMN14350203, study PRJNA611818) | marine sediment metagenome | isolation source: surface marine sediment (0.6m) | place: French Polynesia: Moorea | collected 2018-08
AGGTGGAAAGAGGTCTGCTAGCAAAATGGTAATCGCTGAACTTGGGAAGAGAGTTGAGAAGTATGACCTTATCAACAACTTAGCTCAAGCCCAAGCAGGTATTACCTTCGGTCATATTGCTCGTGGGGATATTGATTTCGCAAAGAATGAATTGCAGAAGATCTTGTCCGGGATCTTGGTGACGTCAGCTGGTTCAGAAATTGTTAGAGATCATTTCCTGTCGAAAGAAAAACACGGAAAATCCGAACTCATCATGACTAAAGGAATAACTTTCATGAAGTCTTTTCCATCTTCAGGGAAGAAAGACCGAAGACTAAGACGAACCTACGAATCAAAAGGCTTCAATATGGTTCCGAAGCAGAAGGAAGAGCGGTTGCTGTTACATATACCTGTACGGAAAAACAGTTCTCAAATCGAAGTTAGTCGACAGCTTGACTCAATTTATTAATCCTAACACGAGATACGCCGATGGTATGATTTTATGCTTAATAATGATGATCTGCGTGCAACCAGTCCGTCAAAGTGTCCGAGACATTACGACAATATAGTTGATGCCATTCTACTGTGCGTTCGTTGCGAATGTGGAAGATCATATCTAAGATATAAGCAAATATGACCGGGGCTTCATGTACTGCAGTTTCTAAATGGTCAATAGCTTATGGTATTTCCACAATCAGACGTAAACAAGAGCGTAGAATCGATTGCGGTTGAGCAAAATCAAAGAATTCCGCTGTCATGCGAAGATAATTTACAACAAAAGTAGTAATTTGACGATCTTTAACCAGAAGCACGAAGCATTATCTTCCTGATGGAGTGATTCTTGTCCCACGAAGATCCAATGAAGAGCGAATAGAGTGATTAGTCAACGAGATAATGTAAAAGTCAAGCCCTAAAATTCTAACTTCCTGGTTCCAAGCCGTCAATAGGATGCGGAGAAGCAGGAATCTAATTCGTATGTATCGCTTTTGCGGGCTCAATAGTTGGTTAGTGTTTGCACGGTTGCCATATTGTCTCGAATGCTTGTTGATTTCACCTAGAAAAGCGAATGCTACGCAACGATTGAAGCATAAATGCCTCAATACGAGCAGTTAGACCGTGGGTATTAGCTCAATCTAGTTCGTCAGAAAATGATGAGATCCATGAGATACGGGAACCGAAACTAGATAGATTTTACGGGCTGGAGTGTCCCGATAAGTAAAACAGAAGAATCCAAATCTTTGTTTTGTTTAAGATCCGTTTTTTTCTGCCGTTTCAGCGCACGAAGAAAAACACCCTGCAAACTGCATCAACTACTCAGTTTCGCCCAGAACTCTGAAATTAGATTTCGCCAAAACAGTGAATACAATACCTAGTTGGATGAAATTGATGCACGCGAGCGCCAGGCACACTGATTAGAATAATGAATTCCTTATTTCCGTCAAGCGAACAATTATGCGTATTCTCGACCGAAATCAAGGCGGCCGTTGTTGAAAAGCCTTGAATGTTCGCATAATATCGGAGAGGGAAGGCCTTATTTTGAAGGCGAGAAAGACCAGCAGAGCTAATCACAGTACGGTAAAGCCAATCAACAAAGTGATGGTATATTTGAGGTATCACAAGATATTCGGTGATTCCCAAATCGGAGGCTGTAAGCCTGATACTGGACCATCAAGGGAGCTAGAGTAGAAGCATGCCTCGGATTATGAGCGAAACTCACAATCACCGCAAAGAATATTGGGGCCATTCCAGCTTCTGTTTGGCTAGACTGGAGGGGCTGAATCAAGAACTTCAACGCTGCGATCGACATAGGTGCATGGAACAGGCCTCAAATTCGCGAGGATAGACTTACGGTCAGGTACAGTGAAGAAACTACCATGCACATCAATGCCCATGCTCACTACAATATGATTGATTGCGAATCCTTACCCGCTTCCGGAATGTGCGCGAAGAAGGCAGAACTCAAGTACCAATAGGAGAGCCGTCAGCGAATGAGAAACGTGAAAGCGCTGGGAAGAAAACAAGAAGCTATCGAGCAGGATCGGTTGTCGCAGTACCGCCTTCGAATATAATCATACGCTGAAGCGTTAAAATTGAAAAACAGAAGGTGTGCACAGGCGCTAAAATGGCGAACTATTTTTGAAAGTGCTGCACGCTCGGGCTTGATGACTCAATATGAGATGGGATGCTCAGGCACATAACAAGCAATCCAAACTTGTTAATGTTCCGCTGAATTGATACAAGAGATGAGGCCAAGTCGTATCCCACATGCCGAAGATAGCGCTCCGAAATGCAGGTTAAGTCGCATAGGCACTGAAGTATGCTCGGTTGAGGAACGCTCAAGCGAGACTGGTGAACAAAGAAGGAAACTATTAAGCGAATTAGAATCGCTGCGCCGAAAAAAATTTTAGTGTGGTACGAACCAATTGACAAAAGTGTGCAACACAATAGTTTTAGGTTAGAACTATTACTTGCTTATGCGCGGTGGAAGCAATCCTGTTAGAATCGATGACACCGCCGTACGTTATGTTGCGAGTATGTTGTGATTTACGGCCCTTTTGAGGTAGGAAATAACCAATTGTTCCTGAGAATCTGTAATATTTATGTCTTTCTTTGAAGATGGAGTAAAGTTCGCCGCCGCGGTTTTGACGATCATGCGTATTCGCTTGAGCGAACGAATTCGATTCCAATTACGGTCGACTAGTGTAATTTGCTGTTCAACGCAGTATAGCAGGTTCTCTTGCAGATCCGACGCACTGCTGCACCCATCCGGAATCTCGCACTAAAATTTGAGCGGCTTCAGATTCTTCGTGGAATCCTAATGACGCTTATATGTTGCGCGCACAGTTTCAGACGCAGCAAAACCTTACTATAAATCCGGTCGCTGTTGTTAAAAGCTACTAGTTCTTTGATTAGCGCCAAGTATTGCGCATGAGCGATGTACTATGTTTCGAGAGTCTTTGGCTCGACATACGTGCGCGCCGGCAGCTCATTCTTTCGAATACGCTTGCGTACATGTAGATGGTGAGCCATTAAAAGGTATGGAAGAAAAGTTTGTGATCTACAGTTGGTCGTGTTGGAGGAAACGGAGATTCGTGCCACATGGTGTACAGCCAATGGGTGATTGATTCCGGGATGCAGATGATGTCGTAGCCAATTGCTCATCATTCGAAAATCTTCCGACCCGCCAGAATCTTTTTAAGGAAGAGTATGTAAAAAACAAAGTCATTTTCATAGCACGTTTGGGCGATTTTACCGAGAACTTTCTGTTCAAACGGAAAATAAAAAATGGAAGTATATGATTGGAGCCAAAAGATTGATTGATGCCTTCTCAGATTGACTTAAAGATAATAGTCGTATGGTTGCGAAAGCTCTATTGCAGCCGCTCATGTGTCAATTAGCTTTCCCTTTTCATGGTCGATTCAAATTATGGTTAGTTCACTGCTAGTTAATTACCTACTTCCGTCATTAGTACAATAGACACACTGTCCTTGTCGTATACTTACCCGTCGACGACAAGAATCAAAACCAAGTCGAGTTTGGAACGTTGCACACATATATATATACCAACCGGATGCGGAGGCGCGGAGGCGGAATCCGGAACTAATTCGATTCGCAGCACTATCAACAACTACAACTCTGCACTGTTGTCAGTACCGCCACAGCGTGACTAAATCAGCCTACTGCTCCTGCCGAGCTGTGGCTCGGCAGGAGCTTGGGGTCCTGTCGAGTCTGGAATATTGGAGAATCCCGAACTGCAGCAGCATAAGAGAAGTAGAGTAGCTTCGGAGGATTAAGCTTCCTTCTGAGCAAATTTGTAACATTTTTATGTAAATTTTCGTTCCTCGAGTCAGTCAAAAACCGACCCTACTTTCCCTCAGTAGTAAGACCTGCAATGCTGTCCATCCATACGGAAGTTCTTTCCATCAGTGAATACGGCCTTACACCAGAACGAGGTTATCTTTTTAACATTCCATCCACAAGCTCAAACTGATCCTCGCCCTAGTTTTTTGACAATGTTGGCTTCCATTTCATTCGTTTCTGTGTCATAAGGCTGTAACAAGATGTAAATTGCAGAATTTGACGTGCAGAAGCTACAGTATTGAATGTAGCACGCAATCGGTGTGCCATATAGTCTCAAGTTCGCGCTCTCTTCATAACAGCATAAGAAAGATTTGGTGAAACTTTGCAGGTTTGCCCGCACCTGTCTTGTTTTTCACGGTTTTCCATGTTGTTGGCAGTGCGTTGGATAACATCAAGCGAGCGGTGAGCCATCCAAGCGATTTCGTTCTTTGTTTTTCCTGCCGCAGATAGTGCCTTTTTTCTGCCGTTTCTGCAGCAGTAGATCCTTATCCACGTCCCATTTAGGTAGAAATTTTGTTGGAAGTGTACCTGAAGGGGTAGTTCTCAGCGTACAGCATTCGAGGTCTGACGATAATACTGGCTTGCTATGGATTCTGGTTGCGTTGGATTATTTCGTTTTGCTCGAAAAAAGGCCTGCTTTGATCATCATGATCGTTGGGGGGAAAGTAGTACATGAATTTTCACGTTAGATCAACAATCTACGAATTTCCACAATTTCTATGCACGTGTTAAGTTTAATAAAAGCCAAGTATTGACATTCCATCTGTAGAGCTAATATGAAAAATAATTTCATCTTCTTTCGTCACTTCACTTAGAATGGCTGTAGAATTTCTAGTCCATCAGATATACAAAACTATTCTATTCTACTCATGTTTATTTTAGAATTGCATGCCGAATGAGTAAACGAAGCTCAAAATTGTACCAATTTCTAACGCCTTCTCTCGCAAATATACGAAAATAGAAACTTTCATACTTTCCGCAAAACCCATGGTATTATGGCGGGACATTTTCCTCCTTAAAATTTTATTCCGTGTAGAACCAGCTCCAGAAAAGCTTATTTTTTTGCTTATCTGCATAAATCAATTAAGTCAGGTTAGTGCTTCATAGTTGGAAAATCAATCATCTTCGTCATCATTGCCGCGATTCTACACTCTGCAAAAACAGTTTCGCGGCAAGCAATGAAGTTCTTGACGAAGTGGGATTTAAGAGTATTATTTTTATCGTGCCCGAAGCTTGCTTGTTCAGTCCTGGTGAGAGCGCAGCATAAATGCCTGTTGTCGAAATTAGATATTTAATATTTTGGTAATTGGTTTATTTGGTTATAGTGTAATATAATCGAGCAGCAATTGCATTGTAAAGTTTCTACTTACTTCATTGTCGTCGACGAATAAAGCATAAGGACGAACACCACAACAATTCTGAAACTACTCCGGCCGGACGCGTAGTCGCGAGGGCGGTAACCGGAGTTGATGATATCCAAGCAAAAATGAACTCTCATACTGCTACTATGCTGAATAATATCTCCTCAGCGCAAGTCTCCGCGCTTGCCGCGTTGTAATACTACTCATTAACCACTTGCCGAATCACATACAAACGAAGGCTTCGGACCTCCATGTGCTTGGAAATAGTGCTCTGACTAAAACTACGACATCTGTGAAGAAATCCATTGCTGCAAGTACTCTTCCCTCTTTCGGCCAATTTAGCTTGTCTACCATTTCCAGAATAATTAGCTCGTCCAGCTCAATTGCTTCACGCTGTCAAACACAGCAATATACTCTGCATTCTTCTGGAGGGTACCGTAATTGTTTGCTTCCTCGTTCTTCAAACCACATACATTCCAGGGATGGCGATGATCCATCCAGAACTGTATTTTCGGATTTCCTTGCAACCTCTCCAATACGCGTCCCAGTGGGCACGAATTTTTCCGGCGTTGGTTTGCACCGAACGAGGGAATTTGAGACCATAATTCACCGTCATCGCAACAAAGCGAAGGATCTTTCGCATCAAATACAAATGTCTCATAATGGGGACGCACTGGAGATGCCAGAACAGCAACAGAAAAAGATATGTCCAGTCTTATGCAAATCGGAAAAAGAACGAGGCCTCCGATTAGAGACCAATATTGCTTGTGTTCAGAGGATTTCAAAACTTTGTTCATTATCTTGCACGGAAAAGGCGTTCGATTTAGTTGATTAACAGGTACACATACCTATAGCTTTTTCGATACCTAAGCCTTTCAGGATAAGCTTGATATAACGCATTTATCGATATGGATTATGCTCCGACCAATAAAGTTGGAAAACTTTCCGGATAGTCGAACAAAAAAGGTGGCTTATAGTATTCCCCTAAATCAGCGCAAGAATGATGAGGAGTTCGAAGGAAATTCCGAATCATTCGCGACAATAGAGAGCTTTAGAATCTGGGAACCAGTACTCTAGAAATAAGTACGGTTGTCCTACTCAGAACTCTTAAAACCCCGTGCTTTGAGCTGTTCATCCAACAATCAACCCCGTATTTCCTCTCATAGATTGGTAAAATAATTAGACTTTTGTATATTGTGTAAATACCAGGTTTAGCTTGAGCTTGAGCTTGAGAACAATCCGTTGGGTGCTCCATGATTATGGGATCATGCAAATCTCCGTTACGATATGCATTGCTCACTTTCGCTCCTCCGAGAAATGATCCTGCGGTGGCGCTAGTTGAGATTATCATATGGATGGAATCGTGAGATGCCCCTGTAGCATGCACATTCATGAGGTCACAAGTGGCGTAGATCATATCTCGATTACTGCGTGACAGCATCTGACTTTTACAATATATTTCTTAGCCTCAGTGACTAACGGTCTCAGTTTGAATACATAAGTGTACAGAATTGGTCTCATATCGTGTTTCCGCTTGATGTAAGACCTAGTTCTAAGCTTAACAATGTATTTTATTCGTGGTACATGGCATTACTGCATCCCTTGTGTTGACAAGCCTACGAAAAATGTTTCGGATGGTTTTGAGCCGATTTTCCTTCACACTCAAGCAGCAATGAAGGCTTGCGTAAGCATTCATTCAGAGTTTGCTTGAATGACTTCCTGTTCTATCTCAACTTTTCTTGCGATACCTTCCAGCATTGCTTCAATGCCAGTAAAGATATCTCCCTTGTAAATTCGAAAGTCACATTGCCTATTCATGCCCATAAAAAATATAGTTCAGAGGGAGGGACAAAGTTCTTACCGCGTGCAGGGTCGCTGTAATAGATCAAGGTGAATTATTCCATACAGAGTTCGACAATTGATCTGTAGTTGACGCGAACAGCTTCGTCCCAGCGTTGTATTAAAATCAAAACACCAATTCTCGAATAGGTAATCGGTTCCTCAACCAGATGTCATGCTCCACGGCTTCTGGCCAAGGAAATTTCAGAAACAGTTGGACATCAGCTTCATTCAGGCTCTTGTCCATTACTCCCGTGTCAATTTTTCTGCCGCGCCATTACTTTGCGGTTCATAGTCTGGCTATGTATCAATACCGATTCCATTTCCATTATAGTATTGCACGACTATACCAGATAATTTTCTCCTACTCGATCAAGTTGATTATTCTTCATCTTGAAATTTCGAATTTAAAGTTGATTTTCACAGCATTACTTGAAAATCTTAAAGCAATCAAACAGTTCGGGCTTGCTCTTGGCGAACATGACATCAGATTTGCTAGGAAAATCATCATGGAAAGCGATAGCGTACTTGGATCCGTGCAAAGATTCTTCAACCTTTCTAAAAACATCCAAGGAAACGTACCCAAGGAAACTATAAGTTCTTCTGGTTATTCTCTGAATCACAGAGCGTATTGCTCTTGCCGTCATAGAAGTTATAAATTCAGAATGCTATCTCACTTCCTTATTGAACGTTGGAACGTACTCTGTCATTTTTGAAGGCCTAATCAAACGGTTAGAGCTTATGCGACCGAGCTTTCGATGCAGTACGTCTAATTTTTTTGACCTCGGTTAAATTTGGTAGGCTATTCGAATAACAGAATACAAATTACGGCAATAGAGCCCATCCTGCAGAGGATGTACAGCGATGATTTCGAAATTAGCAGGCAGTGTAATTCTTGATCGCTTTTGAGAACACAACTTCATAGCTATCCCTCATTTGTGCCACGGGACGAAGCTTGGCGCAAAAATTAGGAGCGTGATAGGTTTTAATATGGCTTCCATTCTGAATAGGTAATTTCTTTTACTTTCATCCGAAAACTTTCGTAATATCTATTGCCCTATTTGTTGTCTCTTCATTCATATAAGTATAGTTCAAAGAATTTGATCTTTAGCGAAAAAATGATGCGTAGCACCAGAATCAATGTATGCATAATCTACTTTCATTGTAGAGCTCTCAAATAAGTTGCTAGCGAACTTCATATTCGCCATGAACCGACCAGAAGAGTTCTTTAAAAGCTGAGGTTGACTACCAGCATTTGACTATAAAAAATTGTGCAAAAACATATAAGTGCTTGATTCACTATGGATTGGATGTCGTTGTAAGACTGCGAATTATTTCGGGATTATTGAAACTATCAGAATTATTTCGATGTTTCAAGCCAAAATTATTACTTTGATTCAGATTGTTTGAACTATTTGGTTGATCGAATCGTTAGGCTGTTTGTTCCTTTGGCGGTTTTGGTACAGCATTCTCTTTCAACAAACTCATTTGAAGTGGCCGTATTTCCCGCATTAATGGAGATTCCCTTCTCTCGACCCCCTTTGTTGCCATTTCGATTGAATCTCTGACCATTTCATTGTTGTTTCTTAGCTTTATACGCTTTGGTTCTGATATTTGTTTTGCGGTTGTAACCTTGCCAATCGTTTGGATTCTTCCTTCTGTCCAGTTCCGCGCGAATGAAAGCGTCATAAGTATTAACGGTTATATCAGGTTGAGCACTTGCAACAGTAGACGAGGAAGGTAGAGATTCAATAGGAGATCAGATTTGCATAGACTTCATAACCTTTTTCTTAAATGTAAAAATTCAGGATGGCAAGCTGCACTATCAAAGAACTGAGCTTATTCGATTGCTAATCCCATTCCATTCCTTTGACATACATTAAAGAGTCTAGCTGGCAACAAATATTCAGAATTGCTTGTTCGTTACTCTTGATTAATCTCGATTCCACGAAATTTCATAGGTAATGCGCAGTCTTGTCTGCATACTCTGTAAAATCCATAGGACGAACCTGCACTGGCTCAATAAAGCAAGAGATATTGAGCCCTTTTGGTGCAGAATTGGCTGTCTTCTAGGCTATTCGAGCAGCAGCAAAGTGTAAAATGTGCTCAGGTTGAAGTTCTAGTAAGAAAGGATCGCGATGACGTATCGAAAATATTATATTCCGGTGCCAATTGGGGTAATTATCAATTACTCCTAGAAATTTCGATTTTAAGAACATTATATCCGTTTTCGATTTTGCCGTCTGTCTGCACATTCTTGTCTCAATCCATGATTTTCCTTCTTCGTTCTTGAAATTCTCGGTTATTGATTGTTCTCTTGTCGGCAGGTGGAGGCCGTACTTTGCAAAAAATGCAAAATTGTTAACGAATCCTCCACGTGGGTCCCTGTCAGATAAAGGATTCTCTGGACTCAGGGATAAAAATGTCCTATTCGTTCTTAAATAGAAAGGTTCCTAATTAGAAATTCGTAACACTTGCTGGGTGCAAGAACCTTTCGTTTGCGTTTCCGAATCCCTATACCTAGTTTGTGAACCTACCTGACAGGCGGTAGTTCGAAAAATCCTGAGGGGTACTCCGTCCTGAACGACTTGACCGCGAAAGTAGGTATCAGTAAGGACACCAAGATAAATCAATCCTAGGGAATGAGGTATTCGGATTCCAAGGCTAGCTCGTATAACATTTTCGCTCAGACAGTGTTTGCATCAGAGGTGGTTCCACAACTGCTCCTTGTCGCTCGCAATTCATCTGCAAATGAATTGAAGTCAGAGCTGTAAAAAGAAAAATATTGAAATTGAAACTTATCCTGTTATGGGAACTTTGGTACGTGTTTCCTAAAATTATATTCATGATTGCATGTGTCCTGAAGTAGAATAATAGCATTGTTTGTTAAATAAGGTACAAGGTTAGTGAACATATGTTTACGTCAAATAAGTCATCACAGAAATTTTAAATAAATGTCTTTGAATGTATACCAAAATGGACATTTTTTCCAGGCGCTTTAATTGCTGCATAAATATGTAGTATCTTAACGTCCATCTTCGTTACCTACAAAGATAGCTTACAAAGGTCCAATTGTCCCAACAAGATCGGATGCGTCGAACGTGATGAGAACAAACGCTCAAGATTGTCAAAGTAGTGGGATGATGCTGAAAACTTTATTCAATCACTGTTATAACGCCGAGACTACTTTCTTGCTGAGGTCCGAGATGTGATCGAGCGAAGTGAAAATCAGAATCGAGAGTTCAACGAGTTCAAAAGCTATTAAGAAGAACATTTAGACTCTTAGAACTTGTTCGCCATAATTCGGAGTTGATCGACAATCGTGAACATGCAGATCGTGACTGAATTTCGTCCAGTGAAATTCCCCAAAACCATTGTAACGGCCCAAATTACGATTTTAGTGAGAGCGGCTATAGCAACTACAGCACTGAAAATAATTTGCAGCGCCCCGTGAAAACGTCAACGCGTTGACTCTTCGTTTCCGATAACTGTTTGAGAAGAAACGGACAAAAACATTAAAATTATTTTCTTCAATATAGCCGCCAAAGATTAATTTCCAGCACGATGCCAGAATGACGGAAATCGGATTGAATGGCAGAAAATTCCTACTTTACAAAAGGTTTTTTGGACAGTGGAATTTCTAGTCTAATCAAAATACCAGACAGGTTCTGTTCTAATTGTGTTTCCTAAAAAATACATGCCGAATAGGACAAAAGACATACAACTAGATTATACCTTAACGGATACAGCAAATTTCAACAAGATACAGTTTTTGTTTGATTTTCGGTTGAAATCTTACGAAATTTCAATTGCACATAGTCTCGGAAGAATAATTCCTTATTCGTGTTTTAAGTTGCTAAATGTAAAATCCCTGTAATACTTAAACGAAGGTATAAGTCACAGCTAAATTTTTTGTAAAATGTCGTGATTGATAACGAATCTTAGATCCAATTTTTGGTGAAAGCGATTTAAGTTCTCGAGTCGAGGCGACAGAACGACCGCGAGAAGATAATTGTTTTCAAACTAGAGGTGCTTTTTGAAATTTGTAAAGACTTGCTTTCCGAAATTATTCGCAATGCATTCATTGGAACTGGTTACGTTTACGAAACTGATGTTAACTATAGTGTGGAAACTGATAGCGATTCCGATGAGGATTAGTAATTCTGATAATTAAATTTGGTGTTCATGCTGCACACTGATTTGCGTCTTGTTGCGACATAACAGGGGGTACTACCGTAGTTTGGGGTGTCCTGCACCCCCCTCTCAAATTACTTTGATAAACATGTGTGGCAGATTGCATCAATTTTTAACGAACTCTGCTGTTGTGTCATAAAATGTTTTACATCAAATGGAATTGTATTCGTATGCGATGGAAGGTGATGCATCAACTTGATTACCAGGAGTTCACAAATTAGAAAATTCGGAAATAATTGAAATCAAAGTTCCTAAACAAGCTACACTTGCCTTCATCCTACTCACGGGATGAAATGTACAGGGACAGTAATCTACAGCACATTGCTGGGAATCGAAGGAAATATTGGTAGCAATCCTACTACTACCAATGTACTTTACTTTATTCACGCCCACCACTTGTTTATGGAGATCCATTAAACAGGCGGTATCATGTAGGCGCATTACTAGGAAGGTTGAGAACAATTTAAAAAGAGTTTCCTACGGAAATTCAAGGATGCATTCAGTAGCAGTGGTTGCATTTTCGAAACTGTATACGATTGCATAAATTTAACTGATGACAAATCTGATTGAAATCAACGTAAATGAATGTTCAGTATGATTCGAACTGAACCCCATTTATTTTTCAAAAGTCGCAGATGTTGCACTGTAAAGGGGGTACAGAACACTCCAAACTACGGTAATAGAGGATTTACGGAAGTAGGGAATTGTAGTTTGCTGTTCACTGTTCCACCGAGGCTGAATATGAATTACGGTTCATTCAAACAGCAAACAACAATTGTGCCTTAGATTTGCAGTTAATCTCCATATTTAGGCGGAATTTCAGACGTGATTTGTAGCTTGCGGTTAAGATTTGCGGACAGCTGCCAAATCGGATGTTGGAACAGCAAACTACAAACTGCAATTTCGATTCTTCGCCTACCGAAATACGGTAGAATCCAAGTAGAGACATCGAAATTACGAATCAGAGTGGGAAACCGGCCGGGACTGACGAGAGTAAAAGCAAAATTTGACAGGTGTATGGACAAATCAGGCTAGGCAGACGTCGACCGCAATCGCCTGGTACAATTGCTGTCCCTACTGACGGACCACTAAGCGCGGCCACCACGCTAACGAGGACACCTGAACTAAGATGGATGAGAGAAAGTAGGCGAAGAAGGGTACAATAAAAAGTAGAAGGGTTAGTTCGAGAGTACGGTACTGCCGGTTGCCAAACGGCCAAGCCGCGATGTAGCCATCGAGCAGCGAAATAAAATTTCGCAAAGAAATTACATTTTCGCTGTAGGTTAATGATTTACATTTTTGTATTTTCTTTCTGTTTTTTTACAGAATTAGTGTTCCCTTTTGTAGAAATCAAGTTGCACAAGTTTTTTGTCGATCGGATACACAGCGTATGCATTGGAGTGTTGAGCGTTTGCGCCTCCACACATTCCACCCCATCAGATGGTGCCTAGCTATCAAACATTGCTGTCGTGTTACAAAATAAAAATCCCCTAATGCTTTACTCAAAGAAGAAATGGTGAATCGAGGTTGAACGGATGTGACGACGAAAACTGTGGGTCCTGTCCTTCTTGCCACGCCGTCACCTTGTCTTGGATCGCTCTCATCAGAGAGCCGTATGTGTAGTTTTGCCAATCCTTGTATCGCCCACGCTCGATCACGTCCACAAACGAGTACGTCATCAATCCCGCGCCCTTCTCCGCGATATCGCATTTCGCCGCTGTTTGTCCGTCTTGACATCCCGAGAACAGGATTACCTCGCCTCCCTTCGAGTCCGGACGTGGTGCGTACTTGGCTGGTTCGCTGCATGAATGTGAATCATCGTCACTGTAGAATTCTGGTTCTTCCACTTGTGCCTCTGCCTTCCTCCTTCGCCGTAATCGTAATTTTCGCAACAACCGTTTCAATCTGCTAGGCGTTTCTTCATCTTCATTTCCATCTTCCTCTTCTGGTTCCTCTAACACCGTTCGTTCGTCGTATCGAATTCCCGTATTCACGTCGTAAGTGTATGGCAGGTCTAGTACGGTGCCCGAACTGCACGAATCTATCACTGCGGTGAGACGTGCGCCCTTCGGCACTCGTTTCACGAGCATTTCGTACAATGTGTCGTCGAGGATTTCTCCACACTCTCGATAGTCCACCGGACATATCGTATCGTCAAACCCATTCTTCTCGTCGCCACTATAGTCTGGCAGTTGATTGCCGTGACCGGAGAACGAGAAGAATAGTGAATCTCCTTGACGCGCGTCTCGCATCAACCAGGTTATAGCTTCGAGAATGTTCGAGTGTGTAGGTTTACCCGACGCAATACCAAACACTCCGTGTGGTTCGTCCGTCAACATGAACATGTCTTCCGGTTGAAAGCCGAATCGTGTGCGAAGTAAGTGTGCGAGAAACACTTGGTCTCGCACACAACCACGCAATTCATCGATTCCTGAATAATTGATTCCAATCAATAATGCTCGTCTGCGACCTGAACTTGCCTTGAATGGACTAATTGGTACGCTCGGTGATGTTGTTTCAACTTTTGTCAGTTCTAGTCTTCCAGGTGCGCTTTCACTTCGAGTCAGTACTCCCGCAGAGACGTTGTTCTCGGTTTCTCTGGATTTGTCAGTTTCCTTCTTGATTCTCTCGATATCCTCCCAAATGAGATTGTCGGCGCGAACGGGATAGTTCTCGGGGGGTTCGAGCGAGTCCCGTACCTCAATTCGCCCATTATGCCCTATATCTTGTGTGATATGGGGTAACTTGCCACTGTCATACGCAGTGTCCGATTTCACATTGAAGGCGGTGCGTACAGAAACATTCGAGGGTACGTGTTTTGCACCAGGTGAAAATAGGGGCGAAACAGGTACTTCGACAGCGATGGTCAAGTACTTCCATGCGCGAAGAGCTGACAAGTTGCGAAGCAGTGGTTGAAACGACTGACCGCTTGTTTCCATCAAAAATTGTTTCAAATTTTGCGCAAGCATCATTTCCGTTTCGTTTCCCGGCTCGCGTACGAGTAGCTCTTGCGCGCCATGTTGGTTAGCCACCACTTTCACAATAATCTTCCATAT
>JAAUYH010039066.1_pt1 | contig 14288 bp, 15 predicted proteins | sample 7278061 | NCBI WGS metagenome assembly JAAUYH01 (sample SAMN14350203, study PRJNA611818) | marine sediment metagenome | isolation source: surface marine sediment (0.6m) | place: French Polynesia: Moorea | collected 2018-08
ATTTCCTGAAGTTGCTTTATTTAGTTCTTTACAAGTATTTTCTATTGTATCTTGCTTACTTGCTGCTCTTACCAAAACTTGGAATAAACTTTCAGGGTTTCCTGCTCCAGTCGAATTTATAGAGATATTTTTTGAGAGACAATTTACTACTTCTGTTAAAGTTTCTTCTTGAGTTAAAGCAAGTTTTTTAAGTTGATTATCCAAAATTTAAAGATATATTTAAATAAAATATAAGCTTTAATTATATTACATGCTCTTGCAGTCTTGATTTTAGCTATTTGTGGGCTTGTATAAAATATTTTTTTATGTTCTTTTCTCGGTTTTGCGATCTACTGACTATCTGATGTCAATTTTGAAGTAAAACACGAATGCGAGAGAATAAAAAAAAGTATCGATTATAGTCAAGCAATAGTTAAACGTATACTTGCTTTTCTTAATATGAACACGTTTAACTTAGAATTAGTAGATATTACCAAAATACTAGATGAAGTTAAGTATACTCTAGAATCCCGACTACCTGATTTTATTAGTTTAGAATTTCAAACCAATCCTAATGTTCAAGATTGTCAGGTCAATACTGATCTAGAACAAATTAAAATGATTATTCTGGAACTTGTCGAGAATTCAAAAAAAAGCTTTCATGGTATGAGTAGTGGAAAGATTATAGTTGAAGCTCTTAAAAAAGAAGATAATTTTTTAGTCTTTGTTAAAGATAATGGATCAGGAATTTCTGATGAAATTAAACAAAAGTTATTTGTAGAAAAAATAGCTAGTAATAATGGCACTGGATTGGGTTTATTTTTATGCAATAAAATCCTTCAAGAATTAAATGGAGAATTAACTTTTGTAGATGTTGATACTCCAGGTTCAGAGTTTATGATTTCTTTACCTTTAATTAATAAATAGTAAATTTTATGGCTACTAAAATCCTTATAGTTGATGACAATCAAGAAATTATTAATGTTTACGTTAAAACTCTCAATCGCAAACTTAATATTCAGCAAAACAAAATTTTAGTTGAAATTGATTCAGTAGATACTATTGATTCAGCAATTGAAAAATTAAACCAACAATACTTTGACATTTTAATTGTTGACTTAAAAATTCCAGGTTTATCAGGAGAAGAATGGGGAGGATTAGACATTATCAATGTATCTCTTGATACTAATCCTTTGAGTATTATCATTGCTGTTACCGGATATGCAAATATTGATTTAGCAAGAAAAACTTTCTCTAAAGGTGTATTTAGATTTATAGAAAAGTCCAATACTGCCAAATCAGAACTTACTGAAGCTGTCAAAGAAGCAATAGAAAATCGCATGACAGATATAGTACGGGCAGGTAATCCATTCACCCCAATGAGCTCACAAGAACCAACAGTATTTGGTGGTAGAACTGAAGAACTAAGATTTATTGAAGATAAAATATTTAAAGCAATAGAAAGAAATTATTGTGAACATTTTTTAATATTAGGTAAATGGGGAATTGGTAAATCAACTTTGTTGAAAGAATACAAAAAGCTTTGTCAAAGTCGAGGTCATATTGCAACTATAGTTAACCTCGAACCATTTCTGTCTGGAACTAAATTAATTGATGCTGCACGTTCTCTAGTAGAAGGAGTACTCCGTTCTCTTCCCTTTGACCCTTATCAATTCCGTAAAATGATTGGGTTTTAAAAAGTGTTAATATTACTCTTATTGGCGGCGTTAGATTGACTTTTAATACAAATGAATCAAAAGAACAACTTAGTTCACAGTCATTTTTACACGACTTTTTTGTTAACTTATATCAAGATCTGAAAAAACATCAATCAGGTTTTGAAGTTTTGGTTATTTTGATTGATGATATTGAAAACTGTTTAGCAATTCCAGAAATTTTAGTACTATTGAAATCAACATTTTCAATGGAATCAGTTAAGAAATGTAAAATTATTTTGGGCTTGGCATCTCCTACACTAGATTGGCTTGAATTAACTTCAGTTCGAGATAGACCTCAAAAGCACCACCCTCTCACACGTTTCTTTTTTTCTCAAATAAAGCTACACGAACTTTCACAAGAAGAAGTATCAACTATAGCTAAAAACTCATTACGTGGTACTGGTGTATCTTTTAGCTCCGAGATAATTAAATTAATTTTTGATTATACAAACGGTCATCCTTTTGAGATGCAATCTCTATGTAGTCATCTTTTTAATAATCAGCTATCCGGAAGAGTTGATATTGATATTTGGGATAAAGCATTACAAGATACCTTAAATGATATGGGTAGTTAAATTTTTGAATACTGGATTCATCAAATTAGCTATGAAGAAACTCAAATTATTTGTGTCATTGCTCTTTCTAAAACTGATTTATCAATTGAGGAAATTAAGAAAAAATTGGAGAATAAAGGTACTGAAATTTTATGTGATGATATTCAAAAGTATTTAGCAAATATGTTGAGCATGAATTTTCTTATTCGTAGGTCTGGTAACTTATATTCTATTTCAGACCCTATGTTTCGTGCTTATATTTGTATATACCTATAAATTTTGTGGGGTTGATTGATCTTCTGTGGGATTTCCAAGAAATTAATGCTTTTAGAGTACATTGAAAATCCTAAATGAGAGATGGCAATGATTAGGGAAATAAAGTGTTATATCTCAGTCAAATCCTGTCTTTTAAAGTAAGTCTGAAAAAAATAATTATTTTTTTCTTCATGGACATGTCTACAAAGTAGAAATTTTGATCTGTTTACGTTGTAGACTATTTGCTGTAGATAAGTAATATAGAGCAGGTAATTGTCGAATATCCTCAAAGCTCGATTGCATTAAGTATTCTCCACAGTTTAGATCGCCTATCTTGGCAAGATCCTTTTCACTATAAAAAGAAATCTACTGCTACTTCTTTCGGTAACTGGCAAGCTAAACAAAAACATTGGCAAAAACAGATGCAACAATTTTTGCATGCTAAACAATGTCGTTGGCAATTTCTGCTCACTGCATTTGGTTTGAGTGAAGAATCTTTAGGATTTCAATGTGGAAAATGCGATCAGTGTCGAAAAATTGATAGAGGACAACCAACTATCAGCTAGCAAATACTTATATTTGAGCTGATTCTGTTGGCAAATTTTTAATTGATTTCTGGTTAATCCATTTTTTGTGACTGTTGCTTTTCGTTTTTCCTTCTTCGTTTTCAACTCACAGAATTTTATAAGCATGCTAAATCCTTACCAGAAGAAAAGAAAGACCCAAAGTGTAAGAAAAATCTTAGATATCTCCGATATTTATAGGTCAAATTTCTAGTTAATATACCCATATAAGGGAATTAAACGGAAAGTACTGTGTAATCTTCAGATTGGGGTATTATATGGAAGTATTCTATTTAATTACCTCATATAGACTAGCCATGTGAGTACACAGTGAAAAAATTTATTACGCTCCCCGTTATTACCGCCATTGCTCTTTTCAGCACAGAGACTGTATTTGCTGAGTGTCCGACTGCAACAGAGGCTGCCCATCTTGCCGCGCTGTACATGAATAAGCAGCTCTTCAGCAATCCTGCAGATTTATCAATCGCTGACGCTCAGTGCGGTCGTGATAAATTTGTCGGATTTTTAAGCCAACAACTAACTAAGATTGTGGGCTATAAAGCTGGTCTGACAAACCCCGCTGTACAAAAAAAATTCAATCATGATCAGCCGGTTCTCGGCGTTATTTTTCAAGAAATGCTGCTACCGGATGGGTCAGAAGTTCCCGTAAACTTCGGTGCTCGCCCATTGTTTGAAGCGGATCTTCTAGTTCGCGTCAAAGACGTTGGCATTAATCAAGCAAAAACTCCAGAACAAGTGATGGAGCACATTGATGCTATCATTCCGTTCATTGAATTGCCTGATTTGCTGGTTCAAGAACCGACAAAGCTTAATGGAGCCACGCTTACCTACATTAACGTCGGTGCTAGGCTTGGCATTACCGGGAAGCCAGTTTCAATCAAAGAAATTACCGTTTCTCAACTCGCTGACATGTCAATTCGAATTGTAGACGGTGACCATAATGAAATTGATCGCGGTTCGGGTAGCGACATAATGGGGCATCCGCTCAATGCTGTTGTTTGGATTGCACAAGATCTAGCACGCTCAGGACATCAACTGAAAGCTGGAGACTTGCTGAGTCTTGGCTCCTTTTCCAAACTGCGTCCCCCCAAGGCTGGGCAAACCATTCGTGTCGTCTACGAAGGAATCAAGGACACGCCGTCTGTTAGCGTTAAATTTCGATAAAACTTAAAAAGCATAATATCATTTCAGTTTTTAAGTAAGACGGATTTTGTGTAGGGGCGAACAGCCCTTCGGGTTCTACTTTAAAATTAGATGCCAAAATCAGATAATAATCATTAAATTTTCTCCCTTGTCTCCCCTATCTCCCTGTGCTCTACCTGTTGATCTTAATTTTTTTAACTAAAGAACCTCCATTATCCTCATGAGGAGAAAAGAATTGATTTTGAGAAAAGTGACCAGTTTGTAACCATTTATCCATATCTTCTGTTTTTCTCGCATAGCCTAGTTGCGATCGCAGTTCGTTTCTTTCGAGAATTTCTTGTTCTAATAGGATATGAGCAATTTTTTCTAAGAGGTCTTGATTTTCTCGGAGAATTCTTAGGGCGATATAATGAGCGCCATCAATTACTGACTTCACTTCGCGATCGATTTCCTCGGCAATTTGGGGACTAACTTGACGGCGCGGATTAATAGTCCCTTCGAGAAACTGTTGCTGCGCTTTTTCAAAGGCGATCGGTCCTAAGCGATCGCTCATACCGTAGAGAGTGACAAAGCGTTCTGCTAAATCAGTTGCTTTTTGGATATCATCGCTAGCGCCAGTAGATACTTTGCCAAAGATTAATTCTTCTGCCGCCCTTCCTCCTAATAAGGTGGCGATTCGACCGCGAATTTCGTCTTCGATCATTAAAAAACGATCTTCTTCGGGTAATTGCAGGGTGTAACCCAAGGCACCAACACCCCGAGGAACGATGGAAATTTTTTCTACAGTATCTGTGCCTGGCATTAAACTACCGATAATGGCATGACCGACTTCGTGATAGGCGACGGTTTTCTTCTCGGTTTCGTTAAGTACTCGGGATTTTTTTTCTAATCCAGTTAAAATTCTTTCGATCGCCTCATTAAAATCTGCCATTGTCACAGCAGGAAGATTTTGACGGGCAGCCAATAAAGCAGCTTCATTAATGAGATTCGCCAAATCTGCACCAGCAAAACCTGGGGTACGGGCAGCTAATTTTGGCAAATCCACATCTTGAGCTAGTTTCACATTTCTGGCATGAACTTCGAGAATTGCCAATCTACCCAATTTATCAGGACGATCTACTACTATGCGGCGATCGAAACGACCAGGACGTAATAAAGCAGGATCGAGAACTTCAGGACGGTTAGTAGCAGCTAGTAGAATCACCCCCGCATTGGCTTCAAATCCATCCATTTCTGCCAGCAATTGATTAAGAGTCTGTTCCCGTTCATCATTACTGCCCATAAAAGAACCAGCAGAAGCACGAGATTTGCCCAGGGCATCTAGTTCATCAATAAACACAATACAGGGCGCTTCTTTTTTGGCTTGATTAAACAAATCTCTAACCCGTGAGGCACCGACCCCGACAAACATTTCGATAAACTCTGAACCCGAAATACTGAAAAAAGGCACTCCTGCTTCCCCAGCAATAGCTTTAGCCAGTAAAGTCTTACCTGTACCTGGAGGCCCTACTAAGAGAACGCCCTTGGGAATTTTTGCCCCTAGAACAATATATTTTTGGGCATTTTGGAGAAAATCGACAATTTCTTGTAGTTCAACTTTTGCTTCATCCACTCCCGCTACATCATCGAAAGTAATTCCAGTGGTTCCTTCAGCATAAATCCGAGCTTTACTTTTACTCAGACTAAAAGGAGAAATGCCTCCTGATTGCTCACCACGACTCAAGAGCAAACCAGCAATATTGATGAAAATAAACAAGAAAAATAGTAGTTTAAGGAAACCCCAAAAACCATCACCGTTAGCATCTGGAATAGCCGAAAATTCTACTTCATGTTGACGAAGTAGTTGCGTTAATTCTGTATCTTGGGGAACTGGCGTAGTTGTATAAACTTGTTCTGCATTATCTCCCACTTCTGGTGACTTTAACTCATATTGAATTTGATCGGCACCGATCACCACCCGCTCGACGCGATCAGTTTCTACTAATTCAATAAATTTACTGTAGGGTTGAGGCTTCTGAGGTACAGCCTGAAATAGAAATATATTGAGTAAGATCAAGAAGGTGGAGGTAAAAATTATCGTCCAACCAAGTTGACCATATTGATTGTTGCGGGTTTGATTTTGACGATTTGGCATAACAGGTAACCAAGTAATAAGTAATGAGTAATAAGTAATGAGTAATGAGTAATGAGTAATGAGTAATGAGTAATGAGTAATGAGTAGGGATTAGGTGTTAGGTTTTAGGGACTTAGATGTTATCTCACTCTGCTCCCTCATCTTTTCCATCTCCCCATCTCCCCCATCTCCCCCATCTTCCCTATCTCCTTCTTCTCTCTCAATAGGAGCTGACAACTGGTTTTTGGGTCAATTCGGAGAGTAGTTCGCAGACTTCTCGATCTGTGGTTTCAGTAAAATTTTCGTACCAAAAACTAACGGCGGAAAGATATTTTGGTGAGCTGACACAGACAATTTCAATATTATTGAATTGAGCTTTAAACTGGTTGATAATCTGTAAGGAGATAACTGGTACTGCAATAATAATTTTTGCTGGTTCATGTTGCTTTAACGCTGTAACCGCAGCATGAACAGTCAAACCTGTCGCAACTCCATCATCAACTAAAATCACAATCCGCCCTTCAATTTCCATTGGACAACGAAAATGCCGGTAGCAGCGATCGCGCCATTGTAATTCGGCTTTTTCCCTAGCTGCGATCGCCTTAATTTCTTCTTTATCTAAACCCTTGGTTTTGGTTGTATTTTCATCAATAATTACTACTTCGCCGCTGTAATTGGTAATCAGGGAATCTTCTGCGATCGCTCCAATCGCAAATTCTGGGTTTTCAGGAGCTGCTAATTTTCTTACCAGACAAACATCTAACGGAAGATTCAAAGCCTTGGCAATTTGATAGGCTACTGGTACGCCACCACGAGGTAATCCCAACACTAGGGCTTGGGGATGGTTAGCATAAGCAGTGAGTTTTTTCGCTAATCTTCGACCGGCTTCTCTCCGATTGGTCAAGATGATACTCATATTGCTTACCTCCAGACTACTGCTAAAAGATAAAGCAGTCGCCACTACTATTTTAATTCTAAGATAATCAATAAGTCTGAGGAACTTGTGAGGAAATGTGGGGGATCGGGGATTGGGTACTGATGATTAAATTTATCGATTGGCATACCTAAAGTCTAAAACCGAATTCCATAGCAGAACGATGCCGTTCAAGTTCAAAGAATATTCCATCCCAAAGTGTAAAGAACGTATCTTGGTTTTTCTCGATTAAAATATTCCCAGGTACTAACCAATCTTCACCCTGGCAGAGAACGTTTACGATACCGATGCTCGTCGCCTTGATACCGAGTGCCTCTGGGCTTACTCTAAAACTGCGAAAGAATTGCTCCGTTGTAACCGACGACCAATGGTAAGAAGGAGAATCGCAGCTTTCGTCGGTGAATGTAGCCATCGAATCTGAGTAACTTGCCTTGCCCCCAACCCACTGCTGAGCCTCTTCAGATGACATTGCCGAAATTCCGAGTGCACGATATCCAACGATTTCCCAATCGCCATAAACGTCCACAGCTGACGATGAGATTTCCTGACTTGGCTCAGAAGCCATGACGACAAGTGACAATAGCGAGCCCAGCATTAATTACTATGTTTATACATATTTTGGTATCACTAGATATTATACGAAAACTTTCAGCTTGCACCGAAAAAGTGTCTTGCAGAATCAGATTTAGCACGATGAAATATCAATAACGAAGCCATTTGGATCGCTTACGAGCATCCTATTTTGACCATAAAACATAGGTGTGGGCGGTTCAATTATTCTGACACCCATGTTTTTCGCTTTTTCAAAGATGACATCTACATCATCGACTACAACGGTGAGATATGTACCAGAATGTTGTTTTCCAACTTCTGCAGGTAATGCTTCATGATCGCTTTTGATGAGTCCCAGCTCCAAAGCCTTGTTTTCGACGCTAACCAAATGTACAAACCAATCACTGTCGTAATTTACTTTGAAAGATAAGAGTTCAACATAGAACTTCTTTGACGCTTCAAGGTTATTTGCACAGATATTTGTGAATATTCTTTTCATGCTACCTTTTTAATGCATAACTATATATCATAGAGAAAATTTCTAAATATCCGCGCTGTATAGAACAAATTACAAAATTTTGCCCTAATATTTAAACCATTATGTTCTAAATAGTCCCTCTTCGAAGTAGAATTTAGCGATCGCAATTTTTGATAGTTGCTTTCTGAGGAAGATGTCTATGCCTTTGGCAACCAGTCTAAAAAAGGTTTCCGCTGCATCTTGACACAATCTTGTAAATAAAGATTAATCAAGCTTTGATAAGGGATGCCAGTCTCTTCAGCTAATTTCTTAAAGTAACTTATCACTTCATCTTCCAGTCTAATTGTGACTTGCTTCTTAATTTTTTTGACATAAGGATTTTTGATTGACTGAGAAAAATCATATTCTTCTTTCATAAGAAAAATTCACGGTACTGTTGCCGCTCTCGCTTGGTTGCCTTACGAGCAGAAATAATGCGGATCAGCTCAATATCTTCTTGATAAAGATGGCACACAACTAGTAAACGTAGTGAACTACTCATCCCTAAGAGGATATAGCGTTCCTCATCTATAGAGTGTTCTGAATCATGGCGGAGACGGGCATTCTCATCATAGAAGACAGTTTGCGCTTCATCAAATGATACACCGTGCTTCTGTCTATTGCTTTCAGCCTTAAACCTATCCCACTCAAATCGCAGCTCGTTCATACATACATTGTAGTTACATGCTAGCAGTTGAACAAACCTAGATCGTCTCTATTTGAAATGGAAAAATGCGATCGCATTCTCAACTTATCTTGGTTCAGCTCCGATGATTCATACCAAATTACGCTAAAAACTTTAGGAGACATAATTTCTAGGTTGCCTTGAAAGTAGGTGAGGCGTACTCGCCGCTGTTCGCCAAGTTCGGTAAGAATGGTTTCAAAGTCTTGCCACGTAAGGTTTTTGATTGTAACGCTACTACCAGGAGTAAGTTGAATAGATTTTAGTGGTATCGCAACGGTCATAATTTTTCTTAAAATCGCTTCGCGATTGATTAGCTAAAAGCTTTTAGCTGATAGCTAGTTTAACTGTATCTGCTTAATTGAATAATTAATCTATTAATAAGTAGTTAATCTTTTTCAGAAATAAAAAAATTCTAATTTCTTTACACTTCTTAACATTGTCGAATATAATACGACTATCGAATCAATAAGTATGATTACTCACTAACTATGATGGCGGATCAATTTCCCTGGCTTACCGCGATCGTCCTACTCCCCTTAATTGCCTCCTTGGTTATTCCCTTTATCCCCGATAAGGAAGGCAAGCTTATCAGAGCTTACGCATTGGGTGTTGGCATCGCAGACTTTGTATTAATGTGCTTTGCCTTTTGGCAACAATATAATCTTCATGATGCTCAATTTCAGCTTGCAGAAAAATATCCTTGGATACCTCAATTAGGTTTGAGTTGGACGGTTTCAGTAGATGGGTTATCTGCGCCTCTAGTTTTATTAGCAGGTTTTGTCACTACCCTTTCGATGTTGGCAGCATGGAAAGTAGATCGCAAACCAAAGCTTTTTTATATGCTGATACTTTTACTCTATTCGGCACAGATTGGAGTATTTGTAGCCCAGGATATGCTGCTATTTTTCATCATGTGGGAACTAGAACTAGTTCCTGTTTATTTACTAGTTTCTATTTGGGGCGGAGAAAAACGCCGTTACGCAGCCACTAAATTCTTACTCTATACTGCAGCAGCTTCTATCTTCATCTTGGTAGCAGGGTTAGCAATGGCTCTTTATGGAGACAATTTCACCTTTGATTTAGCTGCCCTAAATTTAAAGGATTTTCCTCTGGCTTTAGAAATCCCTCTATATGCAGGATTATTAATTGCTTTTGGGGTTAAGTTAGCCATTTTCCCCTTACATACTTGGCTTCCTGATGCTCACGGAGAAGCTTCTGCTCCTATATCAATGATTTTGGCTGGTGTATTACTAAAAATGGGTGCATATGGTCTAATACGCTTTAACTTAGAACTATTACCCGATGCCCATGTTTACTTTGCACCTCTGCTGATTACCTTAGGTGTCATTAATATTATTTACGGGGCATTTAGCTCTTTTGGGCAATACAACATGAAGCGCCGCTTAGCATATTCTTCAGTTTCCCATATGGGATTTGTTTTATTGGGGATCGCTTCCTTTACCGATATCGGTATTAGTGGCGCTATGTTGCAGATGCTTTCCCACGGTTTAATTGCCGCTGCCCTCTTCTTCCTCACTGGGGTAACCTACGATCGCACCCACACTTTATTTATGGATCGAATGGACGGTATTGGTCAATTAATGCCCAAGACATTTGCTCTCTTTACTGCTGGAGCCATGGCTTCTCTGGCATTGCCTGGCATGAGTGGCTTTGCTAGTGAACTAGCAGTATTTATGGGCGTAACCACCAGTAACATTTATACTCCTGGCTTCCGTCTGGTAATTTTAATCCTCACAGCTGTGGGACTCATTATGACTCCGATATATCTATTGTCGATGATCAGGCTAGTATTTTTTAATTCCAACGAAGCACTAGCTTGCGACATTGAAGAACTTAAAACCCAAAGTACTAATAATGATAGAGCAGTTTGCTTTGGAAATAGCTGTCTGTTACCAGAAGAAGCTAGTGTCAACGATGCTAACCCGAGAGAAATCTTTATTGCTGCTTGTTTTCTCGCGATGATTGTAGCGATTGGAGTTTATCCTAAGCTAACAACTCAGTTCTACGATGTGAAAACAGTTGCTGTGAATACAGAAATTCTCCAATCTCAAAACAAAATTGCTCAGTCCAATTCTGCTGGAATCCATGCTCAGACTTTCGCAATTCCTGAGGTCAGCATTATTGAACCTGAATTAGCAACTTTAGCTAAATAATTCTGTAATTCTAAATCTGTAGTTGCAGTTCAATAACTTAATATAGCGATCGCCCTGTTTGTGCGATCGCTTCTTAATGCAGCGCGGTCATAGGGGAGACCTCCATGACCGCGCTGCATCGCTTTTTTTATGAGTTAAAATCTCGTTATTCTAGATATAGATTGTTATCATGACCTGAATTTTCGCTATTTCAGGTTTTTATCCTTAATCATTCAAAGTTTGTTATTTTTCTCATCCTTGATAATTTATAATTAATCGTTCAGAAAGTATGTTTAAACATTGGAAATTAAGACAAAAATTCACTGCTATTCTCCTAAGTATTTTAATTTTAGGATTAAGCGTCATCGCGATCGCGATGGGATTTATTTTAAAAGCAGATACTGAAAATCAAATAACCTCTCAAGCTTTGATTTTAATGGAGACGATGAACTCGGTCCGAGAATATACCAGTTCTCAAGTCAAGCCAGAGCTAATAGAGCGTAGTAACATAGAATTTTTACCTGAAATCATACCTGCTTATTCTGCCAGAGAAGTTTTTGAAACTCTTAGAAAGAATAATCCTGAATATCGGGACTTTTTCTATAAAGAAGCCACCCTCAATCCTTCAAACTTACGTGATCGTGCTAACCAGTTTGAAAAAGTTATTATTGAGAAATTTATTCAGAACCCCGACTTAACACAAATTACCGACTTTCGTTCTGGTGCTGGGGGTCAATTATTTTTCATTGCTCGTCCTATTCAAATCACCAAAGAAAGCTGCTTACAATGTCATAGTACCCCAGAAAAGGCTCCTCCTAGCGTTGTTGAGCGTTATGGAACTAAAAATGGTTTTGGTTGGCAACTCGGTGAAATTGTGGGTGCTCAAATCATTTCTGTTCCTGCACAAAAAGTGATGTCTCAAGCTCGTCAATCTTTGGTTGTAATTATGGCAATTATTGCTATGGTATTCATCTCAGTCATTTTGTTAGTTAATTATTTGCTCAACCACAATGTTGTCAGGCCGTTAAAACAAATTGTTAAGGTAGCAGAGGAGGTAAGTATCGGGAATCTAGATGCTGATTTTGAACAATTGAATGAAGACGAAATTGGTAGTTTAGCAGAAGCCTTTAGAAGAATGAAGGTAAGTTTAGCAATGGCCATGAACCGATTGAGTAGAATTAATCGACCTGAGCGCTAAAGTTTAAGACTATCTAGTATCACAAGGAGAATGTTCGCCCTGAGGGAATGGGATTTAATGAATCGATTAATTGAAGCTAAAAGACTTGAAAAATAAAGGGAATCTAGTCTAGTAAAGACCAAATTCCCTAATTTTTTTACTGAATTAATCTAATATGACAATTGAGTCTACAAGTAGACTTTGCCGCCGCCCCAACTTTCTCCGCGAAGTTCAGGTTGAATTAAGATATATCCTGCAACAGCTTCGAGCTGTTCCTCTGTTAAATTCCGCATCTGAGGAAAGATATCAGAACGAGTCGTATTGGGATGTAACTGATAAATTGGTACTTCGCCATCATAGGTTACAGGATTTTTTAGATATTCGGCAATTCCCTCGATATTATCTTTGGCAGGAAGTGCATTTGCTAAGGCTTCTAGTCCTAAATTGACGTTAGGATTAGTTTTCGTCAAACCGCTTTTATGACAGTAAGTACATTTATCAACAAATACTTTCTCTCCTACTTTGACTTGTTCTAGAGAAAGAACAATTTCATCTCCTTGTTGATTTAACCTAACAGTACGAGTGCTTTCATTGAGTTCTAAAGCCTTAGCGGTGCTAACGTTAAATTGAAAAACAAACAATAACAAGGCTACAACAGTTAATAATAATCGCTTCAACATTGTTCTCCCCAAAAATTTTTAATTACGAAAAGAGCTAACACAATATATTAAGCATTAAACTTAATCTTCATTCCCTTAGCCCTAAACGCTACTATTGAATGAAGTAAGATTAATTTCCTTAAGTGGTCATAAAATATCATGCCATCCCATAGCCCAAATTTTGCGAAAGGGACAGATATTGATGACGATTTTCTCTCAATTGCTTATTGGCAAAGGAATTGGGCAGCCTAAATGTAAAGAATTGTGAAGATTGACTACTTTGCCGATAATCGCGATCGCGGGAGCAGCAAAATTAGTTTGAGCCATAGTTTCCCCAACAGTGTCTAAAGTTGCGATCAATTCTGACTGATCTGTCCTGGTTCCCCAACGAATTAAGGCGATGGGGGTATCTGCTGCTAAACCGGCGGCTAAAAGTTGAGGAATAATTTGGGGTAGATTAGCAACTCCCATATAAATTACGATAGTTTCCGAGCCTTGAGCGATCGCTTGCCAATTAACTTGAGGGCGATATTTACCAACAGTTTCATGTCCGGTGACGAAAGTAACCGAAGAACTGTAGCTACGGTGAGTCACAGGAATTCCCGCATAAGCAGGGGCAGCAATGCCAGAAGTAATGCCAGGAACTACTTCCACCGCAACTCCGGCGGCGATTAAATCCTCCATTTCCTCCCCTCCTCGACCAAAAACAAAGGGATCTCCTCCTTTTAGTCTCACTACGATCGCATTATCCTGGGCCTTAGTGATCAATAATTGAGTGGTTTCTGCCTGTAATTTGGAATGACGACCTTTTCGTTTACCCGCATTAATTTTTTCGGCTCGGGGATTAATACTATGCAAAATTTCTGGACTAACTAGGGCATCATAAATAACCACATCTGCATGTTCTAACAAAGTTTTACCCTTAACGGTCATTAATCCAGGATCTCCAGGACCTGCGCCGACTAAATATACTTTGCCTAATGGTTTGTCCATAAATTGAGTAATGAGTAAGAATTAATAGGTAAAGAGCAAGGAGTAAAAACTGCTTACTGCTAACTAACAAATGTTAAATTTTTAATGTTAGATGTTTAAATGTTCAATGATAATATCGGCTAATTCGGGAATGGCTGCTAGAGGTTGAGTAAGAATCAAATCTGTTTGGGGGAATTCTGCTTGAAGTTGTGTTACTTGATCTGCGATCGCTTGTGTAATTTTACCTGGGAATAGGAAGTAGAGAATAATTGAAATAGTATCAGTATTTTGAC
>JAAUYH010168921.1_pt1 | contig 14283 bp, 9 predicted proteins | sample 7278061 | NCBI WGS metagenome assembly JAAUYH01 (sample SAMN14350203, study PRJNA611818) | marine sediment metagenome | isolation source: surface marine sediment (0.6m) | place: French Polynesia: Moorea | collected 2018-08
ACCCTACTGTAGGGGTTGCTCTAATCTTCCCTGAAGAAAACGTGACCCCAGTTAGAGCCAACTTCAAAGTTGAGGCGATTGTTCTTAACTGTTGGTTTCCAATTACTGATCAAGTCTTCCCAAACGCCATTTTCTGGAAACGGAACACTAACCGATCTATTGCTAGACGAGAAATTCAGAACAATAATAAACCTTTGCAAAATTCCGCTACCATTGTCACCCCAACGATGATAGATAACAATTCCTGAATCAACATCAACTCCATAGCCTTCAGAATTAAATTTAGTTTGCCCCTCTTCCCAATTTTCAGGATAGAAATTATTAGAGCGCAGTCCAGGATAGTTCAAGCGAATTTTGATGAGCTTGTTGTATCGCGACAGTAGCTCTCGACCAAACTTATCGTAAGGGTAATCCCATCTTAAAGGACGAGGTTGTACGCGACGGCTACTACCTTCATCGTCTTCCATAATCCAATAATCTTCGGCAAATTCCTGACCATTTTGAATCATTGGTGTTCCTGGAGCAGTTAATAGCGCAATCGCATAAGGTTGAGTACGATACCATTTCTTTGAACCTTCATTCTTGCGAGCTCCAGCTTGCCAAGTGACATGGGAATGATCGTGGTTAGATAAATAGGTTGTAGCTACATTCTCTTCTTTTGATCCTTTATGATTGTTCAAAGCATTCATAATTTTAGGGCTAATGCGGTTATGCCATAAATATTCAAAGGCGCATTCATAAAAGGCATTATTCCAATAGCTATCAGCTTCCACAACATTAGCAACTTTAGCCGCATCCAAACTTAAATGTTCTAGAGTTAAGGAAAAATTCGGGTCACTAACATGATCGCGAATGTCCTGGATTAGTTTAGGCAAACCCTTGGGATTAGGTTTATTTTTGGCAAAATCTTCCCAGATAAAGAAGTTGGTTGTATTATCAAACCGAATTCCATCGATGGAAAATTCATCAATCCAATATAGACATACATCACGAACATATTCTTGGGTGCAACCATTATGGAAGTCTAAGTCTGTTAGTCCAGGAAATACACCACCAAAAGGACCAACATAGGGGGAGGCTTTGGGATTTTGGTAAAGCCGACGGTAGGGGAACTCTTTGTTGCCAGTTACGTGATTAAAGACCCCATCCATAATGACGTGAATCCCTCTTTTATGGCATTCTGAGATTAAATTCTTGAGGTAGGACAGCTTTTCTTCTGGTTTATTGAGATCGTTGGCGTAGCGATACTCTACAGAGAAATATTGAAATGGCTCGTATCCCCAGTTATAGCCTTCGCCAGGCCATGCAGTCCAGGGCATGAAGGCAATTGCATTAATACCTAATTCTTTTTGCAGATAATCCAACTTCTCAGTAACAGCATCCAGCGGTGCTTTGACACCCCGAAACTCATCTGTGAAATCGTCAATCATCAGTTCGTAAACTACTAGATCTCGGAGATTCTTTCTACCTCCTACTATGGGAGTGACTGTCGAAAAACTGCCACCAATCACGAAAGCCGAGTTGAGATCTTTACTACCGCCATATCTAGCACAAGGATCGCTTATATAACGTTGTTCTCCATCATTGTATGTAACAAAGTATTTATACTCGTAAAACCCAGCAGGTAAGTCTAGAGGAGTACGGTAAGTCCAAAGAGTTCCTTTCGCATGACTACTTTTAGTCATAGCGGGAGCAGTGGCTTTATCCCATGGACTTGATTGAAAATCTCCAATAACTTGAATCGAAGCAATGTTGGTCTTGCCATAGTTAGGAGGCTTAGGTTCAACAACATCTATTTCCTTGCCGTTTTTATCCAGTTTTTTATACTTCCAATCATCCAGATTATATTGGCTAGGATCTCTGCTTATGTCGGGGAAAAAGAGCTTAAACTCTACTTTTCCTTTATGAGGATCGGTTCCAATTTGCCAGGAGCCAAAGCGTTCTTTCATGTATAGAGAATCTCCGCCTGCTTTCATATACATAGAATCCAAGCGTTCTTTTGTTTTCAGCATGATTTCTTCTCCCAAATATTAAAATCATAGTTATTTCTGGCAGTACATTTTTACTAGCCAGGTTTCTTGAAGCGATTTTTTACTAAGCTAGTTCACTTTTGACAACAAAACTTTCATCTATTTTGAATTTTGAATTCGGAGCGTCACTGGGAGGCGGTCAATTTTTTTCATCTCCTAATTCACATTCCCGACGGATCTTAATCCAAATTAAGTGATTTTCTCTCTTTGCCCATAAAACCTCCTGCCTAAGCCATCTATCACTATTTAGACAAAATTAATTTGAGCTCTGGATATTCAGAAAAACTTGAAAAAGCAATAGAAATCAATTAATTAGAAAATCTTTGTTATTCAAATTCTTTACTACCCACACTTAAATACTAGCTAATCTACAGTGGAAAGATATTTAAATTCTTATAAAGACCTTACTCAGCAGACAAAACAGTTATTATTTTGAATCAAGCTTCCTGGCAATTGACGCAAGGATTAGTGAAGCTCAGTCGCAACTAAAGTGATCGTATTTATTAGTATTAGCGAGACCTTCGGTAGGCGCTGCGCGATCGTAATTATAGCGAAATATTGATAACTGTTAAAAAACGCAACTATTTTCCCCAATAACCTCAACAAATATGTAACAAAGGACTTTTAAGATGGTTATTTTTATCTAAGATATAATACATTTATACTAAAATACTTTGGTAATGTCACAGATATTGATCTTGATAAACATTAACTTCTGCCTTCTGTATCCTGCTATAGAATTCCAGACTTCCGAATCCTGAATTTATTTATGGTTCATATCAAGCGCGTTGAATTAACTCACTTTAAATCCTTTGGTGGAACGACAAAAATTCCCATACTACCAGGTTTTACGGTAGTATCAGGGCCTAATGGTTCGGGAAAGTCAAATATCTTAGATGCACTACTATTTTGTCTTGGTTTAGCTAGTTCTAAGGGAATGCGTGCTGATCGCCTGCCCGATCTTGTCAACCATAAACAGAATGCCAATGGGAAAGCAGCAGAAGCCGTGGTTTCAGTTACTTTTGATCTATCTGACTGGGAAGGGTTTGGAGACAATGAGGAGGCTTTGGAAGCAGAAGGAACTTCGGGAGATGGGGAAGCTTCGGGAGCAGGGGAAGCTTTGGGAGATGGGGAAGAAAGTAATCGCAAATTGTTGAGGATTAATCTTGTAGAAGGGAAGTCTCAGATTGAAAAAGATGGGGAAGATGAGGGTGATAAGGGAGAGAAAAAAAAGGAATGGACTGTTACTCGAAGATTACGAATTAGTAAGAAGGGTAGTTATTCTTCGACTTTCTATAGTGATGGAGTAGTTTGTACTGCGACTGAGATTCATGAACAGTTAGAGAAGTTGCGGATTTATCCTGAAGGCTATAATGTTGTGCTACAAGGAGATGTGACGCGGATTATTAGTATGAATTCGCGGGAAAGAAGAGAGATTATTGACGAATTAGCGGGAGTAGCAGCTTTTGATCGCAAAATTGAACAAACTAGGAAGACTCTGGATAAAGTTAGGGAAAGAGAAGAACATCATCATATTATTGAGCAAGAACTAATTAGTACTAGAGATCGTTTAGCTGCTGATCGAGTAAAAGCGGAGAAATATCGCAAGCTGAAACAACAAGTACAAGAAAAGAAACAACAAGAAATTATTTTATTTTGGCGGAGTCTGGTTCAAAAGCGAGATGAGTTACAGACTGCTATTACCGAAGGAAATAACAAAATTGCTTCCTTGACGGAAATACTTGATAGTCTCGATCGCAATATTACAGAAAACGCTAAAAACCTCTCAGAGTTAAACTCCCAGGTAAAGGCATTAGGAGAGGATCAACAATTATCAGTTGCTTCGGAATTGGCAACCCAAAAAGCCAAACGCCATCAATTACAACAACGACAAGAAGAGTTAACCACGACAGCCAAACAGAAAGCATTATTATTAGAGAAAACGCAACAAAATCTGCAGCAATATCAACAGGAATTAGGAGAGTTAACTAACAACAAAAATCTTTTAGAGAGAGAAACCGTTCCCCAGTTATCTCAACAGTATCAGCAAGCAAAAAATCTCTTAAAAGAAAGGCGAGAAAATGCCGATGCGATCGCGGCAGCAAGTGAAGCCTGGGTTCAAGAGCAAGCAAGTCTCACGCGGGAAATTTCGGCGCTGCAAAATAATTTGAATCCTCAACGAACAGAACAAGCAACGATTACCGAAAGATTGTCCCAATTAGAAATAAAAATCAAAGAGGAGACTGAATTCTTATCTAATATTGAAACAGATTTAAATAATAAACGAGCAACTCAAGAATCTTTAGCTAAAGAAGTTATTGATGCTGAGTCAAATATTCAAGCGATCGCGGAACAGTTAGCTACTTTAGAAAGCGATCGTAATTTACAACGGGAAACTCAACAAAGACTGCTAGTTGAGCAAAGAAATAAACAACGAGAATTAGATAAATTAGAAGCAACCAAAACTGCTCAACAGGAAGCCCAAGGAACTTATGCTAGTAAAATAATTCTCAATGCCAATTTACCAGGAGTACATGGTTTAGTTGTGCAATTAGGACAAGTCGAAAAGCGATATCAACTAGCATTAGAAACTGCTGCGGGCGGTAGACTGGGATATATTGTCGTAGAAAGCGATCGCGTTGGGGCAGAAGGTATTGAATTATTAAAAAGACAAAGGGCAGGAAGAGCAACCTTTTTACCTCTTAATAAGATTAAAGCTCCGCCTCAAGCTAATATGGCAACAATGCGCTTTGGTCGTGGCTTTATCGATTTAGCCGTTAATTTAGTAAGATGTGATTCTCAATACCGCAATATTTTTGCTTATGTTTTTGGTCACACAGTCGTCTTTGATACCTTAGATAATGCCCGTTCTTTGCTAGGAAAACACCGTATTGTTACTTTAGAAGGGGAAATCTTGGAAATAAGTGGAGCTATGACTGGAGGAAGTAGTTCTTCTCGTTCTAGTTTGCGTTTTGGCAAGGTAACAACTAATGAATCTCGCGAAGCCGATGCGCTTAAAGCAAGATTGTCAGAAATAGAATCTATCTTATCCAATAACGACCTGCGAATCTCCCAACAATCAAATCAAATCAAGAAATTAACCGAAAGTTTAACCGAAGCTAAGCAATTTCATCGCGAGAAGCAGTTAGTTTTACAACAATTAGAAAAAGAGATTAAACAATTAACCTCACAACAGGAACAGCTTACACAACAAGTAGCTAATCATCATCAAGAACGAGATAATATCCAGTCGCGATCGCAATTATTATCCGATACAATTCCTGGACAAGAAACTCAATTACAACAACTCCAACAGCGACTTAATGAATTAGAAGAGTCTCACGATCAAAGCGAATGGCAGCAAGTTCAAACAGCGATCAAAGCTCAAGAACAAGATCTTCAAACTAAAGAAGAGCAATTCCGTCAAGCGGAAAATCAACTCAAAGATCTAATCAATCAAGAACAGCGCCTGAGTGAAAAAACCCTAGAAGCTCAACAACAGATAGTAGAGTTACAAGCAGAACAATCAACAATTAACAATCAACAATCAACAATTAGCAATGAACTCGAAGAATTAGTAACAACCATAACTGAATCTGAAACGCAATTACAACAATTAAACCAGCAACTAGGAGAAACTAAACAAGAACGCGATCGTGTAGAGAATGAACTTAAAAACTTACAAACTCAACAGCAACAAAAATCTTGGCAAAGAGAAAAATTACAAACTACTCAGGAAGAAAGAAATAATACACTCATAAATTTACAACAACAAATCACCGAAAGAGAACATGAATTAATGGGTAATGACGAATCCCATTTGAACACAGAATTCAATTTACTTCTTGATGAAAATATAGATCCAGAAAATAGTAATTCTCCTGAAACAGTCAATAATAATGAAGAAGATTCTCCTAGTTCTGTTGTAGAAGAAATAGAAACGAGTCCAGTAGAAGAGAAAGAATTAATTTGGAATCAACTATATCAAAAACTCTTTAACCTCAAAGATGGTGAAGAACTACCACAAATTACCCATGCTATCTTGCAAGAAAAACTAGAACAATTACAAAAACAAATTCGTAATGGAGAAAAAAGACTAGAAGCAATGGAGCCAGTCAATATGCTGGCGTTAGAAGAATATGAAAAAACCGAAGCTAGACTACAAGAATTATCAGAAAAATTAAACACCATCGCAGCAGAAAGAACCGAATTATTACTCAGAGTTGAGAAATTTACTACCCTGCGTTTTCGTGCCTTTAAAGAAGCTTATGATGCTGTAGATAAAAATTTTCAAACTATTTTTGCTGAACTATCTGATGGGGATGGACATTTACAATTAGAAGATCCAGACGATCCTTTCAATGGTGGTTTATTATTAGTTGCTCATCCCAAAGGAAAACCTGTACAAAGATTAAGTTCCATGTCTGGAGGAGAGAAATCTTTAACCGCTTTAAGTTTTATTTTCTCCTTACAAAAATATCGTCCTTCTCCCTTCTATGCTTTTGATGAAGTAGACATGTTTCTTGACGGTGCCAATGTGGAAAAGTTATCGAGAATGGTTAAGAAGCAAGCCCAAGAAGCTCAATTTATTGTTGTTAGTTTACGTCGTCCGATGATTGAGGCTTCAGAAAGAACTATCGGTGTTACTCAGGCTAGAGGTGCCCATACTCAAGTCTTGGGTATTAAGTTGTAATTAAGTACTTCTAAACCCTGTGTCGCCGCCTTAATCTCTGATGTTGGTTTGTAAACTATTGCAATAGTATATCTGCAGTTTTAATAGCTTTAGCGATATCCTAATGATCAGGGAAGATCTTTAGGATTATTTGCTTTTAAATTAAGCTGATGAAAATAAATATTGTTACAAAAACTCTTTTAGGATTGGGAATTGCCTTGGGTGCAATCTCATTTTGGAGTGATTCGAGTTACAGTGAGCAAAGGTTTTTCTGTGATGAAGAACAGAGAGCTACTATAGTGCGCACTCATTGGGGAGAACTTCCCATGATTAGATGGATCGATCAATCTTTTCCGCCTCCTTATACTCCTGCTCAGAGATGTCGGCAAGTTACTGCAAGATTTAATAAGTTTCAGAGTAATGGCACTTTGAAATATATGAGAGCAGCCATGATGGGTAATAATCCTGTGATTTGTGTGGCTGGATATAAGGGTGGTTCTTGTTTAATCGATGGATTATTGATTACTCTTAAATATGGAAGTGATCCGAATATCGCGTTTAAGAGGATTATTGATCGCAGAATTTGGGCAACTTCTGGTTCAATTTCTCTGAGTGATGGAGAGGAAGCGGATGAGTTAATTTCTGAAGTAAATGGAACTGTGTATTTTGATATTGAAGGTTTACTACGCGAAAGAGAGTAGTTTAACTTTCTAAGTACAGCCTTATGTATCTAGATGATGGAGATAATTGACGAGTTATTCCTAGATGAGAACTTTGCTTATCAGATAGAGAATTGATTCTCTGGCTACTATTTTATGATAATCCTCTAAAATTATGACGTTTCTTATTATCCGAAGTACTGCAAATGTTTCCCTATCGATTTCCTACTGCTCTCATAACTACTTTGGTAATAGTGCAACCGCAAATGGTTATTGCTCAAGATATTGCTAAAATTAATAATATTGCTAGAAATATCACTGTTAAGGTTACAGGATATGGCAATGGTTCTGGAGTGATTTTTGAAAAGGAAGAGAATGTCTATTCTGTAGTAACCAATCAACATGTGGTTCCTATTGATATTGATTATGAAATACGCACTAATGATGGAATAAAACATCAGGTTATTAGTAGACAAGAAATTCCAGGTTTTGATCTAGCAATTGTTCAGTTTGAGAGTGAGCAAAGTTATCAAATAGCTACTATAGGAGATTCTGACAGGATCAATGCTCTACAAAAAATTTATGTGGCTGGCTTTCCTGGAGAAACAACAGATATCGATATTATTTCTGGTGAAATTAGAAGTATTAGGCAGGAAATTTTACAAAATCCACAACCAGAAAAAGGTTATGCCTTAATTTACACGAATCAGACTCTTCCCGGGAGTAGTGGCGGTGCAGTGCTAGATGAAAATGGTCTTTTGATTGGTATTAATGGAGAAGGAAAAAGAGAATTAAAATCAGGAAGAGATATTAGTAGGGGAATACCTATTAATTTATTTTTGAGGTCAAAAGAAGAACTTAGTATCGCAATAGATAATACTTCAGAAAATCAGCTATTAGCTCTTAAACAGAATATTAATCTCGACAATGCCCCAGAAAATCAACTACTAACTCTTTACAATGACACTAACAATTCTAATATCAACATACTAAAACAATATATTAAGGTTGTTTCAGGCAATGACAATACATCAATTTTAAATGATTATATACTGCCAGCTAGAGGAACTATCATCTCTGGTTATGGTTGGCGTTGGGGAAGATTGCACAAGGGTATTGACATTGCAGCTCCCATTGGCACTCCAATTATGGCAGCAGCTTCAGGAGAAGTTATTTTTGCGGGCTGGAATTCAGGTGGTTATGGAAATGTGGTTAAATTAAAGCATTTTAATGATACTATTACTTTTTATGCTCACAATAGTAAAATTCTCGTGCGTAAGGGTCAGAAAGTCGAACAAGGACAACAAATTGCAGAGATGGGTAGTACTGGCTATAGTACAGGACCTCATCTGCATTTTGAAATTAGACTTCCAGATAAAGATAATATAATACCATTAGATTTAAGGGATTTAGACCCTTTATCATAGAATTATTATTTAAGAGAGTGAGTATAATTTTTAGTTTTAATTTTATATTTATTGACGAGATAACCACAGACCTGATTGAAATCTGACTTTCTTTTATGAAAAGGATAATTAATTACGCTTTTTTTAATTAAAAACTTCCCCAACTTTCCAAGAAGGAATTATCATTTTTTCTACAGTTCCCACAAAATCTTGATACCTATCCTCTGGAGCAACATAAGTCATAATATAAGCCCTATTCTCCTCCAATAACCAAATCTGTAAATACTTACTAGTAAAATTAATTCCACGATTTTTCCCCGTATAAATCACCCGATGAGCAGAATTTTTTCCCAAAGTAATCGGCTGAGAACTAATAATCTTTGCCTCAGGTAAATATTTAGTAATTTTAGTAATAGTCGAAGTCGTATACTCATCAAGATAAACATTAGACCCGATATTTTCCACTTCAATAGTTACCAAAATAGGCTCAGTTTCTCCTTGACCATTCTCAGGAAAAAACCTTACTACAGTCCCAAAAGGATCTTCAACCTTTTCCAAAATCCAATTATCAGGATAATCCACCTCAATCCCATAATCGATATTTTCATAAGTCAACAATAAACCCGAAGGCTCTTGCAACTTTCTAACATAAAAATAACCACCACCAATAGTTAACAATAAAGCGATCGCGGTAACAATCTTTTTAACACCAAAAAATCCTGACTTCTTAGGTTTCTGTATCGGTTCTGGGAAAAAAGTAGAAGGAATTTTGATAATCCCTTGTAAAGCGGCCTTTGCCTCAACTGCCGAAGGAAAGCGATCGCGGAAATTATACTTAACCAGGCGATCGATAAAATCTCCCAAATTATCACTAACCGGAGTTTCATCCCGCCAAATAATCTCCTCCGTCTGCGGATTCTTTCTGATATTCTTAGGCTCAATTCCCGTCAGAGCAAAAATCGCCATCATCCCCAACGAATAAAGATCACTAGCAAATTTCGGTCGAGACTGACTTTGTTCACTAGGCATATAACCAGGAGTACCAATCGCGACTGTAACAGTAGTTAAACCTTTATGATCAACTATCTGAGTCGTAAGTTCTTTAACCGCACCAAAATCAATTAAAACCAACTTCTTATCTTTATCTCGCCGCATAATATTGGAAGGTTTGATATCTCGATGAATCGCATTTTGCTGATGCACAAAAGCCAAAATATCTAATACTTCATCTAAAATCTCAATCACTTCAGCCTCTGGTAACTTCTTGTCTGCGAAAATTTCTTGACTGAGATCCTTGCCCTCAATAAATTCCTGAACTAAATAAAATTCCCCATTCTCCTCAAAATGAGCCAACAGCCGAGGAATTTGTCGATGTTCTTCCCCCAACTTATTTAAAACCTCAGCTTCTCTAGGAAATAACTTCTGAGCTGCTTGCAAAGTCAATTCATCCGTAAGTTGCGGCTTGAGATGTTTCACTACACAAGGTTTATTATCTGGTAGTTGCGTATCCTCTGCCAGATAAGTCTGACCAAAAGCACCTTTTCCTAGTTTACTCAAAATACGATAGCGTCCAGCAAGAGTTTGTCCCATCACAGAAATCTTATTACGCGATTAAGAAATTAATTTGACCATATCATAGACTTGTTGCGTAATAAAATTTACAACGGCTGAAAAGCTTACCAGATAAGAGTTTTAGCGATTTCGGTTGAGAAATAGCTGGATGCCTTGATTGACAAGGGTTCTACCCGTTTTTTTGACTTAATTCGCAACAAGTCTCATATTTAACTTGTGAGTAATTGAAACAATAAATGTTTTCCCGAAGTAATGACTTATCTCGAACCAGATTCGATAACTTTTCTGGACAAAGAAATTTTCACTGATGTTACGGTTGGGGAACGTTACGAAGCAGATTTACTAGTACAGGCAAAATTTCAGAGCCGTTCTTCTTATTTCCTGATTCATGTTGAAAATCAATCCTACAATCAAGCCAACTTTAATCAGCGAATGTTTCGTTATTTTTCCCGTCTCCATGAGAAATATAATCTGCCCATTTATCCAGTAGTTGTATTTTCCTATGACCGACCCCTCAAAGCAACAGAAACTAGTTATCAAGTGGAATTTCCCGATTTCAAAGTTTTAGAATTTAACTATCGAATATTGCAGCTCAATCGACTGAATTGGCGAGATTTTCTTAATCAGCGCAATCCCATAGCTTCAGCACTCATGGCAAAAATGCAGATTGCCCCAGAAGATCGTCCTAGAGTTAAGGCACAATGTCTACGGTTGTTAGTTAGCCTAAAATTAGATCCAGCTAAAATGCAGTTATGGCGCTACGCGCAAGTCAAAAGTCAAAAGCGGTGCGACCCTGCGGATTTTTAATCCGCCAAGGAACGCCCTAAAGGACTAGCTTCGCGTCGCGCACCAAGAGAAGTCAAAAGTTTACTAATCATGGGCTGGGGCGTTTACCAATGTCCTAACCAAATTACGTAGTGCTATAATCTCAGGATTTATCGATATATATCTCAATCTAGATGAAGCAGAATAAAAATTACTTCAAACTAAACTCGGTACAATTGAATCAGATAGAATTTATTGACGATCGCTTGAGAAAAAAAATCCGACTTTTGTTAAGTTACTCAGCAATATCTGCAATATTTACTGATGACCAAAATTAAAATATATCTCGCCGACAAACTAACCCTGTATTGGAGTCTTCTTTAGCTTGCGGCATAGGAACGTAGATGCTACGTCCCTACAAATTTTTTTTGCAACCTAAATTTCAGCCATAGCTCGTTCAATTAACCTTGCCGCAATGGTTTGGGTACCTGTATGTTCGTAATAGTTGGTAGTCATATCGAGAAATGCAGCTACATAATCGAGTTTATCGTCAGAGAATTCTAAAAAACCTTGTAAATTATCCATAATCTTCTCTGGAGAAAGATCGTGATCGCCAACAAAATTATCCATCCAACCTTTGACAGCATCAAAACTATCGCCAATAAAGCCCAGTTGCTCACTAGAACTTCCCCCAGGAATAAATTCCTTTAACTGAGAAAAAGCTTGATTAGAATCTAAATCCTGAGAAGACAGATTACTGATAGTAGACTGTATTTTCAGCAGAAAATCGGGACCGAGGGGTATTAAACCATCAACACAGATCAAAGCCGCCATCCGCATCAGAGATTCTCCTCCATAATCAGCTAAAGAACCAACAAAATCTCCAATACTATCTCCAGGAATCCCGTTAATCTGGCAAAAAGCTAGTAACTCGACTACTAACTTAATGCATAAATCTATGGACTGAGCTTTATCAGGATTGGGGGTAACTTTCGTCAAAAATCCCCCTAGCAAAGGAATTTTATTGCCTACTTTATTAGCTAAAGCAGCCGCCCCTAAAACACTATCGGCATTATCAACGGTCTGATAGAGCCACATGGCTGTTTGATAACCTTGAGATTTATCATTGTAAAGCCAAATTGCCCGCTCGCCGATCTGTTGGATCAGATCTTCATCAGATTCTCCAGTAACCGTGCGAATAGTATTTTCAAAGCCAACGAGATTTTCCCATTCTCCAGGAACTACAAAATCTAGCGATCGCAACATGAGCGTGGTCATATTGCTGGTCGGTAACTCATCAACTAATTTTTGAATCGGTTTGCCCATAATTGTTTCCTCTTAAATTTGTGGTGGGTGATAGTGATTGGTACAGATCGTTACTTGATACGAGCTAAACCACTTAGATCGAATTTTTGCAACCAATCAACGCGATCGCTTTCTGTAAAAGAGCTATTGCGAGATAAGACTTTCACCTGGAAGCGATCGTCAATTAACACGGCAGTGGCAGATTTTCCTTGACTTATTGCGGGATAGCCATTGATCTCATCGGTACTATTTTGGAATTTTTTCCGGGCAGTCGGATTGTTGAGAGTATCGGAAATTGCCATGACAGCAACTTCTTTACCGTCTTTTTTCAATTTAGCTTCGGCAAAACCTTTCTTTTCTTGGCTAAAAACTCGTTGATAGCCATCACCAGATTTAGGGAAATAACTATTAAAGCTGCCACCAGATTCCGATTCTCTAACTACCGAGGTAGCACCTCTAGAAGTGCTTTCCTGTTGAGCTTGATCGAAGCGAGAAGGAGGTGCCGAGGTGCAAGCAGTAACAAACAATAGGATACCTGCTAGGGAAACTCCCAAAAACCGACGCCAACTAATCCTGTTTATTTTGATTACTGACATTTTGATTGCTGATAAGTTTGTCTACTTTGATTTATATAAGTGATTTTACGGATCTTGCTAAAACTTCAATAATTATTAAGTTAACCTTGAATAAATAAGGAAAACTTTTATCTTAAGTGTTAGAAAGTGCGCTTCATAAAAGCTTTTAGTTTTTTTTAGCGAGCTCACTACAGTAATTTGTACTTGAGGATGAACAATCATAAATCTTGGCGAGATCTTGTGCTCAAATGGTTACAGGAAAACGTCTCTGACCATCGTTTACAACATATCTTAGGAGTCGAACAAACTTGTATTGATTTAGCTTCCTGCCATCAAATAGATCCGATCCAAGCGGGAAAGGCTGGTTTATTGCATGATTTAGCTAAATTTTTCCCGCCCAAAAAATTATTACGAATAGCCAAAAAAAATAAGATCGCGATCGATCCTATCTGTAAAAATAATCCTCATTTAATCCATGCAGATATTAGCGCCATCGTCGCCCAAAAAGAATTTGCGATCGCAGATCCCGAAATTTTAGAGGCGATCGCAAATCATACTTTAGGTAATCCCCAGATGAGTAAATTAAGTTGTATTGTTTTCATTGCCGATGCGATCGAGCCAAATCGTGGTAATAAACCAGAATTAGAAGCCTTAAGAAATATTGCTACCCAAAATTTATATAAATGTACCTGGCAAACTAGTGATTATGCTTTAAAACATTTAATTAATAGCCAAAAAACTATTCATCCCCGCACTATTTTGACTCGTAACTGGGCTTTAAAAAAAACGAAAAAGAAGAAAAGTTAGAAGATTAAACTTGCCTAATATTGTCCGTACTAATTATTTACCCTGTTTAACATAGCAATATTAAAATTATAAAAAGTATTTTAAGTTATAAAGAATATTTTTATTGTTCTACTACCAAACCAGTGGCTGATGTTAGTCGGCGCTCTAATCCAAGTGGGAGCTTGAACTCGCGTTTGAGCACGCTTCTGGTGTAATGTGCTGTCATGCGAAAGATATTTTCTTGTACAGTAGGATTAGTGATGAACTCATCGCCAAATGAAGTGATTACGGTGTCTGCACAGGTAGTATCACCTCGCTGTGGTAGATTCTCTACTACTAATAGCAATGACTCAATACAATCATTCTGTGTTTTAACTGAATTGAATGTGAAAAACACTTGCCCATATCGTGGATCCTTCATGGTTTCAGGGTCTAGTTTATATATGGGAGTAGTAACCTCTGTCGTTTGATCTTGTTGAATTATAGTTTGATTCTGCTGGGGGATAGTTTGAT
>JAAUYH010120960.1_pt1 | contig 14280 bp, 10 predicted proteins | sample 7278061 | NCBI WGS metagenome assembly JAAUYH01 (sample SAMN14350203, study PRJNA611818) | marine sediment metagenome | isolation source: surface marine sediment (0.6m) | place: French Polynesia: Moorea | collected 2018-08
AATGAATTCTGGGTAGGTATTTGCTCTAAATTCAAATTTTTTGTATAGACATCTGCCCAGTTTGACTCCAAGATTCATTGAAGATATTATTAGCGTCTGCAACATGTGGCAATTGTCCCTCTCTTAATCCCCATCTGCCTCTTCCAGAGTTGTTTTTGAATCCATTCTCTCCGGCCCGTTTCTTTTCCACATTACTGCAAATCTGACGCAGAAATATAGAGCGATACCGAATATTCGCTTGTGAAATCAAGCCTTGATACAACGGGTGATACTTAGCAGTTGTATTAGGAGGTAAAAATTCAATACTAACAACGGTCAGCGCAGTTCTAGAGATATGGTCTACACAGTTGTCCAACAGTTGTAGCCGTGGTCCATCAGATTTCTTTTTCACTTCAGAATACCACCAATGCAACCAACACTCGAATCCTGCTGCATCCATCCGCCCGGATTCCTGGGATGAATACGAGTTTTTCACATTGTTGTGATCTCAGAAGCATACAGGAGAAGCTGCAGATCCAATGTACCGAATAGGCAATATGAGAGATCCAATCACATTAGTACAAAATACAACCGTCAAATTTTCCTTGTATTTCCGGAAACTGATTCCACGGCCGTTACATCGGCTCTCATTGCTACCGAGATACGTGCGGTTCGGATCCATGCAATACAACAGTCCGGACCCATTCTCTTCGTAAATATTATTCAATGTGTACCCTGCCATGACACCGCGAATTTCTTCCATACGCTCTTCATGTCTTTCAGGCAACATCGTTTCACTTTTTCCATGTATTATGGTAGAATGTTAGATACCGGATCGTCGCAAGAAGTTTCTGACGCATCCTCGTGAGGCAGTAAATGAAGATACTTTCTGGGTTTGTACGGAAATTAGGGCATGTTCCCGAATCATACTGACAGTTACAAGCCATTGTTCGGAACGAATAAATCGCACGAATACTGCCACATCATTCTACACAACAGGGTATCTCGCACATAAACCTCGAGCAACTTCCACTGGTGTTCCTGCGTTCTCTCGATCTGCCAAGGTATTCCCATCATTCCATATACTGCGTGCAGTTCGTTGGCGAATTATGTACTTGCGCGCTGCTTAAGCTGTAGCATATCCGGATTCAAAGAAATTGACTATAATTAATTTCTCTCTGATTTCAAATTTCGGCATTTCATTGGCTTGTGTTGCATTTTCTTCAATCTTCCACGATTTTTCACGATTCGGTTCACCCCTGAGATATCAAAATTGAAATCTGTGGCAACGTTTTCTTCCCTAGGACCGTCGGAAATGCAGTGCAAACTTGCAGCTTTTTGCGGAGTGTCGGAACTTCTCCTTCCCGTATTGTGATGGGTTGAGACATACTGTCAAATTCTCTGCTGTCAAATAACGTTTAACTTCAGGCTCATCCACAGTTTTTGTTTCATAGGTTTATAATTTTAATACTGATCCCTGTCCTGATACTATTTATTGAAACTGAAATTATTTACTTAAAATTTGTCTTCTTCATTTAATTTTTATCCACTGCTCTATTCATTGCTTCAAAATTTAATGCACCACGTATGACAAAAAAATTACAACACGGACTTAATTTGGAGCAGGATATTACATGGGACTAATTTAAACCGAGGACCCCTGTATGCATCCGAACTCGCATTATGGCTGCATAAGTCAAATGTACATGCCGAATTTGCATCGAGATGTTAAAAAATTACTTTGTGCAGCATCCAGCCATTCCATGTGTAAGCCTTGTAACAAAATGGCTCGATATCATCGCTCTCCTCCTTTAGTTGATCTTTAGTCACGTCCCTGCGTACGGCAATAATCTGTAAAAATTAATTTGCTAAGGAGACGAATATCATCAACAGAGTCTGTCGTAAGACCTGAAATAGCCTCTATATACAACTCAAAAGGGGTTTTCTGTGTAGCAGCGGATAGAGAGACCGACGCCTTCTGCACAGTAGCGTAGTTGCAGGTAGACGAATAATAACTCACTACGGAGCGGAACGCGCAGGGAACCGTGGACCTGTTGACGCACTCGACAGTGTTAACCCAAAACGGAAGGCTTGAAAACGGAATCTACTAAATAAACCAAACTGTAGTTGTTTTTGTTGATTATCTGTCTACTTTACTCTGTCTACTTTACTCTGTTTGGAATCTACGCTATATCTGGAGATCACTACCGTGATTGCCTATAGGTACTCTGGCAATTTGGCCTCCAGTGACTACTTTGAAATTTTACCGTGCACGAGCAAGTTTTTCCCTCTGTGATTGCACACAATTCTAACTTATTCAGACAGAGGTGCTCAATGATGTGAACGCCATAGAATCGGACTCGTTGTATGATATCATGTGATATTATGTGATGTTCAAGCACATGTACTTTGACAGTTACAGAGGTACTAAAGGGACCCAAGAATGTAGCACCGAAAAAGAGGAAGTAATTCGCGAGTGGAAGATGAGAAAACCGTGCGTCGGTCGAAGGTAAATCAAGCGGAGCTTCTCCGGAAGCCAGCAAAGTCGGCTTCTTTGTCATGAGCTAATTCATTTTCCAACCGTTGACGAGTCACCGCATCCTCCCCCTCATAATGTCTTTCGTTAATCAATGAAAGTGCCCGTTCTTTGAAACGCACATAGCAGCCTATCCAAACTTCGCCAAGGACAGCTCCAGCAGCACTTATGCAGATGCTGTTACACCCGTTCGGATGCACCGCCGCAGAAAAGAAGATACACAGGAAAGAGGATAAAAGTAAGATAGTACATGTGGAAAGACCTAAAGAACCCTAAAAGTGAAGAATGAGCAATCAGAAGATAAGAAGAAGTCTAATGCTGATGATTTTACTTAATGTAATAGTGTCTCGGAGTAAGACTTCATTAATTCTTTCATTTGCATCATTTTATGCCCATGCTCCATAGATTGCTTATTCACTACCTCTTCTCTTCATTATTACATTCTTTCACTTGCGGACTAACTTCATCATTTAGCATGGGTTTTTACGGCATTTTTATCTGCAGAAACAGCTTTCGATTAGTGTAACCATTGTAGCATAGTTCTATAGCTCAGAATAGTTCAGATTAGGTAGCCAACTGGTCACAGGTGGGCTAGTTCCGAAAATTGTGCTTGTCTGGTTATTCGAGTTGCATCTGATTAAATTAATTTAGCGATCTGCTCGTTTTAGTCAAGTTAAACCAATTAGTGCGATGTTGTGGTATTCAGGCAGCTAGTAACGTCACACTTTGTATTATGAAAAGCTATTCAGTACATGGGGCATCTCAGCGAGGCGGAATGGATCTACAGAAAGAGAAAATTCTGCGCGGAACTTGTAAGATACCTTGCTTATTCCGACACGGGTTGTTAATCAAAAGGATTACAGTGTCCAGTACCTCACAACAAATCAGAAACTGAATACATTTTTATGTATATATTCTGGAAAACTAGCCTTTCGCAACAAAAAATCAGCGGATATTTCATTTTTCATAGCGCGTTCAATAGTGCATTTTTATGCCCACCCAAACGGGCATCCCCAGTATACAATCAAAATTCTGCATAGGTTAAGATAATCATCAAAACCGCAGTACATTGCGATTCACGTGCCGCACGACCAAGTACAATAATTAATTCTCACTCGACATAGAGTTAGGAAATCTCCAAGGCACATTGCCGAACGATTCATCACTGTAAAATTGCAAATCTTCAGAATGCTGTGCTTCGTCATCACGAATTGCCTCAATCACATCCCACATCGAGCGCACATCCCGAGGATCCATCGCACGCTCTGTGTAATACTTTCGAGCAATCAGCGGTACGGGCGCAACTTCCTTCAAAAACACTTCTTGGTTCTTGAGCAACGCATCGTAAGTCTCATACGCGTGTTGCTCGACGAGCGTAGAAAAATGATAAGCAAGCGACGGTGAAATAACGTAGGCCACACATGTGCCAACATAGTAAACAATCGCCGCATGCTGAGCTATGAATCGGTCTTGAAACCGTGAACCGCCTCCCAGAGTATCCATTATCGCCAAATGAATCGCTTCATTCTCGTTCTCGTCGAAGTGTCGACGTTGTAAGTCTGATATTCGTTCAGAACCAAGCCCCAAGCTTTCCGCAAGATGCAAAATACACAAAAACGAAAAGTATGGCACTCGAGCAACCACTTCGAGCACCCATAACCGATGAAACGGTTGTTTCGCTCCATCGTACATTGCGTTAACAGCTGTCACTGCGCTTCCAACCAGGAAGTGATTCACATCCAACAACCATTTCGGCGGTCGCTTTTCAGCTGATACATCAGTGGTCGAACTAGAGGCGCTCAGAGTAACAGTCCCAACCGTCTTCGTATTATCCATTATCAACTTCTTAGGCTTCATGTCCCCCGCTAGTTCCGGTGCAGCCCGGGATGTTATTCTTTGCCTCCATCTGGTAGCAGCTTCAAGTACACCAGCCGATTTAGGAATTGGAGCTAGTAAGACTCGATCTGCTCGTGTCCCAGGTCTGAGTACTGGTGTTGACGGTGTGAAAGCAAACATGTTGAATGCAGTAGACAGCAGCATTGGGAAATGTGAAATTCGAATCTAAGTATCTCAGAAGATGATACTTGGCCAATCATTTTTGTGCATTGGGGAGTTGTGGTTCAAACCTCATCTTTGACCATATCCCACTTGGATCTGGTCAAGTTCAGATGCTGTAGACCTTTCTTCCTCGAACACGAAGATGACCGACTAAACTGAAAGTACTGTGTTCTACCGTACAGTCCGTTCCATACAACCCGACTTTCGTTTACATGACATTTATACAATAGTAACAGAGCTAGGGAAGCGAATCTCTGTAATACTCATCAAAAAATAGATTAAGCGATTGTCTCTCAATTCGGACTGAGATGATTGCAGGCAACGATGGTTTGCCGTCCGTAAGACTCGGAGTGCAGCGGAAAGCTGTCTCTTTGTGCGAGCTTGGCAATGCCAAATTAGGCGGTTGCTTCCAGCTCCGCGAGTGAATCAATAGCTGCTCTGGTTTTGGCCACTTTCCTAGATAGTCCAGTGCCTGTACCTAGAACCATTCCATCGACCATAGCCCGGCACGTAACGGTTACTTCTTGATTGCAGGGCCGGTTCATTCCTCTACTAATCCGTAGACCAGTTCGCGCAGCTCCGTTGGTATCTTCAACCTTTTCCGGTTCACTGTAACACCATCCTGGGGCGACGCCATACAAGGACTGGATTAGCTGCATTAGTCGAGACACTGGGTGTTGGTCGATGGTTTCCGGATTCGCGTGCTGGTCTATAATCGATTGCATGAGCCGAACCACAATTTCTTCGACTCCATCCAGACGCATTTCCTGGTCAACCACGATTGCACCCACCAGTGACTCTAGGACATCACCCAGTACTTTAGGCACTGTTTGTTGTTTGCATACATCTTCACCTTCTTTCTCATTCTCGAGAGACGTGACAAACTTCTTGATGTCACGCTTCACAGCATCACAATCATACCAGATGAGATCATGCAATCCATGAGAAACGACTACTCGAGCAAACACCGAATTGCTCAACAGCGGGTCGCTCAAGTTAGACAATTCCCCTGGAAGGAGATTCGGAAACTCGGCAAAATACTTCGAAAGGAGCAAGAAACCAACCACAGCATCACCCAAAAATTCCAGGCGCTGGTACGACTGAACCTTTCCAGATGCGAAACTTCCATGCGTCAATGCTTCGACCACGATGTCTTTGGATCTGAAAGTGTACCCCAAAATCTTCTCCACTTTTGCAATTCGTGGATCCTTCATTCTTTTCACTCGGAAATTCTCTTCCAAATCGGATGAACTCAAGTATTCATACTTGCAGCCCTTCAGAATGTTCTCCGCTTTCGGTACAACTTCCAGTCGATCCATGAATCGAACCGCGGACGCAAATCCTCCTTCCAAGTAATGCGCACCAATGATAGCTTCCACACAGTCTGCCAGAACCTTTTCACTGAAGGGTTGTACCTGAATTTGTGGTATTCCCCAGAACCATTCCCACTTTTTAGGTTTCGGCGTGATTCCTGTGTACGCAATGCAGTTCGGAATACCAGCTTGGACAGCGATGTTGCACAGATTATCATTCGCAATCTCGTCATCGCGATAATTCGTCAACAATCCTTCGTCACCAGCTGGGGCTTTTGCATACGCCATCATTGAAGAAACCAACTTAAGTATTGCATCACCGAGGAATTCATTACGTTCATAATTCAAATCGGGTGCAATACGGGCGCAAGTACCCATATTTGGTTGCACAGAACGAGAAAAGGATAAAAATTCGAGCGAGCGATTTCTGCAGACTTTTCGCCATGCTTCCTTCAGAACAAGATACGTCTGCCAACTCGGCAACAGGAAAGCCGTGTACACTGCCCAAGGTGCTAACGGTATGTGATAACACGTAGCACGACATAATGGGAACGGATTTTGCTTCTTGAATGCTATTTCAGACGCGCCATAACCTTCAAGGAAGTTGTCTGTTTCAGCGCTCAAATCAACACCGTGTCGCTTCAAGTAGTAGTCTTCAACACTGGAGAAGCGAGAAAAGCGCGGACAAACGCCAGACGAAACCTTGGAAGAAACTTTGAGGTCCATTTCTTTGCCAATGAAGTAAATGCGGTCATTTGTTTCATGATCGGATACGGCAAACGAAAAGGTCCAATCTGAGGTAGTAGGCCGTTCGCCATATCGATCGGCTTTGAAATTCCTCACTTTCTCCAGTGCTTCCCAGTTCACTTGCTTTGTCCCATTTCGTTCAATAAGTGGGACAAAGTAAAACCCAGGTGGCTTGTTCTTTCGCATATTGTCTCGAAGAATTTTCTGCTCTTGTCGGCGTTGAAACTTTGCTTGAAACTTCTCCTTGCCGAACAGGTCATCATCCGCTTCAGTCGCTGTCTCGGTATGTTCGGTGGCGGTATCTTGATCTGCATCTGCTGAATCACGGTCCTTACTACTGCCTGACTCAAGCTCTGCGCCATCAATTTGAGTGCTGGCGCTTGATTCCGTATCTGGTTCATCGCCAAGATTCGACAACCATTTCGGCATGCGGCCTCGCACACACCCTTCGACAATATGCATATAGCTCCGACAAACTTCGCGCTGTTCTTCAGTCCATTCCATAGTACCCACGTACTCGAGTGTTAACAGAGGGTCACCAGTGGGACAAACCACTGATACCAGGTCGTCTTCAGGAACCTCGTTCTCCACAAGGATTCCAAAACAATCGCCTCCCCTCCAATTCTCGGGTACGACTGACTCTGGCGGTTCCTGGTTCCGGAGAATATTATACAAGTACAACCGACGTAGCGATTCATCTACGACCTCTTCCTCTGTCCCAGACACAATCATCGTTGCTCGTTTCAGCGGTTTCGGATGAGTAACAGCGCACTGTCGGACGGTTTGCATGAGTCGAGGTCCCTTCGTTCCACGATACCGAGGCATGTCTGCTCCTGTTTTCTTTTCAAATCTCCTCTTTGGCAGCAAATGGTGGTCTACTTCTCCAACATCGTACAACGCCGAGTAAACGTTCAGAGCGGCTATCTGCTTTGCCAACTGCTCCGAGGGCTGAGGCGTACTCTTACCGTATAGTACAGGAGAGCTATCAGGCAACGTGACCAAAGCAATGAAGCCTTCATTGGTGCGCCAGGTTTCATAAACCGGATCGATCTTTTTCGAACTTTCTTGCAGTCCATAGACATATCGGTTCAACAACGGAACGGCACCAACTGGATAGACACGGGCAGAGGTTTCTTTAGACAAGAGGACTACCTTGTTCGCGATAGCGATTGACTTTTTCGCTTCCTTGACCAGATTCTCCCTCCATTCAGTCCTGGCCTTGGCATTCATTTCTTTAACCGTTTCTTTCATGAAAAGGGCACCTTCGCGCGCTCGGGAGATGTAATCCAGGTGGTCGCCACTATCACGTGGCAACAACGCAATGTAATGGGAGCCCGGACTACGGGCTCGACCTCTGGCTTGAATGTACGACTTAGCAGATAACACGGCATCAAAGGCAATGACCACACTACACGCCGGGATATCAAGACCTTCTTCAACAACATTTGTGGCCACCAGCACACCAAACCCACCTGTTCGAAAGTCATTAAGAACTTCATTCTGTTGGGATTGGGACATTCTCAGATGCGACGATTTCGCATGGCATCCAACAACAGCACGAGCTTCAAAGCACGACTCTTCAAGCGTTCCTAGTATGTTGTTGATGAGCCAGGCCACGGCAAAGGCAAACAGACGTTGGTGCACAAATACAATACAACGGAACGCAATACCATCATCCGCATGTTCCTCCTTCCATCGCCTCGCCTCCCCCACAAGCATGTCCAGAAGTACTCGGACATGATCCGAGATAAATGGACCATAACTCAGACGCTTGCGAATCGGGTTCTCGCCGTAGCCATGATTCTTGCTACTACTGTTATTAGCCAGTTCATTAGATAAGAACGTAGCAACATATCGGCCGAGAGCTTGATGAACCTTCTTCAACAGCAAGTCGATGTCTTCGTCCGACCCTTTCACGATTTTCGCCTGCTTCTTTTTACCACTGGAAACATTCTTTCCATTGGGGGTAGAAGACGATGCAAGGGACGGGACAAGCGCATCGAGACCACAGTTCATCGCTAATTCATCTTCTTTCAATCCGTCCTCATCATCTTCGGGTCTAGCGGAAGCTGCGTACAACGCGACGAATTCGAATGCGTTGGGAACGACTGATTCAAGTTCCTCTTGAGATTCATCGGAGACGCCAAATATTTTCGCATCCATGGTGACCTCGAGAATCGCGATGGTCTCCGCACATTCTTTGACCGAGCGAGCACCGGCACTCTTCACAGGCGAAGCGGTCATACCAAATACTCTCGGTCGTTTCGCTTCATCGAGAGTGTGGTAAAAGTCTACCATGATACGTCTGAATGGATGTTCGCCAGTGGCATGGTGAACTTCATCAAATACTAAAATGGCAACCGAGGCCATGTCAATGCGGCCATGATTCAACGCATTGAGAAAGATTTGAGCGGTCAACACTAAAATTCTTCGCTGAGATGTCTCTTCCGCCCAGCGTTCAGTGCTCCACTCGTCGAGGCCCATAGAGCCATAGTACGTGCCAACATTGAAGGCGCCCTCACATACTTCCTCCATGTATTCGGCTTGTTGATGTACAAGCGCAACCTTCTCCACAACGAACACCGCAATCTTTCCACGACTCGACGGCTGCTTCAGAATGTCGCGAACAAGCAACGCCGATACAAGTGTCTTTCCAGAGCCAGTCTCAAGAAAAGCGATAATGTTGGTATCGTGTGCATGCTGAAGGATTTCCGACTGGTATCCGCGCGGTTTCTCAATCAGGCGAGCCATTGCGGGTAGCGAGTTCGATGGGGAAAGGAAGCAGCTGCAGCAGACAGGTGTGTAGGAATGATAAGCGTGCCCCAGGATCAAGTGGGCAGGCGTAGTCTTATCGTTCGTACAAGAACGGCATCGAAAGTTGAATCGAGAGTGTACGACGCCGTGTCGAAAAGCAGCAAACAGCGATAGGCAGGTGGAGGGATAAGATTGTATCAGCAGAAAGAGAACACGAGATGAGGGAGGCACATCAAGAGCAGTGAAGCGGCGAGGGGGAAGAAAGGGCGGGCAGGCAACTATTCTTGGGTGGCTCTTTTATTCAGGCCGAGGAAAGAAGTGCTTGAGATTGTGTGACTTTAAAAATTAGGAAATTTTACAAGTGTCGTGAAGGGCACTGCGGAAAACCTTAAAAATCACAGATTTCACCAATGATGCATTAAGTCCATCGCAAGGCACAGGGTTTGTCGATGCATACGGAGTAGGCCACAGGAAGAGCACAGGCTTACAGAACCCTGCACAACCCTCAAATTAAACAATTCTACAATAAATATTAGCGCTTCATTTGGCCACAGTATTCAAGTGGACATACAGCTGTTAGGTTCACGCGTGCTCAGTTGACTGATTCCGACTCAGAGGGTACTTTACTGTACTGTACAGGGTGGAAAAATTACGCTTTATAGTATTAGTAGAGATGCCGCATCGATCGCCGTGCTTCAGTGAAAGATAGCAGGTCATCCTGTATCATAGAACATGATGTTACATCGCTTGACAGGCCTCTGTCTTTTCTTGTTTGTTGCGCTTGCGTTTGGAGTAGAGAAGCTTCATGCGTTCGGCCTTGCTTCGCTATCGCTGTAGCCAAACTCTCAAGTAACCATAAATCCAAATCGAGACAGTGAAACACGGGTCTCGCGGTCCATTCCTTACTAGCCCACAGTTTCACAATCTCAATTGCCGCCCCAAATTGTTGTTCCGCATCGTGATATCTTCCTTGAGCCATAGATACCTTACCTACCACGCCGAGTGCATCCGCAAATATCGGCATTTTCGTATACCCCATATTGTTCAGGGTGTCCACTAATCTTGTTGCCACCACACTCGCTTTGTCCAATTGTTTTTCCTCGATATAAATCACGGTGAGATTTGCCATTGCGTTAATTCCGAAGGTGGAACGACCAAGTCCAGCCGCCGCCAAAATACGCAACGCTTTCACGCACAATGTGCGAGCCTCTCTGATACGGCGTTTGCTCATTCGCACATTACTCAGCAGTAATAATACAAGGACCGAATCCACAACCCTACCCTTGCCACCAGTTCCACCACCACCCATCGCGTAGTATGTGCTGTCTGTTCCATTCTCATCATCTCCACCCATCAGATTCAACGCTTTCAATAGTGCCTTCTCCGCCTCCTGCAGTTTCAGCTGGTCAAAGTAGGCTTCCGACAAGGCCAATTGTAAACGCGCTTTGTTGGCAAGGTCACGTGAGCGTGCAGCCTCGACTTCGGGGTCGTCTTGATTGAATAGAAAAGTTTCTCCGCCATTCAACACGACTGACTCTTGCGTAGACACCTCCTCATCTTCTAGTGCCTTAATCAGAATTGCTTCACGTTCGTTCGCGCTCACACAATACCGCATCACCGTGATGCCGGCCGCCAGAAAGTCGCGTAGCATTTCTCGCGAGTTGTGTTGACTGAGAAACTCTGAGAATTGCATATTTTTTCGTTCACTACAACAAAAATCGTAATCAGTTAGTAAGATTCAACAAATTCGCACGTAGCATCACCATTGTGAACGTACCTGTCGTAGACGAGCATTGCTTTTTCGCGTTGCCATCCAACCTTGTGAATGTGCTCCCCTTGAAATTGTTCAAGTTGATTTCTGAAGTATGCACGGAAGCGAGTCAATGCGGTTTGATATGATTTGCTCGAGTCGATCGACTGAATTGCTTGGTCTTCACGCATAAACACCTTGACTGTTTCATTCAATTGAAAGCGTCCCTTTCCAACTGGATTCACAAAGTTGGAGCCCACCAAATTTTGCAACATTTCGTTCACACCAAACGGGTCACTACCCGCAACATAAACCGCAGCGCGGGCATCAAACGAACTCGGAAATACTACAAGATGTTGCAATGCAGCTTGAACAACCATCGGCATTCCTAAAAACTGGGTTCGCAGATTCTCGAAAACAATTTCTTTGATACCCGTCAAGCGCAATAAGTCGCGTTGCTGGTCCATAGCATCACGAAGCTGACCAATCTGAGGTTTAGAACCGTTTGCTGCAGCAAGAGCGTTTTGCACAAGCGCCTCAGTTTCGTGGTCGTCATCTTCGAGGATTTCGTCAACATCAGGGACAAGCGAAGCACCAATCAGACTTGTAGGATTGGCAAGGTTAAGAGTTCCAGCGGGTGCCACTGCATTGTCGTCCGTAGTGCGACTAGGTCCTACAGGAACTAACGGAACACAACTGGACGGGGTGGGTAACTTCCAACGAACAGCGAGAGAAGCGGCATCCAATTCTTCTACTCTTCCATGATTTGAAGAACTCATTGCACCAACGGAAGTGAGGTCAGTAGGTCCTTTCATTCCAGAAATAAGACTGGCTTGGTTAGCTTGTTCTTGAATTTGAGCCATTCTTAAAGCAGCGGCGGGATCAAGATTAGGAACAGTTCTTTCGTTGGCTTCAAGATGAAGAGTGGGTACTGACGAGCTAGAAGTACCTGCAGTAGCATCTTCACTAGCTTTCTGAGCTGCAGCTCGCAAGGCCTTACGTCGATGATAAGAGCGGTTCTGTCGCAAGCGGCGTTTCTCAATACTGAGTTTGAGTTTTCGTTCCGCTTCAGACAACTCCGAGTCGGGCTTATTAAATACATAAGTCGCGGGCCTTCCGGGCTTTCGCGGTGCAGTTCGTTCGGCGCGGGCATTCATGGTGGCGGATTGAAGAATAGATGGTAACGTGTGATGTTTCGGTTGTAGAGCAGCCAGGGGACAGCAGTACGGTACCGAACACGAGGTATCTACACACCAGCGATGTAGAGAGTACACTCACAGAAAGTGAGCCACAGCGAGGGAGTGTGGGTGTCGTGAAGGTGTCGGGACCGCGAGGGTCAACAAAACTGACAGTCCCGACCGAAGGCGAAGTAAAAAACGGGAGGCCCGTGTACCGAGAGATTGGCGTTGGGAAGCGTGCGACTGAGAGGCGTCACGAATAAGTGTGGCACAAATTTCCGAGGTGTTATTGACGTTCCCAAGCAAGTCAAACACGGAGCGAGAGAGAGACGTCCATCATTGTATATAATATTACTTACTATGATAGTTAATAATCGTCAGATTTGCAACTCGAACGCGCAATTTTGCTATATGAAAGCAGCAAAAGTACATTCATTGCTGTTCACTTGCTCCCTCGTCCAATCGCTGCGCTGGTTGTGTGAGATTAGTTTCTCGCGTGATGATGGAAATTTGGCGTACCTAATCCGATCTCGCTAAAATACGTGTAATTGCAATGCGTTCGTTAATCAATCCTTGCGCTAATCCCCCTCTGTACCGCATCTCTGATTCATCCCCTCCATTCATCCACTCACTGTCGTTTTGAAATGGACACTTCTTCTACCTCCAACTCCTCGCATGTCTTGTTTGGCGATGATATTGTGATCCGGCGATTCGAAAGCAAAGATGCACCCCAATTTATTGAACTAGTTGGCAAAGTCCTTATCGAATTTGGGTTTACTCCGGATCCATCGAATGATAGCGATTTTGCCAATCTTGATAGCTCGTACAAATCTGGCGAGTTGTGGGTAGCATGCGAGAAAGCGAGTGGAAAAATTATTGCCTCTGTTGGCTACCGAGAAATGCGTGGGTGTAACGAGTCCGCACCCTTGACTGCGGAACTGAGACGCCTCTACGTTTCGATTGAATATAGACGGCGAGGTTTGGGTCGAATGCTTCTTACCGCTATAGAGTTTAGAGCTCGCATTGCTGGCTTTAGACGAATGATATTAGAGAGTGCGTCCGAGTTGAAATGTGCTACCATTCTATACGAGGCAACTGGATACAGTCATTGCCAACTACCTTGCGAAAATCTGAAAACACAACGATGCGACGTGGTGATGGATAAGTCGTTAGAAATCGATGCTGCAGCTGACAGCGACGTAAATGTGGTCGACGAAGCTGGTGTTCTGTTTGCAAAAATGCCCCCACGTATTGCTCGTCGAGGCCGAATGCGAATTCTTACTTTCGTGGTGGCAGATCTATGGCAGAATAATCTTTTGCAACGCGAAGAGGATGATAGTCCTGCGATTAACATTCATGCGAAATCTGACGATAGACATCTTTCCAGTTTTCGGCGCAATACGACTCGAGTTCACAAAAACTTGATGTGTGAAGACTCGCACAATCGTTTTGCCTGTACATTGTACCTGAACCGATTGACTGACGAACAAGCCAGTTCTCGTAAATGGATATCGTTAGAATATTCGTTACAGAAAGTGCAAGCTAGTAGTATTCATGGTCAAGTGCTTCAAGTGTTTAACAACTTCTTAACTGTACCGTAGATGAATAAAGCATTGACAGACTCACAACTTTATCGTACCACTGGTATAATGAAATCGGAATTCCGCAACTGGTGTGATCACTAACACTGCAAATACCGCGTGCTGGTCGACATAATTGCGAATAACCTACCCACCATACTCACACTGACTATTTTTAGGAAAGCTCTAACATTAACTCTTCATGACACTTCCTCTCTTTCTCAGTCATGATTCGACATCCACTCGAATATTTTGCTTCCATTTTCGTATATAATTGAGGTAACAATTCAGATCTTCCCATTTCTAGACGTACTGGACTTACTGGTGTACGGCACTGTCATCTAAATTCTGTTCCTAACTTATTTCCATACATAGACTAGTTCAT
>JAAUYH010181050.1_pt1 | contig 14279 bp, 6 predicted proteins | sample 7278061 | NCBI WGS metagenome assembly JAAUYH01 (sample SAMN14350203, study PRJNA611818) | marine sediment metagenome | isolation source: surface marine sediment (0.6m) | place: French Polynesia: Moorea | collected 2018-08
CTGCAGCCGTTCTGGTAGAACTCGAAAAGTGCGCAGCTCGATTCGACGACATCGGAGATATTCGCAACATGTGTCTCCATCGAGGCAATGTAGGCTACGCAAAATTCGAACTGGGCTTATATAGCGAGGCCGAACAGGACTTGCGCGAGGCATTGGCGATTGCCGAACCCATGGTCCTCGACCTGGCAGCAAGCGTCGTGCGGCAAAATCTCGGCCTCGTTCTCGCCCATAAAGACAAGTTTGAGGAGGCCTCGACCATCGAGCATAAAGCCTGTGATTGGTTTGCGGCGCAAGGGGATACACGGATGACCGCACTGTCGCGTATCTACCTATCTTCGATATTCCTGCTGGCTGGCAAACGTACACAAGCGCGTCAAGAAATCTGCAGCGTCTTGGAAAATCTCACCGACGATATCCCCTTAAGGCCACTCGCATTGGCCATGCTAGCCAACATCGATTTAGCACAAAGTGACATCCAACGAGCACTCGCGTCTATAGATGAGTCGATGCACCTTTTGCAGACCCGTGGATCGATCGAAAGCGGTGAGGCTTTGGTGCGCCTAGTCTATGCCGAAGTTCTCTATGCCTCGGGGCGACATGAAGACGCGTGCCGCGCCATTGCCGATGCAGAGGCCTATCTGGCGGCAAAAGCCAATAAAATCAGCTATCTGCCATGGCGTCAGAGTTTTCTCAGCAACGTCCCCGAGCACGCACGAACCATTCGCCTTGCCGCGCTTTGGTTGAAAACAAATAGGTTTGACGCGTCACTAGCGTAACCTTGCTCGACGACAATTAGTATACGCATATTGCGAAATGATCATCGGCATCTCCCAATTTTGAGAAAATGGCAGTCAGTGGTTCAGCAGTTCTATACGGCAAACCTGCCGGCAAACGTGCAGTATTCAATGACTGACGTCCGTACAGTTCGCAGAACTGCGCTAACTGCGACCAAGCCTTCAATATCGTAGGCTTTTTGCTGCGGCCAGGAGCGTCGCTCTCAGCGTTTCTCTGCTCTTGCGTGCTCGGTATGGGTGAGATGCGCCAAGCACAGAGCTAGAGGTGCGGAATGATTTCTCAATCGCGCAAAAAACGTCCCACCCACTACAGACCTTTCACATCAATGGATCTTGCTAAGTTGTCACTTGCGAGCTACATTTACTTACATATCCAAAGAACGATGTACGCTCGCTAGTCAGACAGTGTGAATACATCGAAATGTACTGAACAACTTCTCGCTGTTCTCAACTTGTAGAGGATAACGAGTGGGATAACGACAACGCGCGGGCGTTTCCGCTAAACCAAAACTATATAAACTTCGGATCGTCCGCAATCACTGTACTCATAAGCCTGGGGGGAGACCATGCTTACGAAAATAAAACACACTTTAGCACGACACGCCAATTTTAAAGCGACAAAAAAGTCATCATGGATACCAACAACACATCGGTATCCAAGTTTGATAGCAATCATGGGCCTGCAGGGCCTCTTGATTGCGGCTTGCAGTCAATCTGCAGCTCTCGATGATACGGATACGGTCGGCAGCTCTGATACCGCGATAACCACGACCAATGGTATCGGCATGAACGGCATCGGCATGAACGGCATCGGCATGAACGGCATCGGCATGAACGGTATCGGCATGAACGGTATCGGCATGAACGGCATCGGCATGAACGGCATCGGCATGAACGGCATCGGCATGAACGGCATCGGCATGAACGGCATCGGCATGAACGGTATCGGCATGAACGGCATCGGCATGAACGGTATCTACCTCAACCAGATCGGTCTCAATGGCGTGGGCTTCGATGCTCTTGGCACCAGCCAGGTTGGCACCCAGGGTTCGGGGACCAATGGCGTGATCGTTGGCGGCATCGGCCTGAGCGATGTCGGTAACAGCAATATCGGTGATTCTAGCGATCGCCAAAGTGGCGCGGGTCTGCGCCACCTGGCCATCAACGGCCTATATATAGACGGACAGGGCGAGTTCGGCGTAGCCGTCGCCGGAACCGGCCTGCTCGACGTCGGACTCGACGGTCTACACGTCAACGGCAATAGCGGCATCCAGCTCAATATCAATGGTACCGCAGTAGATTTTGCCTCAGAGCACGAAGATGTACTGGAGACCGTGCTCTTTCATTTAGTTGGTTGCGCTCTCGATGACGACGATAGCGTCACCATCACCAGCGGCAGCGGCTCGGCCAAGACGTATCGCGGCAAACGTGGATTTGCCGAAGAGTGGCGCAACGGCCCCATCAGCCAGCGAGGTGAGGAGCAACTGCAGGCTTGCCTGCTATCGTCGCCGGTTGCCACGGTGGGCACTGCCCTCAACGGCGAGCAAGAGGCGTTCATGCGCCAGCTGCTCGAATATATGGCGCAGTGCGCATTGACGCCCGAGCAGACGGTCACCGTCTACGGCGGCGACGGCACCGCGCTCACCTTCGACGGTGTCTTTGGTCTCGCACCAGAGTGGTACGATGGACCGCTGAGCCAGGCTGGCGAACTCAAAGTGTCGGCCTGCATCGGTGCCCGCTCCAACGGCCTCGGCCGCACCGTATCACTGTCTCTGCGCCATCCCGAACTGCTCACCGAAGATCTCGAAGCACAGCTATTTGAAACCCATGAAGGCGCCTTTTGGGGCAACTTCTTCGCCGCCGAGCCCAACATGCAAGCATGCGTGGTCAACGGCGGCGGTCTGTCTGGCCGCGTATGCGCCGAATCGGGTGATTGCGGCTTCCTCATCGTCGGCGATTGTGCCGACGTCTGCACCTCGTACGACGATGTCAACGGCTTTGGCGGCTGCGGCGCTGAGCAAGCAACGGAAGTGGTCAACACCTACCTCAACTTGGGTACGCAGGTCACCTTTGGTGAAACCAATATCTGCGACATCAATGCCAATCAAGAGCTGCAGTGTTGGGGCAAAAACCACACCGGTCAGCTCGGTGACGGCACCACGCAAGACCGCACTGCCCCGGTCACGACAGCGGCGATTGGCGACGAAGTCGTCGAAGCCGCCGTCAGTTGGCGCCACGGTTGTGCTCGCAGGCGCAATGGCGACCTGTGGTGCTGGGGGGCAAACGAGAGCGGACAAGTGGGCAATGGCAGCGAAGCCTCACAACCCACCCCGGTCCGCGTCATCGAAGATGTCGCCAGCGTCGTCGCCGGCAGCAGGCACTCCTGCGCCCTGCGCTCAGACAGCAGTGTCTGGTGCTGGGGTGACAACGCCGCCGGTCAGCTCGGCGTGGACGACAACATTGGCGAAAGCCTCTTTCCCCTGCCAGTCACCTCCATGTCTAGCGGCGTCGCCGACATCACCAGCGGTCCGGCAGCCACGCATACCTGCGCAGTCAAATTTGACGGTACGGCCTGGTGCTGGGGCGACAATCAATATGGCCAACTCGGCCGCGGCAATAGCGGTGGTGAATCGCTGGCCCCGGTACAAGTTACCAACGACGCCAACGGCGCAGACTTTGGTGATGTCACCGACATGTGCACGTCCAAGCGTTCATCCTGCGCCCGGAAATCGGATGGGACGCTATGGTGCTGGGGCTACGAGCTAAACAATGTACCGCAATTGGTCGCCAGCGATGTTGCCCCCAATGGCGTCTCCTGTGGCGAGCAGCATGTCTGCTTTGTCGGCAACGACTCGAAAGTGCAGTGCTTCGGCGACAACAGTTATGGCCAGCTGGGGCGGACCACCGGCGAAAGCAGCGACTCCACCCCAGGTCCAGTGGCCGACCTACCCCCCGTCAGCTTCCTCAATGCGCGCCACGCCTATACCTGCGCCACACACATCGACGGCAATATGTCGTGCTGGGGTAGCGACCCGGGCACTGCCGGCACGCACTCGCAGGTCGATATCTTCCCGGCATCTCTGACCCCGACGCCGCAGCTTATCAGCTTCGAATAGACGCTGGTCCCATGGGCACCATCGCCTCCGATGCGCCGTCCATGTCCAGGGTTTTCTCGGTGGCCTGGGCCGCCTCCTCCGTCACTGCAGGTACGGTGAAGGAAAACGTCGTGCCCTGGCCCAGAACGCTCTCTACCCAGATCCGGCCGCCATTTTGTTGCACCATCTCTTGGCACAATTTGAGCCCGAGCCCGGAACCACCCTCGTTATTGGTTCCCTTGGTCGTGTGATAGACGTTGTCGTCAAATAGCTTGGCGACGACCTCTTCGCTGATGCCCACGCCGGTATCGCGGATCGAAACCACGACGAAGCGTCCCTCAGGTATGGCTGTCGATGTAGCTGCATCCGCGGCAATGGCGTCGGCCGCCGCAGATGGTCCGCCCATTGCGACTGCGGCATCGTCGGCAGACGACGCCGATGACGATGCAGGTTGCGACCTGCCGCCATAGATGTCGGCGCCGTGCCTGGCCAGTACCGAAACCGAGCCGCCACCGGGAGTAAACTTGAGGGCGTTGCTGACCAAGTTGCGAATCACGGTCTCGATCATGAACGGATCGGCCAGGATTTGTAGGCCCTTATCGACGTCGTTGACGAGCTCGATCTCCTTGCGCTCGGCGTTGTTCTGCAATAGCGCCAGCGGTTCGTCTACCAACGTCCACAGCTTGGATTCCACCGGCTTGAGTATCATGCGGCCACTCTGCAGCTTCGACCATTTGAGTAGATTTTCGAGCAAGGTCGAGCACCGCTCCGCCGTGAGGAAGATCTTATGCAGATCTTCCTGCAAGTCCTCTGGCTCTAGATCGTCGAATTCATCCACCAAGAATTCTGCCAAATTGACTAAGACATTGAGCGGATTGCGCAGATCGTGGGAGATGACCGAGAAAAACTTGTCCTTATCGACGTTGAGCCGCGCCAACTCCCAAACTTCCCGCTCGAGCCCCGCCCCTACGTTCTTGGTCTTTTCTCGCTCGACATCCACTTCGACTTGGATCGCGCGTGCCGTGCTCAACGTGATGGCGGTCTGGTTCGCGATCGCCTCCAGCCACACGCGGCTGTCGCGATGCAGCGCCGCCCCCTCAATGTAGAGCGCGCCGAGGATGGCGTCGTCTTGCATCAGCGTCAGAGGCGCGCACATCAGCGCCAGTTCGCCATTGCCGGCCGATGCCGCGTATTCCTCGGTGCGCGGATCTTCGGCCGCCCGCTCAACGACGACCGTGACCCCGCCGTCGACCACCTCGGATACCACCGGATAGGCACAGTACGCGGCGCTCAAATCGCCATTGGTTGTACATGGGAGGTGTTCCAAGAGCGACAGTGGCTCCGGCTCCGGCGGGGTATCAGACAAATCCCCATCGGCGTGGTTGGGCCCGTTGGGCGCCATAGGCTCCCCTGGTTCAAAGACGGCCTCGATATAGAGGTCTTCATCGCTCACGAGGGCCACGGCGGCCCGACTCGCACCGCTGCCGAAACAAACCCATTCGACACAGGCACGCAGTACCTCGCTCTCCTTGGTCTCGGAGGAAATGGCCCCAACGGCGCTCAGCAGTTCCGCAACCGGCAATGCCTGCACGTCCGCCGCCGTCGATTGCGCGAGCGGCCGATAGACATCGTCGGTGTCATTGGTGTAATCGGCGTCATTGGCGAAATCGCCAGCAAAGCCACCGACAGAATCACCCGCGAACTCGCCAGCGTCACTGACAGCAGCACCGTCGCCTGCGGCCTGCAGTGACCTATCCTCGCGCTCATGGGCCGTCAGCTCATCGTTCGTCGCTTCCCGCGGACGCGGCACATAGGCGTGGGTTTCAAGCCAATCGCGAATCGGATAACGCCGCTCCAGGTCGCGCACCTTGGCCACGCATCCCCAGCGGATGTAGGCAAAATAGGCATCAGTCAAATAGGTCTGTGCCACCCGCTCACGCCCCACCGCCAAGTAGGTCTCGCCCGCCAGCTCGCTCGCCAATGCCTGTGCGTGTATGATCGATTGCTCTTCGGCACCGCGAATGGCCTGATCATAGTGGGCCACGGCATCCCATGGACGCCCCATCACCCGCGCGCGCTCGGCCTCGACCAGGTCGAATTTATGCTGAAAATTGAATGGCGCCACCTCGCTCCAGCCACGCATGCGCTCTTGGTTTTCCTCCACCTGACGCAAGTAGGCTTCGCGCTGTTCCTCGCTCACATCGTCTTCCCTGCACGCGGCCAAGAGCGATAGCGAGAAATACAGATTGTGCTCGGCGCACAAAAATATGCCCAACACCCCCTTGGAATACCCGACTGCCGCCTTGCCACTTTCCACGGCGTCTTTGACATTGCCGAAGAGATACGACGAAAACATGGCGATGGAATGGGCGCCAAAACTCATGGGCTCCGGAGTCAATTCCGTGAGCGATTCTTCGATAAACTCGGGCCGAATACGCCGACCGTGCGCCGGCACCTCGTCATCGTGGGAGATGAGGTCGGTGAGAAGGCGATGAATGTAATCGAGGGCCATGCCGGCATAGGGCAGCGCGCTGCGTTCCACCAACGTGAGGCAGCGGAGGCACTGATTTTCAATGGACTCCAGATGCTCACCCAAAAACAAGAGGTGACTGCAATACGCCAGCGCGGCATGGCCCGCATAGCGGCTCTGGCCACTTTCGAGCCCCATGCGAATGGCATCGCGCAGCGGCATGATCGACTCTGCCAATGGCGCCACCCACGGGCTGACGTTGGCGTAATACACGTACCAGGTAGAGCTGCGAATATCGGCCAAATCGCGCGCTTCCACCAACTGCAACGCCGCTTGGCCCAGCGCCGCACCTTTTTCGATCTGGCGCGCATTCATGCATAGCATGACCGCATAATCGGCCGCGGTCTGCGCCAGTGCGCGAATGCCCGCGCCGGCGCGGCAGATCTCGAAACGGGTGTAAATGAGCGGCTCGGCAATATCAGTGCCGAGCACGTAGAGCACCCGAGACGCCGAAGCCAACACCCGGTCGGCGAGCGCGTACTTGCCCTCGCCATCAGCGCCTCTAGTGCCGGCAAAATCGGCCAACGATTCGGCCCTCAGCCCCGCAGGAGCACTGACACATAGCGGGATCTCCAGTAACTCAAGGGCGTGCAGTGCGATCTCCACTGCTGCCGTCATCTGGTTCTTGGCCGCGAGAATCTCGATCTGATGGATGCAAATCTCCACCTCTTCGGTCGCAGTCTGCACCTGACGACGAGCCAATTCGGCCACCTCAGAGGCCCGCTCATAGGCGCCGCGCGCCCGCTCTGCGGCAATGGCCTCCAAGTGCAAGTCTATCATCAGCTGATAGTGGCGCTGCCAGCCACCGCGACCGGCCAGTTCGACCCCTATCGTGATGTAGCGCAGGGCAATCTCGTTGCCGGCCATCTCCCGGGACTTGCGCGCCGCCTGCAAGTTGAGCTCGATGAGGGTGACTTTTTCCTCCAAGTCCTCGATGAGCTCACGACCGAGATTCATCTGATTCAGCACCAAAAACAGGTGCACGTCGCGTTCGGCCGCCGACAGTTCGCGCAAGAGCAGCCGGCCCACTTGCAGGTGAAAGTCGCGCTTGTCTTCGGGCGGGATGAGCGCATATGCCGCTTGCTGCATGCGCTCGTGGATAAACCGATAGTGCACATCGTTGATGCCGCCCGGAATGCCGCCCGGAATGCCCCCCGATATGCCGCCCGGTACGCCTCCCACTGCGCTTCCCGCTGCGCCACCCGAGAATTGCCCCGCGCCCCGCGCCGAGTCACTTCCGACGATGGGCATCCCGTAGGAATCGCTCAGCGGGGCGATGAGACCAGCACGCAGAGCATGCCAGAGTTGGGCATTGGTGGCCGCATTCGATTGTCGGCATGCGATGGCCAGGGTGCGCAAGGAAAACAGTGCCCCGAGACATGCGGCGCGTTGAATGGCATGCTGAGAGGCTCGCGGCAACTGCAAGATGGTATCGGAGATGAGATCGCCCACGCCCGACAGCGGCGCCAGGGCTCCTTGTATCGACGACAAATCCCAATGCCAATGGCCATCGCCGGCATCGTGACGAAGGAGTTCGTCGCGATGGATGCTGCGCATACTCTGTACCAATAACAGCGGATTGCCGTCGCTATGCTCGTACAACATCGAGCCGAGGCGCTCGGTTGGCGCCCGGCGCGAAGGGTCTCGCTGCTGGGCCGCGCAGAGCAGCGAATCGAGGACAAAGCGATCGAGCTCGTCGCGCGACAGCGGCGGCACCACAATGTGGGTCACCGCGACCCCACATTCGCGCAATGCCGCAACCGATTTGACCAGCGGATGGCTGGCATCGACTTCCTGTTCGCGATACGCGCCCACGAGCAAAAGGCCGCGGATGAGGGGATCGTTGACCACCGCATCGATGAGGCTGAGCGATGCGGTATCCATCCACTGAATATTGCCCAAGTAAAACACCGCGGGATGGCTCGAATCCACCAGGACATGGACCAATTCGACAAACGCACGCCTGAATCGATTGGGCATCTCACTGGCGTCTAGATGGCCCGCGGGCTTGCGTTCCCCGGCAATCGATGCCAATTCGGGAAATAGATCCAGCAGACACCAGCCGTTGCTGGCCAAGACGGCCTGCAGGCGGGCCTCGATGTCGCCCCTTTTAGGCTCGGCCAATCGGCGTTCGAGCAAACCGCGAATCACCTGCACAATCGCCCAATACGGGGTCTCGCGCTTGCGCGACTCAAAATGGCCAACCAAGAGCGAGCCATGGCGATGCATCACGGTGGCCGCCATTTCGCGCACCAGCCAGGTCTTGCCCACCCCCGCATCTCCCACCAAGAGCACTAGCTCCGATCGATTATTGATCACCCGACGAAAGGATTCGATCAGGCTCTTGAGTGCCGATTGCCGGCCGTAGAGCTTCTGCGGCATGATGAGACGACTGCGGCGATCTTGACGTCCGACATCTCTCGCCAGATCTCGTCCAGATCGGACGAGACCTTGTCGATTGCCTTCATCCGCGTCGCTCTCCCCACTGTCGAGGGCCGAAGCGCAGGTCTGAAGATCGGCAAGCAGCGCCCCCGCACTCTGATAACGATCATCAGCTTCGACCTCCATGAGCTTGGCGACCACGGCCGACAGCATGCTGGGGACTTCGGGCCTGAGCGCCGAAGGCAGCGCTGGACGTGCTGAGAGCATGGTCTCCCAAAACCAACGACTGCCTTCAACCCCGATAGGTCGGGTGCCGGTGAGTAGCTCATAGAGTACGACACCGAGTGAATAGTAGTCGGTGCGCCAATCGATGCCGCGGTAGAGATAGCCGGCTTGTTCCGGTGCCGCGTAGCGGGCCCGACTGGGCATATCGTCGAGGCGCGTAGACAGATGGGGGATGCTCGAGAGCTTGGAGGCGCGCTCGAAACCGATCAATTTCACCTGCCCGCCCGCTTCCTCAAGCAGAATATTTTCGGGACAGATCCCGGCGTGGATCACGGGGATCCGGTGCATGGAATCAAAGGCGCGGACCACGGCAGAAGCGATGCCCAGGCAGGTGGAGATAGGTAGCAGATCATCAGATCCGCGCACGTCGAGCAATTCCCTGAGCGATGGCCCTTGCCAATCTTCCAAAATCAGGGCGACGCCGCGGGCGCATGGCTCAAGTCCGAGGGTCTTGATGATACCCTGATGAGCGCAAGAGGTGAGAATCGCGTGTTCGTGACGCAGGCCGGCAACGTCCGAGGACGATGGCGATAAGGCGGTTGGCACTTTGACCAAAACCCCCCGCTCCTGATTCTCGTCTTGGGCGCGATAGGTTACGTAGCGCGTGCACGCACTGTATTCCTTGGCGATCCGATATCCCGGCAGACCCAGCATTTAGATAATCATTCTACCCAAGGTAACATGGCCATACGGTCAGCAAAATGACCGATTCGTGCAGACCATCATACCGAACAAATGAGGTGACGCAGTACGCGGCATGATCACGTTTGTCAGTTTTCGTCAGCCGCGAGCGGACAAACTTCAGTAGGTCTTTGTAAGCGTGACCAATTCATTCGTCAACAGTCTGTCCCGTACACAAACACCACCCCACACTGGCACCCGATCGGCGAGCGACAGCGTGCAACGTTTTTCCGCTGTGTCGGCGTCTAAACTGCCCGCAATCTGGGCCGGCTTGCCCAGGTAGTCGATCGCGGGATATAGCCGTATTCTCCGAAGGCCAAGCCAGGTGAACAACGGTTGACCACACGCGCCCCGGCAGCTATAGAACATATGGAAACGATTGGGGATTTACGATGATTCCAACATGTATACAACGCGGCCTTGCCGCGCTCACGCCCCTCGTCTTATGCCTTGCGGTCTTACCCGCGGGCTGCGGCGGCAATGGCCCTACAGGGACCGCCAAGTATTCGGTCTCGGCCAAAGAAAACTACGATCGCGGCCTCGCCGAGCTCGAGGAAAAAGATTGGATCGCAGCAGTCAAATACTTTGCCTTCATCAAGTCACGTTTTCCCTATTCGAAATACGCGGTGCTAGCTGAGTTGCGCATGGCCGACGCCGAATTCCTGGCCGGCAACTACCTTCAGTCCATCGATAACTACAAGCTATTTATCAAGTTTCATCCCACCCACGAACTCGTCGCACAGGGATACCCGGCATTTCGCATCGGCGAGGCCTACGTCAAACTCCTACCCGGCGATCTATGGATCTTGCCGCCGTCTTTTGAAAAAGATCAGTCTGCGACCTATGATGCCGAACGCGAGCTCAAGAACTTTTTGCAGGCATATCCCGATTCTCCCCATCACGAGCGGGTGACAAAACTCTATGCACAGGTGAGCAAGAGACTGGCCGCCCATGAATGGTACGTGGCCAACTTCTACTGGGATCGCGACAAACCTATGGGCACCGTGCTTCGCCTGCGGCGATTGCTCGATCGCTACGGCGGCTCCGGTTATGATGGGGAAGCGTTATGGCTCCTCGGTCAGGCATACGTGGCCAACTCCATGCCCGACCGGGCCAAGGATGCGTGGAATCGTCTAGTAAATGAACATCCCAATCACGACAAAGCTGCCGACGCCAGGCAGGCGTTGGCCAATTTATGAGGAAGTGACGCCATGGACGAACGGGTGCGGCAGCTAATAATATTGGGGCGCGAGCATTTTCGCGCCGGAGAATACGATAAAGCCGAAACACTGCTGGCCAGAGTCGTCCAGACTCACCACAGCTTCCCCGACATTTTTAACATGTTGGGCGTCATATATCACACCGACGGCCGCTACCACGAAGCCGAGCAGGCGTTCGAGTCTGCGCTGCGCATCAACCCCAACTACACCGATGCCGCCCTCAACTTATCGGTCGCGTACAACGAACAGGGCAAATACGACAAGGCCCGCGACTTGTACCTGCGCGTTACCAGCAATTCACAGGCGGCATCGCAGAAGCTCGACCCCTTTGCCCGCGGCAAATTGGCCAATATGCATGCCGATTTGGCCGCGGTCTACAACAGCATGAGCATGTATGATGAGGCGGTGCGCGAATATGAAAACGCACTGCATTTATGCCCCGAATTCGTCGACATTCGCACCCGATTGGGCAATGTCTACCGCGATAAGGGCGACCCCCAACAAGCCATCGTCGAATTCGAATACGTCAAGCAGCAAAAACCCCATTACACCCCGGCACGGATTCACCTGGGCGTCACGCTGTATTCATTGGGACGTCGCGAAGAGGCCATTGCCGAGTGGCGGAGCGTGCTCGAACACGACCCTCATAATAAGAGCGCCAACATGTACTTGAGCATGGTGAAGGACGAGACCCGGGCCCCGGCAGCCGGCAGCGCCCTCATTGACATGATTGAGAAATGACCGACAAATCATCGGCAAACGCCCGAGAAATCATCGACAAGTGAGGGCACGCGCCTTCAGCCCTGGCTCTGCTGCATCGGTATTGGCGATTCCAGGTGTTGACCTGCTGCAGAATCCACCGGCGACGTATTGAGATTTTTGGCGGTAATGCCGCGCTCGAGCAGCTTGGGATTGATGGCGCGCCCCATCATCTTGCCCATGAGCCAGCCGGCAAAACGGCGAGGCAACACCCGGCCCATGACAAAGGCCATGACCCGATTGACGCGTCCGGCAATGATCTTGGGTCGCCGGCCCAAGTGCTTGAGCGCCTCCGCGGCCACATCTGTCGCCTCCATCCAAGCCATCGGCAGCTTGTCATCATCAATGACGCCCATCCCGGTGGCCATATGGGTTCGCGTCGCACCGGGCTCAAGGACCAACACGTCAATGCCTTGCGGCTTGAGTTCGTGATGGAGTGCCTCACCGAGGCTGGTCACGTACGACTTGGACGCCACATAGTTGGCGAGATACGGCGCAGGCGCCATCACCCCCGCAGACGATACCAAGATGATGCCCCCGCGACCGCGCTTGCGCAGCCGATTGCCGACGTGATACGCCAGCCGCATCGGCACAATCGCGTTAAAGCGAATCACTTCTTCAAAATCGTCGACATCGCGGGTCAAGAACGACCCCGGCGAATACAGACCGGCGTTGGCCACCACCAAGCCAATGTCGAGATCCTCCACCTGCGCCATGATACGTTCGGCAATCCCAGGTTCGCTCAGGTCGGCGCTCACAACCCGGGTTTCAATGCCATGGGCATTCTCAAGGTCCCGCGCCGCCTGCTCGAGTTTTGCCAGGCGACGGGCAACAAGGACGAGATGAATGCCCGCCGATGCCAGCTGCTCGGCAATCTCTCGTCCGATGCCGGCCGATGCTCCGGTGATAATGGCCCAAGGTCCGTAGGTATACTTATTGATATGACTCATGGTGAACTCCCGCGCTCATGAAGGTCTGACATCAATGTAGGCGGTCCTTTGTCGAAGGAAAATAGGCATTTCTTATGATACAATGGTCCAAGAATGGACCATGTCAATTGGGATGACTTTCGCTACGTTCAGGCTGTTGCCGAGGCTGGGTCGGTCAGGCGGGCGGCCGCCCTGCTAAAAGTGAGCCACCAAACCGTAGCCCGACGCATTGCGGCCTTGGAGGAGAGCATTAAATCCAGTCTGTTTTTGCGCACACCGGAGGGCTACCTGCTCACCCCGGCCGCCGAAGAGATCGCCAGAGCGGCGGTGGAGGTGAGCGATCTCATCGGCAATGCCGCACGGCGGGTGATGGCGCGCAATCTTCGCCCCGCGGGCACCGTGCGCGTGGCCCTCGTCGACCTCATCGTTCCCCTACTGGCGCCAGATTTTGCCACCTTTCGCCAAGAATACCCCGACATCACGTTGGAGCTGGTCGAGGGAACCCAGCAGATCAGCTTTTCTAAACGCGAGGCCGACATCGCCATTCGCTTTGCCGACGACCTCTCGGGCAATTTGGTCGGCCATCGATTGGCCTCAGGGCGTGCCGCCGTCTATGCCTCGCCCAGCTATCTGGAACGCATGCCCGCAGACACGCCCTTGAGCGACCATGTCTGGATCGGTTGGGATGCACCTTGGGATCAACTCCCACCAGCAAAATGGATGAGCAAGAATATTCCCGATGCGGTCATTGCCGCGCGGGTCAATTCGCCCAACGCCATGATACACCTATTGCGGGCCGGCATGGGCGTGGCAATTCAGGCATGCCTGGTCGGCGATATCGACCCGAATCTGCGCCGCGTCTGTCCAGACCCCATTGAAGACATCATCGCCCCGCTTTGGATCCTCACCCACCCCGATCTGAGACGTGCGGCAAGAGTGCGTGCGTTCATGGATTTTATGTCTGCGCGCATGCGCGAGTACCGACCCCTCATCGAAGGCGCATGCGAGTCTGGCAAAATCCAAAAAGAAGACGACTGACCCGAGCTAAACAGGGTTACAAGTCTAGAGGGTGCACGCCAAAGACCGCCAGACCGTCTTTCATACCCGGATCGAGCCAGAGGAGGAGGCGGCGCACCTTGCCGTCTTCCACGGCGAGCTCCAGGGTCCGGCGCAAGCTCTTGCCGGTACAAGCCCGCAGGAGATCCATCTCCAAGGTGGGCCAAACTTGGGCCAAGGGCGTTTTTTTGATATCGCGGCCCTCGATGTCTACGGCCACACCCATAACAAATTGAGAAAACGCCGGATTGGCAATGATGATGGCGCCATTGCGATCAATGAGGGCCAAGGGCACCCGACAGGCCTCGAAAAGCGAACGCGCCATCTCATTGCGCATATCATTCGGGCGCAAGACCGCGGCTCGCCGGCCACTGCGCGAGCGCCGCCGCCGATAGCCCAACATATCCATGACCGCCCCGAGCTCATACAAGAACGCAGCCATGTCTTTGTGGCGCAAGTCGGGCGATTTTTCCAGCGCACGCAAAATCAACTTTTCCACCGCCGAATCCAGCCCGCCGGGAATCAACGTCGAGGAGATCGGAAGAGCA
>JAAUYH010056935.1_pt1 | contig 14277 bp, 10 predicted proteins | sample 7278061 | NCBI WGS metagenome assembly JAAUYH01 (sample SAMN14350203, study PRJNA611818) | marine sediment metagenome | isolation source: surface marine sediment (0.6m) | place: French Polynesia: Moorea | collected 2018-08
AAAGTTTTGCACTTAGAAATTTTTAATGATAACTCTTGCAAATAATCTTAATTTCGAGGTTGGTGGCAAACTGGAGTCAGCACGAATGAACATTTTAGGATCCGCAAGCAGAGACAACTCCATATGCAACCTCACATCAGAACGCCCAACCCTGCCTTGAATCGTTTGGCCCAGCGACTGACTTATTTTCGTCGCGATGCAAATTCGAACAGTAATTGCTGCCTAATTAAGGTAGACTAACATGTTTGTGCGATCATATTAAGTTCAACTAGTGTAATATGTATTGAATGGCCTTGCTTTGTAAGAGTGTTGGTAGAGATTTGATGAAATAATTCTATCTAAACTCAATATTTCAGTTCAGTTTGAATTAGTTATGGATCAGATTCAAAATTCAGTTGTTTACTAAAACAGATTCAAATATCTATAATCAGGTAACTCACGATTCGATAGTGTATTATGTTTAATTCTCATTTTTAATTGAGTTTAGTAGAGTCGAAATCAGTAGTTCTATATTATGAACTGAATTTCGTTCTGTTTCAAATCTAATTACTGCAGAACAACTTTCATATTGAATTGAATCGTTAGTTTAAAGCTTTCAATGAAGAAAAAGTTTCGTGCTATATCTTAGAAATCAGAAAATGCAGTTTAATGAGTTTACGCTTGCTTGGCAACTTACAAAGAAGCATAAAATATATAGTATGGTGATCTGCGACTAATTTTTTTAAAATCAAATCAAAAACAAATAAATTGACTTTTTCCACTCTCAGTTGCTTACGTAAGAATTCTAGTCTTCTCGCAGTTATCACTCTATCTTCACTTCTTCAAGATAAATCTTTAACCGAGAGACGAGCAATGCAACATATCACATTTCATCACGCAATTTAAGCCGTCCGAAAATTTTCTTCAATGCTCTGATGCCGATTACCACATTTCATGATTAAAAATTAGTAGGAGAGCGAATTTGAGTTTCATTGAGCTATATCGGACGGATTTTTAATTTATCGGCTGTAAATTATTTCATGTAGCTGTTCTGCCATTCTCTGCAGTTAAACATAGGGCAAGAACGATTGATTTTTGGTACAAATCGCTACATTATTCTTTATTCTATCACTTTTAATTCATTCTTATTTATCCCATTTCTTATTTAAATTGTTTTTCTTTTCACTTCGCATTAGATTCCTGTCTAGCTTACAAAGAATACCTGTCAACACATAATCTTATCTATCTATTGCTGATGAGGCATCGAAATACAGCCTGAATCATCCGCTGCCACAGCGACGATTTATTTCTGCGAGAGCACAGAGCTGTTTTCAACATCACCAAATATTTGTTCTATCTTAGCTATCATTAGTCTACACAAACCCACCCGTCGCAGACTTCTCGGTCACCGATATGTCAGCCAGAGCCACATTTTTCTGTTTCTCTTACAGTAGACTAGACTTCGCGGATTAAATTCGTTTCAATATGGCTGACATTTGGTTAAAGTGTAGGCATTTCACAAATAGAGCGACAGAAATATGAGCCAATAGTCGGGAGCACGAAGTTATTTTAGGTTGCAGACAATCAGTTCTCTAGATATTTCGTTAATATCGCGCAAAAATCTTGTGGAAAGGTGAATTGGAAACTGAATAGTAGACTATGTTGAGGAGCGCAACATGCATTGGGAAGAATTGTCATTTAAAATAGCCTGCATCTACTCAGTTTTACAATGATTATTAGAATATCCAGAAGCCTTTCGAAAAATCAGTTGATGGCGTACTGTACAATAAACAGTGAATATAGTGTGCCCTCTTACAGTTGAGAAAGCTCTTTCTCATTTTTGCACTCAGAAGTATAGGAAACAGTGCACAAATGGATAGATGTAAAAATGCCTCACAAGAAAGAGAAGTGGGAGTCATGTAAGAAGCCGTGATCTAACGAAAAGCATCGCGTGTTTCAAACCTACACGGATAAGATTCAATCATATCCAACGGATAAACAGTAGTGTAGCAGCATTTGATCACCATTTCCGGGTTTTAGTTAACCTGCTTCGATTTCATTGTAATTATACGGCGCGATAAACAAGGATTGAATGCTGCTTCAGCATTATCCTCAGCATAGAGTTCGGCGCGATAAACAAGGATTGAATGCTGCTTCAGCATTATCCTCAGCATAGAGCTCGGTAATACATTTGATCCTGCTTACACGGCCTACATCGAAGCCGCTAAAAATATTGATTATTCGTTGCATCTTTTCACAATATTTGGCACTGAGCTTTGCAGATAAGTTCCGTAGACAGGAAGTCAGGTACATGATATTGTTGCTTTTAAATTATGTATCATGCCGGTCCTTATTGGTTTTTGCTGCTCCGCGCTGGATACATAGCCTGATACAGAACTGCATGACAGTAATCAAAATTCTATTCTCTTTACCTTGCCTACTACCCTAGACGGGTAGACTGAAACTCCTCTACACTTCCTTATACTCCTCAACAAGACTTGTCTGTGATAGGGCACTCGATTTCTGCTGTATACGGAACTGTATTAAATTAGAAAACGAAAGTCCACTAGTAAACAGTTCGCGAATAGATTTCCTATCTCTGATTGCAAAGAGCAAAATATACATCGAATCTAAACAGTCCCCGGCATCATGCCGCATAAAAAAAATTAAGTGAGCTCCAAGACCAATACGATTACAGTACTCGTGTGAAACAACCTCTCTCTGTCTCAATACTATGTATAATACTTCCGAGCATTTATCAATAACTTTTTGAAGAGATTCAGCGACTGACAAAAAATATATAATTAAACAAGACATATTTATTGTCAGTTTTGAACATATTATGTATTTGCAAATGAAGATTGTTGTTGTCTTTCTGTACATGCTTGATTTTTCATAAAAATTAATAAATTTGAAAACAGAATTCATAGCATTTAAATCAACTCGAAACATAAATTTCTGTCCTATTACGTGAAGAATTCCTAGTGTTCTGTTGAATTTTTAGTGCACTACTGATTTGCAAGAAGGATTGAGCTGAATTATGTGAAAGTTTCCAATGTGATTGTATCTAGTTACTGCACCTAGCCAAAATTTACTTTCACAAAATAAACATGTAATGCTATTGCAAGCGTTCACAAAAATTGCACCCATTAGCTAGATTGTTATGTAAATCCTAAACTGATTTGCATAATAATCAATATTCAATAACCATTGAGAAGACAACTATCTAGTCGATATCCTTGCTTCTGCGAAAATGACTTGCATTTAACAGCAAGCCATCACTCTATTAAGCATTTTCGCACTTTTTGAAAGAATTTTCTGTGTGATTACGGTTCGAGCATGTTAGTTCGACCGCTAATAAGTCGTTAAGTTTTATGGAAATTATTTTCCAAAAGTTCTTGCCTTACAACGTATTTGTATGAAGGAACCACAATAATCTAGAAATCTGGAATACATTTTCTTGTTTTATTAATTTTCATTACATCTTTCAGAATGAGCTGTGGTTTCAAATTACGATTCAGAAAATTCATTAACCAATGGTACGGTGTTCATCAAAACATACGTCATGAAAAATTTTTTCTTCATTTTCTTCGTGAAGCAAAATGTTGAGCCGAATATAATTGTAGGAGACATTCGCGTAACATTTCTATTTACAAAACTCCAATAGTATCAGAGTTGCTTGTTCATTAGAATTTCTTGTAGCGCCGAATAGTTCGTTTGGCAGAGCACTTTTATGCTCATTGCATTCAAGTTGCTTCATGAAATCATGACTGCACACTTATATGGACCATTGGTAAAATGTTTTCGTGGCACTCATCGCTTGAATAAAGCTCTATTCCTTTTAGAATATTTAACTTCTTGCAATACAGAGCACGAAAAAAATGTCTCCTTATAAATGGCCAAACAAATAGCTTTAGAAACACCTCTATTGATATGGCTGTTAACAAAAGAAGAAAGTGAACAAGAAAACAATAAGTAAAGTACGATTACGAACACTGTTGGACTTGATTTTTCACTGATAGCGAATTTCAGATGCACACCCTTCTGTATTTTATCGGAGGCTCGTTATCTTCCCAATTAATGGATCAAAGATCATGCAGCAATGATACACAGCCTAACGTATGTCATTGGTTTCTGCTTGCTTAATATCCTTTCTGCACGTGAATGTTTTTCGCTGGAACTAGTTGCCGCACATGAAACGACTGCTCGTACGAAAATAGAAGAATTATTTATGAACGGAATTTACTAACTTGCAACCTGCATTGCATTGTTAAAGTCTGCAGAGGGGAGTCCATTACAAATATTGTGAAATCTTTTCGCCTGTGACTATTATGTGGTCCCTTCACCCGCTCAATCTGATCTGCTAGTTGAACGAATTCTTATTTAATACATGGCCCCTGTCCAATTAATTCTGAATCAAATGAATAAATCTTGTATGAGCTTATTTCTCGAATTTACCTTCGGAAAGCTGAACTAGAATCGAACGGTTTTAGATCTGGGTAATAGTCGAAAATCGAGAACTGTTGTTAAAAATACGGAATTGTTGTATATCTGATTCGATATGCTACCAACAGAAACGATTACGTAGACTAACAGTATAGCAGGTGCGAGATCGATTAGCCAGGGTAGCGAAGGCGAAGTATTCACTACACCCTTGCCGCTTCTCGAACCTCACGTCCACGATTTGGTTTCAAGTGAAGTGAACCGGAGAGGAACTTCAGACCGGGTTTTACTATGAATTCAATAAACAGGTGGAATGATAGGTCCTACCTAATGCGAGTGAACAAGATTGCCATCACACGAAAATGCGTTAGCTCGGAGTCATCTCGAAAGACCACCCCAACCATAATATACAAATCGCACGAACGCCAACTTACTCGGACACCCGTCGAAGTTGCGTAGCAACGAGAACAGCGAGCGCAGCAATCCCACAAGTGATACCAGAGATATCGCAACGGTTGACGGTGTCTTCTAGCAACTGAACAACCCAAACACACCATGTAGGGAATCGCAAGTCGTACGGCGTCACGACAATACGGCTGTTGATGTTGACACGACTGTTGGCTCTGGCCTTGATGTTGTTGACTAGTTTCACGGAGCGCACGCACTGCCATTCAGTGCGGCAAAGTCTCTTCATGGAGGTCCACACACCATCAACGATAATTGCATGATTCGGCGTGGCACAGAATCCCTCTGCACACAACACTGGGCGCAGGAGGTGTTGCGGATGTTGCAACACATACCCTTCTAGGTGTTCCACTGCGACGCAGCCTTCGTTTGCAGTGGCGGCTATGGAAGACGGGGTGCCGGATGCGGACAGAGTTTCAGGGTACGGTGAAGCAGAGGGTTCCATGTCAATTTCGACCTCTTGATCAACTGGTTCCTCGGTATCACCGGATTTCGACGCCTTATCGCTTTCTACTGCGGATGAAGTTTCAGGCTTGGGTGTTCTGAACGGCTTGCGTGAGGGAATCGGTATCGCGACCTGCTTCGATGGCGACGGTGTGGGTGAGTTGGATGGGCGAATGGGAGTCGCGAAATCGGGGATACCCTTGATAATCTGGTCGTTTGTCGAGCTGGACAAGGGCGATTCATCGCACCCAGGAACTTCTTGGCCGTCGAGGATATTCCTCCAGTTGTTGCCGTTGAATCGACAGAATGAATCACGGTCACACTTGCCCTTGCACAGGCGAAGTTGCACGTCGGCGTTTACGCACTCCTCGCTGTTCCAGTTCGAGATGCAACCTTTCCAGAGTGATACGGCGGTTTCACTGACTTTGGCTTGTACGTATCCGGGTGTAATAGACTTGTCCTTCCGTGCTTTCGCCCACAGGTCAGCAGACAGCGCCTTGAGAGCGGCGCGTGACTGCGTCAGTTCGGTTAGCACGCCGCGGCGGAAGCCACGCTTGGACGGCGAGCAGGAACACTCGAGAATTGTTACACCGGCCGTGAGCGTGCATGCCGCAAGAAGAGCGATGATCGACAAATGCTTCATGGTATCTTTCCGCCGAGGTACTGTCGGGGAACTGAGAGGGGGGATGGATGTTTGAAGCGAGGCGGAATTGAAAAGAGTATTTATGGTGCTGGAAGTGCTATATGCACGGGAATGGCGTGCCACGTTATCATGGCGAGTCATCAATTGTTTCAAATGCGCCCTACTTGAGACGCTGTAAACCGTTATCGGATACGTAACACGTTGAGGTGCATCAGTTGTGTAGTGGAGGTGGTCGATCACTGTTTCTGTGTCGTAAATTTCAAAATGGCGCCCATGTTGAAACAGAGCACGTTCGAATGAGACGGGGATGATAGGAGCAGATGGGCGGTGCAATATCTTGAAATAAAAATTTCCTCGGTTCCACACATATCGCACGATGCTACACCTGCTCGTCGTGCAGAACGAGTTACCGTCAGTTGAAAGTCTTACGAGAGATCATTGACAGTTACAGTAGCGGTGCAGTTTTGTACGCTGCTGCATCATACGGCATCAGAGCAAAGCTTTGTAACAAGAGATGAACTGATTGTGATTGTGATCTAGCAATCGCACTCAAAACAGTCTCGTGATATTTAGACGAATAACTCATCGTCATCATCAACTTACCCGTTGTTCAACCAGTGCTTTCCACACCAGCGGAAACGCTACGATATCAGTACTTGCAACAAGGACCACATTATTTTTAGTGTTTTCCTACGGATTAGATAGATTTGAAATCCACGACTTTTTTTCGTAATCTCACTTACAATACCGTACAGTACACCCACCATAATGCTCTGTCTTCCACATTGAATTTCAAGTGACATCTTGTGTAATTCGCTATCCGTTTCTGAATACCTCCGCGTGTAGCATAACTACAAACGTATGCTGCGAAATGCGGCACTTACAAAGTTGGCGATGTCCTCTCTCAACTTCGATCAGGCTACGTCAACTGTCCTTCCACTGCAGGTGCTGTTACCAACGTTTGAATCAACACTACAGTACAATGCCCTCGAAGCGCAAGCACCGACACTTTTAGAATTTCATACTTCTCACTTATTTTTTATCCCAATAGCATTTCCTCTGCATAATTCATAAGCTAAATCAATTGCACAACACAACTTCAATATCTAAACAAAGGCAACATAATGAAAAAAATCCTATTGGCTATCAAATGAGAGATAGAAATTGTAACTTTGTGCCGATTGGAGCGATAAACATCGGCCGTGGTTGAAGTTATAAACGAATACGTTTAACTACTCCATGATTTCAATTTTACTTCTTTGTAGGACATATTTCACAATACATATGCTCGTTTTGCGGAATTCAGCAAGTCATTGAGTCTGTTACTTTGTTTCGCAAAGCTAGATGTGAAATTTTGTAATGTATCAAATACAAGCTATGGTTTTTGAAGTTATTCAACTTTTCATCTTGATTTGTTCCTAGGAAACACACTCCAAGAGACGATTTCATATTTTTAAATTCCAGGAAAGTTTAATAGAATTTTCACGAGAATTCAATAGTTCCGTTCCATTTGATAGTCTCTGTTTAGTTAATTATTTATCCAAGCTAATCGCATTTCCTGAGTGTCTTTTTCGCTTAAATATTATCGGCTTGATCCCAATTTTTGCAGAACGAGCTAATAATACCCAAAATTGCAACGTCACTCTCATCCCCGTCCTCTCGCATGGCCAGTTTAAGATCGAGACAAGGTGAGTCAGTGAGGAATAGCTGTACCGATTTAGCATGTAGCCCTCCTTCAACCTACATTATCATAATCCTTAAAGTATAACGTTCTATTTGGTATGAGAATATGGAATATCATGATTAAAGTAGACGTAGAAAAGAGCATAATTGGTTCAACTACAATAGTTATTTAAATAGACAAAAATCAAAAACAATCGGTAACACAGAACATAAGAAAAACAGCAAAGAGTAAATTACTGTAATCTTGATCACGATGTTGTCCATCCAAAACTGGGAAAAAGTTCTGAAGCACATTCCGACATCGCAGCAAAAGACAAAGCTTATTCGCATGAAACGTTTACAAAATTCAGACAAGTGCATGGTTCAGAAAACAGCATTCTAACAAGTTGTGCGCAACAATGGACATCAGCTGAAACCAGATCGGCGATGGATTCCAAATGAAACGTGGACTTATTAATCGCCAGTGAGGATCATGTAAATGATTTACTGAAAAAAGAATCAGCGAAGTGACAAAGCACGCTGGAAGATGACCACCAAAAAAGGAAGATTTAAAATCTGAGGAGCGAATTAGCAAAAATTAATTTTCATAATACAGAACCTTTCTACAACAAATTTGCTAAATGTTTCATATCAGTAGCTGTATCATAAGCTCATATAACAAGTTTTGTAGTCCTGAATTATCATGTAAATCAGAAATCGATTCCAACACGTTTTTCAGAGAATCAATTGAAGAATGGAGAACATTCGAAACATCTAACTGCGGTTTTTTATTATGCGAGTTCGCTCGAATTTCTGTTTGTTCCACAAAATGTAAGAGAGTTACTATTTTATTCCGTTGTGCTGTAAATAAAAATCGTCCTGCATCTAATACCTTTGGTATTAGCAGATCCGTTCAAAATTAATATCACAAATTCCACTTCTGGTGCCGTTGGAATATTCAAATACGTCATTAACGCCATATTACCTCAAATTTTTGGAACTTCCCAGTTTGAAACTGGATTATATAATTTGAGCTCCTCAGTAGATTCTACTTCATCCCGATTTTGTCAAATCAATTATTGGCTTGGCGAAAGAGCGAATCATTGTTAATTCTTCAGTCCATGTCTGGCAAGCACTGGCTCTTCACCCAGCACTTGACTATAGATATTTTTCGTGCTCGAGACAAAGATTCATTTAATAAATTAATTGCATCAGCGACATGCAGTAACTGCTTTTCAAGCGACCCATACCTGGCACTCTCTCTATTCTGTTTAAAATTGTGATGATTAGTCTATTTCTTCTAGGGTATTACAAAAATATGACGAAGAAGAACGGAGCGATATCAGATCTTCGTCTGAGATAACAGACATCGATCCAGAAGTTGATAGACAGTTTATGTTTCGGTCGGCAAATGTTCAATGCGTGCATTAGGCATATTACAATCAAGCAGCCTGGAATATGTTTCACTTCCTAGTACCGCAATTTTATCCATTGTTCAAATTGAATACGGTCGACTCAACCAGATTTCTTGTGAAAAATAGCAATCTTTCGCATATGGATAGCCTCGGAAACAAGCGGAGATTCCGAAAAAAACTGATGATACAGATAAGAACCAAGTGAGATACACTGTCATTGCAAGCGAAAACAGCACTCAGACTTAAATTGTTCTTTCGGCATAATGTTCCAAGAACTGATTCACTAATTTATTCTCTACACGAATACGGATGATTTAGTCCTATTCAGTAGAACTAGCCGGGCTAATCTTCGTTTTACATGTTGTCTAACGAATGATTCGATAGAATTCAACGTACTTCATCTAATTTTTCTTTTTCTTCTCTGAAAGGTTCGGTTCTACCATTTTCATGAAGTTCAAGAGTTGATTGGGGACCTGTACGGCGCAAAAATCGAGTAACACAAAAACGGGAAGCATTGAATTGCGGAATTTGATAGATTTCACCTGCCATCAATGCACGGGTACGAATCAGGTTCATTGTGACGGACAAGCGCTCAAAACACGTATAGTGTAGGAAACTCAATACATCTCGTACATTATCTGAATATGTAGCTTTCAATGGTGACGAAACACCAATATGACTACTTGCGGTTTCCGATTCTAACTCGACCCGTTGTTCGCAGATTCGGCGCACTATTCTCCTATGCATTCCATACTTTCCAGCAGCATGTGCTAGGTTATTTTCAAAATCGAGAAAGCGTAACACTTTTATTTTCTCACCAAATTTCAACTTAACTCGTTTTTTGATCAGTTGCGCAGTTTTTTTAGCCTCTTTTGTGTGTTAGGGCTTCGTTTTACTGTCACAGAATCGATGTTGAATCGAATATCAACTTTTTCCTTCCTGTGACCTTCGGGAATGAGGCGAAGTATCTCCAGTTTCTTTTCCAGTGTTATGTCTGCCCTGGTTGTAGATGAGGCTGGAAGAGACATACTGGCGAATATGAGATACCATTGTTCAGGATAGCGACTGTTCTTTAATAGGCATTTTGCCCCGCAAATATTTTATAGTTTCGAAATTAAAATATCATTGGCGCAAATTGTTCAATAAATTGACTATATTGAAATGATTTCGTTAACTTGACTCTTCTGCTCCAAAAAACATTATTTTAACTTTTTTTCCTGTCACCGCTGTCTTTTTGGACTTTAACATCTTTCCATTTATCTTTTTACTTCTTAAACTAATATTAATAATTAGTTTTAAAACTTTTTCTATGTGTACCTAACTTTGCTACGGTACTCTGCTGCGTTTTTTATGATAATAATTCGTGCAACAATGACTTAATCTGAAACTGGACATTGCACAGAACGGACTTAAAGTAAGGACCCCTGCACTGGAAATCCATCATAGTATTCAATTCATTGAAGGGGCAAATTGTACTAGTATGAAGAAACTCCTTTCCATAGCAGAATTGAAAATTTGTACTCAGCTGTAATTTGAAAAGTAGCTTTGCACTAGAGAATTATCGCCGCATTGTCTGGCATCTCTTGCATCTTTCTTGGAAGGTCATGGTTTTGTTCTACTGTTGTCATGACGTTGACGATGTGGACGGTCTAGCGAACTGAGTTCGTACCGAATGCTGGTAACCAGAACGGCATTTCTGCCTTCGTGTTCTGTAGAAATATCCTGCGTAATTATGGTTCATATCCGACACTGGAGTATAATATACCCATGCGTTTCAAGTACGATGCTGAGGATCAATCTGCGAAGCGCATTACCGCAAGCCAGCGCCTGCAACAAAGCTAGGTCCTCATGACAGGAGAGGTTGTGAATAGTCTGAAACAGGTCCATACATGTGTTCCATAACGATTTCGAGTTATACTTTAGGTTCGGCCAAAACCTGGAAGCAATGCCGACTAAATCTTTGATTCAGTGTCTCACACAAGTCTTACTGAAGACCATCGAGCAACGAAACGTAGGATCCAATTTTTGAGATGAAGCTTTCCTTACAGTTACCTCGTGCTGTGCCACATCGACCTCTTCACTGCATTGTTTCATTTTCCTCCTTGAGAGAGTGTGGCGAAGTATTTCACCAACAGCGATGGCATCATTGAGATGATAGATCCGCCTAACGTGTACCATTTGGTAGTGCCTAATGCTGCAGGGGACGCGTTACTGGTGGACGCGCAAGACGACGACGCAGTATACTTACCGAAAATTGTTGCGCGGAAAGATGTGCCAGATTCCCCGTGGGTGAATCATTGGAACAGTGAGACGGACGACCTATGGTTCCTCATAGATGACCTTATGCAATCGAAGGAGGTGTACGTCCGACGCATGCTATGGTATCACTATCATTTGGACAAGAAAACATTCGAAAAATTCGATACTGTTGTGGTGGTCGCCGACCTTGTGCATCAACCGCAACAGTTACCGGCACGAATGCAATGGGTGAAGTTTGAAGATTTGGCTGGCAAGCCATGGGGTGCGGTGCATGAACTTTGCGACTTGCGTGCTGTGATGGATAAGTTCTGCAGCGAAGAGATTGCCGAGTCGAAACGAAATGGTTCAATTGTATGCCCTGCGCGCCCACCGTGGCGCAAGCGTGGGTGGCTGGATTCGCATCTGAAATGGGAGGAACAGTCACTGGAGAAACATAACATGAAACTGACGGTGGTCGTGCAGCTACGTAATATGCACCGTTCTTCCGTTCTAATATGCAACGTGACGTGCGAGGATGGTACTTCAATTCGGGTTTACTCGAAAACTGCGTTGGAGATGTACAGGGAAGGTGAGGTAACGAACCTTATTGCGCGTCTATTGCCCGAATTCGTTCCCTCGATTATTGAAGCATCGCCAAACAGCTTTATACAGCATGAGGCAAAGGAGTTGAATGGATACCCAGAACCCTTTAATTTCATGCGTACTCTCGCCGAAATGCACATGCAGTCAATTGAGCATGTGCCGCGACTTGTGGTGCTTCTGACTTTGGGCCGGGACCAATTAGCGTTGTACAGTAGGGAAGCGGTTCACAGTTAGGTGATTGTGAGTAGTAGAGCCGCTTGGTGTCCTGTTTCTGTTGCAGTGAGGTATGTGAAAGCAGAGTTGTGCAAAAAATATATTCTATTAACATATATATTATGAAGGTATTGTACTAATACGTAGTTTATTTTCCTGTTGGTCATTGTTCCAATTATTAAGTCTTTTCAACAGTGAAGCTGATTGTATATATAAGTACAGAACGTAGAATAAAGCACCGAATATTGTTGCTAACATGTATAGATTGAGTTCTTTCAGCGACAAAAGAACGATTTTTCGAAGACGGGAAGTGTAAGATCAGTTCTTTTCCTGTCAAATGAGATTATTTTTGCAATGATCACATTCGTAAAGTAGAGATTCTGAGAAAAATAATCTAAACTAATTTCAAATTTATAGATGTTTCGAAACTTTCAATCAGAGACAGAACCATAGAAAATTCATCCGAAATGGAATCGAACTCCTCGCGCTACCGAGGTCCTCTTTCATAACTCGTATACGTCATGAAATCGATTTCGTTTTGCGCATCAATCAGTCGAACTATAGCTAACATTGTAGACTTGATATTCTCAATTTCATTAGACTATAAGACTATGTCAAGTATGATATGATTCAATTCTGAAAGAGGCTTCCATAAATGCAGGTATAAACGATAGAAAAGTGTAATCAAGAATATAAGCCGATATTAGTTTCGTTAAGATCCTAACTGATTCTGTCCCACCGCAAAAAGCTCAATCATTTTCCAATTCAAGCTTCCGCTCTCATCATCACCGTAAGTGAACCATTTTTCGATTATTTCCGTGTCGCGTATGTCAATGAAGAAGTAGTTAGCGACCCTGCAGCGCGTGAAGTTTACTTTAATGCATGGAGTCAGTACTTGAGTAAGGAATCTGCTCATATTCTTGTGGAATATGTTAGGCCTCTCTACAGAATACTACAAATCTACTGCAACTGCGAATTGTACCCAAAACTCGAAAATGACTATGAGAAGAAGCAACTTGCCGAACACTTGACCTGGAGTATGCAATTCTTGTTAAGCAAGTTGATCGAAGCATCAGATAAGTTCAAAATTTGACCAAGTCAGCCTCTCCTTGCCCGCAGTTTGCAAGTTCGATGCGTAAAGTCTATGTAAATCATTTTCCCTTCTTTCTTTTCGCTTGTGAACTTGACCCTGCACTCGAATTTCCTCTGTGACATGCGCAAACGCTGCAACACTTAAGGTCGTTGCCTTCATACCTTTTGAACAAGTGATTACCGCGCCTAGTGCCGTCTGATTTTAGCTTATTGCAATCAACTTTTTCGTGGTCTCCTTCACTTTGACCACACTCTTAGCAAATTCGATGTGGATAATCACCTTCCATGCAGTTCGAACCACTATAAGTCATTTTCTGTTTATTCCGTCGAATTATGCCAGTGTTCGACTTCGTGTCGAGAAAAAAGAATATTGTGAGCGTTATCTAGTCGAAAAATGGTTCACAGCAGGACGATCGCAAGTAGCAAAGCCCCTGAATATTCCGCTTGTGTTAGTGCGTGGTATGTAGAATTTCCGAGTGAAAGATAGACTTACCAAGCAAACCTTCCTATATGAACCACAACAGCTCAAAAGATGGGATAAAGAAGGCGACGTAGTTTGCCTGTGATGTACTCAGCGAGACAGCTAAATACAAAACGAGATCCTAAGCGTTTTCATACTCATGATTTAGGTTGTTTTCACATCGGGTAAACCATGAAATGCTATCCTACTAAAGTGTCGAAGTAATGAAAGCAACTCCTGCAGAATAAAGCTGCAGTACTTAACGAACTAAATTCCCGCATTCCATTTATATACGACAAGACGAGATGTCAGTGTTATCCCAACCATCGAAATCATAGTATTCACAGTCAATGTAACGCGTCCTTCTGCTCATCTCGATTAGATACTCGGCTATCTGAGTTAATCTATATACACGTCGCATTTAATGCAAATGGGTATGTGGTAAATCAGTGTTGTTTCGTTCGTATTCAGTATCTCTAATCCTATAATAGTAAATTTTCTTTCATTTCATATACAGTGTGAAGTCACTAGGGTTTATCAGAAGGTACCATATACTAATTCAGTAGCTTACTCCCAGTCGTTTAATTTTGCTTGTCATTTTTTGTAAGGCGCACGCACTG
>JAAUYH010069518.1_pt1 | contig 14274 bp, 6 predicted proteins | sample 7278061 | NCBI WGS metagenome assembly JAAUYH01 (sample SAMN14350203, study PRJNA611818) | marine sediment metagenome | isolation source: surface marine sediment (0.6m) | place: French Polynesia: Moorea | collected 2018-08
CTTCAATCTTTGTGCTTATCGCTCACAAAAACTCAACGTGTAAAAGGAATAATTTATAGAATATTACAAAAGAAGACCGAGAGCGACTTTAACCTCCTAGAATTGGAGTCAAGATACATAATTGGGTCCGAAGAACTTTTAGCTGTGTTCCTGGATCTGAACTGCACGTCAAAACTTTACGTTGTGCATTCTAGCCCGTCCTATAACATTTTACATTAAACTAATCTTTAGCGACTTAAAGCGATCTGTTACAATTACTTTTGACCATCATTGTTCCTGCTCTTGAAATCGAGCCTACTCGCGCTACATATTATGTGCAATATTTTTTCGGATCTGTCTTGAAGTGTTAACGAATAAATCTGTCGTACTCTACTGATTCTTGTGCATTTCTGGTGCACTCGCGCTTCAAAACCTTATGATTAAAATTGATGTCAAGTTGTGGATGTTTATTAAATTTATGTAATTTAGAGTTTCTATCACAGACCTAGTCGGATTTTACGCGGTCACGAATATTTATCATTTGAATTGATTAGTACACATCTTCAGTTCGAGTGAGGCATTGAGAAACATCTGATGTGCTAAATGCTGATAAAACTCATTCTTCTCTTTTTGCAGTGTCAAAATCATACTCATTGACGAAACCCAGTTCTTTCTGTTGGACAACCTTCAGGATTAAAAAATGCTTTGCTAGGATTTCTCGCGTTCTTCAGTCGTTCGAGTAGTTTCATTACTTTTAATACATTCGCTTGCGAATGCTGTAGCAGTTCTGAATTCAAGAAATAATCATATTCCGAACTTTTAGTCTAAATTATACACATTTCAGATCAATTTTAATACACTTTCTTTTCCCTATCCTTACTAGGAACGTTTTTCATTCGCCTAAAATAATGCTACCCTGGGATTCTAAATAGGTAGCAGCCGTACTACTCCTAGTAGGGAGGATCAGATAGCTGTTAAATAATTTCAATAAGATTTTAGTTTATTGACTTTTTCGATTGCAAGCATTCATCTGGATTACCGCTTTATAAAGCGTGCAGACAGAGTGATAATCGAATAAATAACCTTCCCAATTTGGCGCTATTCAATATTGTCAGTGGTCAGCAACACCTGTCAATCCATTGAATACTTGCCTATTTAACACAATTTGAAAGTCCCAACAGACTATTCTTGGCTTATTCGATGAATCACCGATTTGTTGAGATTGTGGATTAATTATAGCGTCGTGCATGCTGTTGCAATGCGGATTTGGAAGTCGGAAAAATTCTTCTGTTTATGATCTCAAACTCCCTGGGCACTCCGTCGCTGCGGTGTTATTGAAATTTTACACCAACCAGTCGAATGAATAAGAAAGGTAAGCAATGAAATTATAGTGAAAACCTTTTACCATTTGGATTTATTCAAGTTCTTGTTCCACATCAGGCAATTTTCTTGCACTTCGAATGTACCTCTTGACCACTATAAGTTGTCGCACCGCGACCACTTCCATAGCGAATACTGAAGGGACCAGGAACATAGGCACAAACCCCATTGGCCTTGACGACATTGCTCGCGCGGGATTTCCGAGACCCAAGCTAATGCCTGCTGAAATTGGAGCTGCGAAAAAGTCGAGGATTCCTACAATTACGAGAATAAGCGCGATGTTCAGCCTCTTGATGAGTTTGGGTACATCTTCAGGAGCTACAACTGAGGGGCCGGAGTTGATGATGTCACTCGTGCTCCAGTGTCTTCGTTCGATTTCGAAATACTCGGCAACTGGCTCGAGTTGTGCCACAGCAATAAAGGCTGCGATACCGCTGATAATGTCACCGGGCCCTGCAACCCACGCGAATATGGGAGGCAGGCGGTTCATGAAATACCATACGATGAATAGTGTGCCGACAATGATGCGAGCGGCACCTTCGAGAGTGGAGATGGTCCATCGCAGGGAGATGCGATCGGCAGTGTCACGTGCAGCAGGAGAGGTTAGTAGTGCTATGAGCACGAGCGTGGGTGGTAAGAAGAGGGCAGAAACGACGAAGGGAATGTTGATGATCTTGAGAGCAGGGACAAAACTGAGAAATAACGTTCCATGTGCAATCCAATACAGGCCAACCAGAAATGTGAGGAGCAATCGCCTCTCACTTTTGGCGAATAGGCGCCAGCTGCCAATCACATACTCGAGCCAGACAAAAGCGGCGAGGGAGCAGAGGATCACGTAAGACACTATGTCGAGCGCTTGCATGACGGTGTTTTAGTTGGTGAGGAAAGGCTGCGGTCTGCCGCTGGAACGCTATCGAATTTATTGTGCTTCCTATTAGAGAAGAATTGAGCAAAGAGCGGAGGGTGCGCAATGCGACATGTTACAGATGTCGCACAGATTGTGATGGCACCTTCAATGCCATCTTGGCGAACATGGTTGATCGAACGTACTGCGACCACAGACTGACTGACGGGTGTTTCAGTATTCGCGCAATCATTCGTCAGATTTGAGTTTCCAATCCGGGATGCTTCGAAATTAGTGGCTGAGGTGGACCACAATGAAGTTGACTTTTTCGCTACAAATTAACTTCAACTGAACTCAAACTTTTAGAAGTCTCGTCGAAAACGAGTTCAAGTACCAGGAACAGCTAACGAAAACAGTTCTGATTCCTCATCTTCGGAGAGACCTTTTCTGACAGATTGATTGAAGTGAAACGAACTGCCAAAAGTGATGGAGCCACAAACAAATACCAATAATTGTGGAATCGCAGATAAGCAAACCTCTATCCCTTTCTAGAATTCAGGATTGTGAATCCTCCTTTCAACAAGTCGGTGACTAAGACATCGATTACACTAGTGTCCAGTATACTGCAAAGAATGCTCGGTACCATCGAGTAACAACAAAGTGTTCACTCGCGTATTCTACAGTCGACGAGTAGTTGTGAGCGCTTCACCAAAGATCTAGTGATGGTGGCGTTCTTATGCTCTCAGATAGCACGCGAGGTCGTAATAGTGTGGAATTTCCACTTCGGACTGAATCTTCCTGCCTGTAACATAGTATTGAATGTACCGTAGAATGATGAGAATGCATAGCAGCACTTGTCGACAATATCTTTCGGTGAACGCTCACCGATTCATGTCCTTCTTTCGCCACGGTCCTTAATCAAACATTGGTCTATGACCAACTGGGAAGTGGTGCACTGGATAAGACTTAGTTCTAATACACAGACAGCACCATCCGAATTGAATCAGTCTAAAAGAAAACCCAGCTGAACCACAGAGCTATTCGTGTCAAGGCATCACATTTAGCGCTACACAACTATTCTGATACACCTACCACGCCTACAGTTGCGCATCTACTTGCTTAGTTCACCGGAGAACACTAGCTGAGCCGGTCCAGTCATGAACACATTGCCATTGCCCGCGGTATCCCAACGGATGACGAGCTCACCACCGGGCAGCACGACGGTGACGTCATCGCCCCGTTTCGCGCGCCCGGTGAGCACCGCCGCGACCACCACGGCGCAGGCACCGGTCCCACACGCGCGCGTGCGGCCCGCGCCACGCTCCCACACATTCATCAGCAAGCGACGTTCGTTCAGCACCTGCACGAACTCGGTGTTGGTCTTGGCGGGGAACGCGGGATGTGTCTCGAACGAGGGCCCGATGGTATCCAGCTTGCTGTCGACGTCGGCGTACGTCGCCTCGTCGACGAATATCACCGAGTGTGGGTTCCCCATGCTCACCGCGGTGCTGCGCCACGTTTTGCCGTCGACCGTCAGCTCCGCCTCGGTGCCTTCCAGCGTCGTGGGGATCGTTGGGGGATCCAAGATGGGCGCGCCCATGTCCACGCACACCGTACCATCGGACAGTAGTTTGGGAACTATCAGTCCCGCGTTCGTATCGACTTTGTACGCGTCAGGTGTGCTGCTCGTCACACCGAGATCGGCCGCGAATCGCGCGAGACATCTGATGCCGTTTCCACACATCTCCGGTTCGCTGCCGTCGGAGTTGTACAGCCGCATCGCGATGTCCGAGCTTTCGTGCACAGGCGGCAGCATGAATATCACTCCATCCGCTCCGACGCCGGTGTGGCGGTCGCAGACCGCGGTGGCGGTGGAGGGTGTAATACTGGGTGTGCTCGAGTGGCGGTTGTCGATGAGAACAAAATCGTTGCCGAGGCCGTGGTATTTTCGGAACGCGGTCATCGTTGTGGTCGTCGCGTGTATGGGTGATTTGTTTTTAGACTGAGATAATCGCGTCGAGGTCGGCACGAAGCTTGATGCGAAGCACTCGATGAGCGTCATCGTTGATATGGATCTGAGGATTGTGCGTTGGCAAGTGGGGGGATTATGTGAATCAAGAGACAGGGAGAATGGCCTAAGATGGGTTAGCTAATTTGTGCACGGTAGGGTCTTGTTCTCACAGCAATTCTCAGATCTGAGAATTGCTGCTTTTGAATCCGCCACGTGTGCGGTTAGACTTCCGCGGGGTGATGGGCTTCATCTCGCCCCAAGTGCCATTCGGGTGCCGACAACGACAATGGCGTACCGCCTCCCCACGCTGCGCGCTGGGACGCCGCGCTCTGGGTGTTGACTACGGCTTATCACGTGTGGGCTTGGCGGTGTCGGTGGGGATAGCCCCGCGGCTATTACCTATACTTCGAGAACGTGATGCGAAGACGGTCGCACGGGATGTAGCCACGGCAGCGTATGAGTACATGGCCCACGACATCGTTCTTGGACTACCACTCAACAGCAAGGGTGAGCATGGTGAACAGGCCAAGCGCACCCTGTCGTTTGCGCGATTGCTAACGACTGTGGCGCCCCGGCATCGATTGTATCTGCTTGACGAACGGTTCACCACCGCACAAGCGAACGAGATTTTGGGGGATAACCCAAATGCCGCGGCGTTACGCGATTCGATGGCGGCCGCCAACATTCTCGACCGCTTCTTCGCGGAACGTGGCGAGGTGCGCGCAGAGTTGTTTTACGAACCAGACACGACTGTGCGCAGTGAAACCAAAGTGAGCCGCGATGACGAGATGATTTCATTCGAAGAATGGAAGAAGACGAAAATGCGGGAAGCCAAGCAACTGGCGGCTGAACTTGCGGCTGAGAAAAAGCGACGCAGATAGCTACAGTGCCAAGTTGACAGTCACGTTGTCGTTCCGTTGCCGAAGCGCCCTTTTATTTTCTTCCCGTTGTGCGACCCATTTCACGATTTCATTCCCGGAATCGCTAGCGAAGGATCAAATATCCTGGGCAGCACTTCAAGTCTAGTAATATCCAATTTTGTACGAAAGTCGAAGCGTTAAGATTGATAGCACTACTATCGATTCCAAAATACAGCATTGGCGCTTGGTAGAACTAGAGCTCATCGGCATAAACACAGAAAACACAAAAGTCGAAGTCGTTCGCAAAGAATCACTGCGTTTACTGCCCGGGGTAGGGGGAAAGTTAAAAGAGAATAGACACAAAAGTATTAGAGTACATGGTCCGAATCAAAGCAGATGCTGTATATCAGTGCCAGGTGACGGGAGTGGCGGCAAACCAGATGACGGGCCGGCAGATATTGGTAACGGCGACGTTAGATGAAGGGTGAGGTCCGGTGGCGCGCTGCTAGCGGAGGTAGGTACGTCCAACACGGGTGGTGTGGGGATGGAGGGCGGTGTGCGCAGCGCGCGTAGTGCCACGCCGGTGCGACTGCGAGCGGCAGCAGTGACCGCGCGCAACTGGGCAGCGGCCTTGCGGCGAGTCTCGGTTTGTCGCTTGAGGATGGCGAGTACGTCGGCGCGCGCGTACGTGGGACGAAGCAGATTCACGATATGGTGCATGTTAACGAGGACATGTTCTATGCCAGTGACCAACTCGTTGGTGTCATTGGAATCCACATCGCTTAGTGAGCGTACACATGCAACGAAAAGTGATAGCAGACGTCGGTTCAGACGACGTAACGCGACTTGTGCGGTTTCATCGCTAGAATATAACACGGGTCGGCCGTGGGCGGTAAGAGAAGGCGCGGTGTCATGAACAGAGTAAACTTGGCCAAAAAGACTGTATGTCGAAGTCGGTGGCCGTGGTGGCGTCGTACTGCCGTAATAACGCGATGGCGGCAGGGGATACGTGCTCGTAGTCGCATTCGCCTCAGTCGCCATTGTGCTCTTGCTCTTGGGTAACGTCGGGTTACGAAGCAGCCGACAGGATGTTGTTTGATTCGACTTGGAATATGTCAAATTTGGAAATGGGTAGTTTCTGGCACCAGAAAATAGTGAATGCTACTGTATTACTGTATGGATACGGTTTCTGTATCAATCGTCAAATCAAATAGTGGAGGACTGTCTTAGTACGGAAATTCGAGTCTGCAATCGAACTGCATAATCATCTCAATTGCCCATTCTCTTCACTTCATTGCGGTATCCTGCAGTATTGGGATTAGGAATTCGTTCGAGACCAAGGCAGTCACTGTCCCCATGGTCCTCCTCTCCAAGCGCGGGTGGCACTTGAAATCGTATCGCTACGCGAAGAGGGTGCACGTTCAGTTCTATTGAAACGCTGGTTGAGTTCAATTCAAAAATCCACGTGTCGGGTTCTAGACAATCGCCGCTGCTCTGGGAAGCTCTGTAGCTGGCACGGTACAATAAATACAGTAGTATATTGCCGAGACAAGTTTCAATTTTGGGCTTTTGCCGACTCGCCGAACCCCAACTTAGCTTGTAATTTCACCGCTTACCGAAGACCGCTTCACAAGCAGTACGGCTTAGAATGACAATAACTCAATGAACGATGCCGACAAACACACCGTCAGAATCAGAGTGATGTCAGCTGGCAACCGTTCCATGACACCGTTTCAACTCTTTTCATAAATTGATGCACGAATGCATGCTACGTATCGATTAAAATCACTCTGATAAACCACAACACAACAGTACTAGAGGTATGCAAGTGCTGTGCCAGAACGCTCACCCCAGCCTGTCTCACAACTCACGACGACGATGAAGTTCACCCTGTTCTGCGTCGCGTTGTTGCTCGCCATTGTGAACGCGGAGTCTGGTCTATACCCGCCAGGATGTGAGGAGGAAAAGATTTGCTGCTGGAACCCGGACACGAAGGAACACGCGGAAGTCATGACCGATTGCTTTTGCATTGAACCATGGAAACCTGTAGCACTATCCAACTGCGCTTCGAAATGACTGTGGAATACCTCCTAGTACCTGCCTCACCTATTTCGTCGTGTCTGCGCTCGTTCACTACTAAACGTATTTTTGGTATGATGTTCTCACTTGTGCTGCACGTCCCTTATTAACATCTTGTCTATTGCAGCTTCATCGCCAAACTCTTTTTCCCGACCCTGCTGTAGCTTGGGTTCGTCAAGTTCAATGCGGGGAAGATATCATCGTGCGATACTTGTCCTCATATCTCCCCGTACACTTGGTTGACTCACTTCCGTTATTTCGGTTTTGGAGGCGCACTGGTAATATTGCGCGACCTCAGAGACTCGAACAATTCAGTAGCACGAGCACTTCAATTAAGCAAGTGATGTAGCAGTTGATTGTGCCATGTTAAATCATTCTTAACCCGCCATTGGAATGTGAAATTCATCTACATGAGATAGTTGGTCGTGGTTGTAAATCGTAGAGAATTGACTGTGCCCAGTCTGTTCCGAAACCAGTCCGTACATCCTCGAGTCAATAGTTAACGGTGTACACTTTTGTAGGAAAAGAACTGCTCTGAGAAACTAATCGTCCTCGTTAGAGTTCCAAGCACAGATAATCGAAAATGACGCCCAACTCGTACACACCAAGCGTGCACACCCGCGTACCCAACAGCCCATAGCTACAACACGCAGACTTTCTTCATCGTCTTGAAAAGCGGCCTAAATTTACAAGTGCTGAACAAACCACCACAACCCCCTCACTGCTCCATCATGATTTCCTGCGCCTTTCTGATCCAGGTCTCGCCCTCCTGTTTATCCCTCGCACTGGCCTCACAACACTCCAGCATCATGTTGCCCAGTCTGCGCATCGCCTCGGCACTGCCGCTATCCACGGCCATTCTGTACAACCGCTTCGCGCCCTGATACGACTCCTTGGGGTCTCTGTTCGACTTCTCCATGAGCGCGCCGCCATTCAGCATGGCCTTGACGCAGCCGGTGGCCGCCGCCTTTTCATAGTACTGCAACGCCAGCTTGTTATCCCTTTCGAGACCCTGGAGCCCCAGCTCGTGCGCCACGCCCAGGTTCACGCACGCCTCCATCGACCCGGCCACCACTGCATCCCTCCACGACGCCAGCCTCTCCTCGCGCTCCTTCATCAGCATGCCGCGATTGAACAGGGCCTTCCCACAAAATGCGTCACCAGCGCGCGTGTACATCGGGATCGCCCTGTTCCTCTTCCCCGACCTCGCGTACCGGTACGCCATCATGCACAGCGCCTTGGTGTGCTCGAGCCCCACCGCCTCGCGCAACAGCTCCAAGCCCAAGCTCGCATTCTTCGCCACACCCTCTTCGCCCTTCACATACCTTCGGCCCAACTCCCACAACGCCTCCGGGTGCGCGTCCAGCGCCGCGTACTGCCACAAACTAATCGCCCGGCGCAGGTCCTTGTCCATGCCCCTCCCATTCGCGTGCAACAACGCCAACTGATGCATGGCGTCGGCGTCACCCCTTCTCGCCTTATCTTTCAACTTATCCAACGCGTCGATTCCCTTCAGCATGATGTTCACGTTCTGGGTCCTTCTTTCTTCCGCAGTTTCAGGGATAAAACGCGCCAACTTCTCCGCCTCGCTTCGTCCCAGCTCGCCAAGTTTCGCCACATACTCCGGGTTCTTCGGCACGTCCTGACCCAGCGCATAGATTGACTTCAAGTGACCCGCCGCGCGCACGCACCCCCGGTTCAGCGCCTGGTGGAAGCAGTCGGTGGCCTTCTTGAAATTCTTCAGCACGCCAGTGCCGCGCAGGTATAGCAAGCCGAGATGAAAGTCGGCATCACCGCAACCGAGCGAACTGGCCTTCTCCAACCACTCGCAACTGCTGTCGTTCGTCACGCTGTCCAGCAATCCGTTGGCGTAATATAGCCCGAGAAGAAACGCGCAGCGCGCATCGTCGCGCGCCGCGCCCTCGCGCAAACGACGCAGTCCCACGGCATTGTCGCGATCACCCGCACGCCCCATGATGGCACAGCGCGCCACGAGCGCCATGGCACCTAGATGGCCTTCGTCGGCGGCCTGGTTGAGCAGCTCGATGGCGCGCGGCTCGTCACGCACGACGAAATCGCCGACAAGCAGCCAGCGCGCCAGTTGGTAGCGCGCGTTGTTGTCGCCCCAGTGCGCGGCGCGCACACACAGCTGCACGCCCTTGTCGAGGTCGCGCGGCACGCCCACGCCGTCGATGTGGCACAGGCCCAGGTTGAACAACGCGATGGGATGGCCTCGGTCCGCCGCGAACGCGTACACCTTGGCCGCGAACTCGCGGTCGCCTCGGCGTGCGGCGAGCGTGACGAGCGCGCTGAGATCACCCGCGATCGCGGCCTCCCGAAGCAGCTCCTCCGCGCGCGCCTCGTCGCGGGTGCATCCCCGGCCGCGCAGTAGTGCGGCGGCCAGATGGTACTTGGCGTGATTGTGCCCCGTGGCCGCGGCAGTGGTGAACGCGGCGAACGCAGCGGTGTGTGCGCTCCGCGTGGGCTCGGCGAGCAATGCCAGCCCCTTCCTGATTTGAGCTATGGCCTCATCGTCGACAATCGTCATGTTTCACCGCCCGTCACCGGGCTGCACATACTCGTGAGTATACCGTACAAATAAGAATCTGATTATGGTGGCCGCGATATAGTGCCGCTTCGTTTCATTGCTACCCTGCAATCAAGGCGGCACTTCTCGTTTTTTAATCACGTGACGAGGTGTCCCCTAGCTCGAGAGCATACGCGGATCCAAACAGTGCGACATCATCGGTAGCTTGCAGTGCGCATGCATAGCATTAGCTGGGAACAACTAGATTCTACAGAACATCTGATGTGCTGTACGTCCCCATGTTGTAATATCAAGGTGAGCTTTGAGTATTGTACCACACATCTCGACGTACTGTCCAGCTGTGGTAGGTAGGGTAGGTAGCAGCAGCAGTGAAATATAGTAAATATTTGAATTCGTTTACGAAGACACGTTTCATGCACGGTACGAAAGTTTGTTTTGCATACCTAACTTAAAATTCCTTGAGCTCGTCCACCAAACTAATCAGGTTATGTGAGTTAGAGTGAAATGTGTACAGTACCAAACAACAACCTCATCCGCAAGCACCTTGAACATGCGAATAATGAACTGTACCGGTATTGTATATTTGTTGACCCTTGCTAAAATGCCAATGGTGACGAGCGTTTCAGCATATACTTTACCGAAAACTGATACCCTAACTACGAATACAGAGCAGTATCCCGCGTTCCACGGTTCTCTGATGCCATTACGTTGCTACACTGTGCGTGCTATGCATCTCTGCCTTTCCGTACCATGTGCGGGCACTTTTCCTAAGCTGCAGAAGGCACTCGGACTTGCTACTGTACTTGCACTTTTCGCCGCCTACCTTCCCCAATTACTCCATTCTCACCTCGCAACCGAACTCTAAATCTCGCACGTCGCCAGAATGTGGCTTATATTTTTATTTCGCGCTTCAGTTCCAACCTTTAGTAGATTAGGAGTTAGCCGGCCGTCCCGCCTTGCGTTTGCCCTTCTCTTCTCGCCGCGAGTTCTTCCTTGACCCCTTCGTCACACCCGTGGGTCCACCTCGCGAACGTCCATTGCCCACTTGGCTACTTCCATTCGCCTGTCGATTTCTCTCGGCTCGGTCCGTTTTCCTCTTCGCTGATGTCGCTGCTGCGAGCAATTTCGAAACATTTCGCCCTCGTTTCCGATACAGCTGATTATCTAGTCGCAACTTCATGTCTTGCAATTCTCGCAACTTCATACTGTCCATTTCGCATCGACGCTGTAGCATTTCCGCCTCTGCTTCCCGGATCCTCACCAATGTTCGTAACCTACAAACCTCTGCAGCACGTCCTGGGTCCGCTGGTGTACTTCCCGTTTGCGTTTGCGCCACACCCATGTCCTCGTCATTACTAGTAACGCTCTCGCCAACATTCTGTACGCCAATTGGCGTGTCTGTCTTTGCCAATTGTTCCAGCTGTGCGTACAATCGCTTGGTCTTCTCTACACGTTTCTTTCCATCTTGCTCTTGCATTTTCACCTGTCTCACCTCCTTCACCACTGCGTTCAGCGATTGCCTAAATCGGTCAAGCTCATCTTTCGCCACATTCACCTGAATTGCCAGCTTTCCAGCATCTGAATCAACCGCGCGACGCTTATCCATCTCAGTCTCAAGCTTACTCAACGCTTCATCATGCTCTTTCTTGCCTCGCCGCTTAAGCCTCTCCACTGTTGCTCTCTTCGTTTCGAGGCGTGTTTTTCGGCGCAATATTATCGACGCTGGGCGAGACTTCTCCGTATTCCATCGTGCAATTTCTGTACCCAGATACGCAAGCATTTGGTCCCTCATATCCGATCCTTCCGATTTCAAACCAACGCTCGAATTCACCTGACGAATATTATCCAACATGTCGCTTAGCACTCCCTTCGCCTCTTCGGTATTAATCGACTTTCCACGCAATTCTGTGACAATGGTGCTCGGTGTGATACTGTTGGTTCTGCGCACTGCAATTGCAAGCAGCGTCAGCAAGTATATCGCCTGATTCCTCTCTTCTGTTTGGGTTTCAAGTTCTTCACGCTCAGAACTGCCTCCTTCTTCGGAAACCTCCGTACTCGCAGCCTTTGCTCGTCTACGCGAAGAACGCTTCGACTTTTCTCGACGGGACGAGGTGCGCTGCGGCTGCTGTGGCTCTTCAGCCGCGCTTTCGCTGGGATCTGCAGGCATTGTCTTCGGAGAGGCGTTGTACACGACTTTCGGAATTTTTCCAGACGTAAGACGTGTGGTCGGACGCAAGGAGACACCTTCCTGCTTATCCGCGGCGGCAGCCACAGCCGCAGCTTCTGCAGCGGCGGGGTCCAAAATTCTACGTCTCGATTTGGCCCGTGTAGAACGCTCAACATCAGATTGCGGTGTAATCGAACGCTTGCGCTTCTGAGATTTCGAAGTCTTCTTCTTCAACTGATCATCGGAAGACTCGTCTTTCGTTTTCTGCGCGGTTGGAGGCGGACTGCGAACTTCCCCTTCCTCTTGTTCCTCAGACACATCCATGACTTCATTGTTGCTCTCCTTTTTGTGTTTCGAAGGTTTTTCGGTAGGACTGTCCGGCATAGCTTCATCTCCATCTTTGTCTTTCTTCTCTTTTCGCTTCGAACTAGATTTCTTAGTTTCGATGGATGTTGTGTTCTTCCCTTCCTGTGCACTCGCGATTCTATCAGATTCTTTCGACTTCTTCTCATTGCGTTTCTTCTTTTCATGTCCCTCATTTTCATCCACGCCATCGGACTTCTTGTTAGGCTCGCGGGCAAGCGACGACTTACCCGACTTCAATTTTTCAATCAGTTTCGGTTTGTCTTCTGAAGCATTCATTTTTTCGTCAGATTTCCCTGTGGGGTCTGCATTCTTTTCAGCAGTAGCAGAAGCCTTCTTGTCATCCTTCGGCTTCCCTTCGGCCCTGCGGCTATCGACTGACTTAGATTTCTCTTTGTTGTCGCGCTCAGATACCTCAACATGACCAGAGTCCGCCTTCACCTTGTCAGAACTATCCAACTTATTTGACGTCTTCTCATCATCGGCATCACCCTTGCACTTCTTGTTAGCGTTTTCAGCTTGTGACGTTTTCAATTGCTTCTTTTCTACAGAGTCGTGTTTAGGATCCGCCTTCACGTTACCTGAACTTTTCCTCCAATCAGCTTTTGCGGCTTCCGCGCTTTTCCGTCCCTCAAATTGTTCTTTGTGCTTCTCTGCGGAACTTGGTGTGGTGCTTTTCGATTCGCGACTGGCTCCGGATGGAGAAATCGACGCCGTATTCTTCTTATTCTTTCGAAGCAGTGTCCGGAAAAGATCATTGAGCTTCTTGCCGCGGACGGTACAATCATCCCATCCGTTGACCGACCTGGCTTTCCTATTCTTCGGTAATCGGGTCGATGCAAAACTAAGCATGTTTCTCACGAAACTGCTCGGCGATTGGAATTCAACTTGGCCAAACTCAGCGTTAGATGGCGGCGGGGTCGGGGCGCTCACTTCACGAGGTCGAATAATACGACCATCCGCTGAAAGAACGGCGGCGTATTTGAAGTCACCACTGCCTTGAACACCTGGGATAACATAATCAACACGGTCACCATCAGAAAGTACACCCGATTTAATCAATTTGCTGAGGCGATGCATCTCTTCCGTAGCTGGAGAAGGAGGATTTGTTAGATACGAGTCCACATGAGGGATATGAGCGCGCGCGAAACTTACGTTCGGTGGAAGCCGGCTCGGAAGAGGGCTCGGCCATCGCGAACAATGTTGCGAAGCAATGCGAACGATGTGAGGGATGGTTCTTCTCAAACGAAAACTTGACCTGCGCGTGCAACGAAAATGTGCAGTGCTCGGCAGGTTGTCGGAGAGTGGAGCAATACGAGAGCCGGTCACCGGAACGGCCTAGAAATTGTATGTACATGCGCATCGGTATGATCGTTGCGTTTGCTCGAATCTGATTGTGGTCTTACAGTGCACTGCTGGACGAGCCATCGTCAAAATTTCCCAAAATTGATGGTGCGTACAAAATTTAAAAAGAAATCTTGTTGAGGACTTACAGGTTTACCCGCCCAATCATGTCTCTCTAACCATGAGAGGATGTTACTACATTCTGCCCTATTCTATTTCTGCCAAACAAAAAGCTTAATTTTATATGTTATAATTCTAAGTTATTTTCTACAGGAATATATTATTAACTGATCCTCCGTTTCACTGTGGGATTCCGATAATTAAGTTTTTTTCTAGTCAGTGACCAATATTTATGTTGTACTTTACTAGAAAAATTCAAGTGAAACACGTCTACCTTCAAACAAATTCAGTCGGACATTAGTATGCTGGAAATGAGCTTTTTCATTTCGGAAATATGGGCTTCCATGAACATTGCCCAATTCTTGAACGATTACAGAGAAGCTATCACGAACAACATTACAGTTTTTGTCCGTTTTCTTAATTGTTTCTTTAACTATATGTTTTAAACGAGAGGTTGGACTATTACTGCCAAAATACGATGAGTACAGTCAATTGTTTCGTTCGAATTCTGCAGGCTCATATGAATCTTCAATCTATACTGCCCATTTAGTCGGAATCTTGAGACATGTTAAAGTGCAA
>JAAUYH010035708.1_pt1 | contig 14268 bp, 10 predicted proteins | sample 7278061 | NCBI WGS metagenome assembly JAAUYH01 (sample SAMN14350203, study PRJNA611818) | marine sediment metagenome | isolation source: surface marine sediment (0.6m) | place: French Polynesia: Moorea | collected 2018-08
GTATACAATGATGTACAGTACTGTACAACGACTCTTGTCGATAGGTTGCCATATTTCAACAATTGTTCATAACCGACTAACTTAATATGTTATTGGATATTCAGTCCCGGGTTGCCGGGGAAAGGTCAACATCCCGTTTACTCCTTAATGCATTTACTCGCTATTAGTTAATGATCGGGGGTTTATTAGACAGTGTAATTGCGAAAGTCTCGTGTGACACCTTTTTTAAAACTCTACTACTCAAGACCCTCCTCCTCACCTTCCAACCTGCTCATCATTCTCGAAATGTCAACAGTAAGCAACGACACCTTAATTGCACGGTTTAGTGTATTGCATTTTGTATTGAAAAAGAATGTAGCCAATTCCAATTGTATTGTCGACAGCCTGTCGGTAGAACTCGAAGTACGGTGTCCTGCACACCGCGAAAATAGTTTAGATTCTTCGCGGCTAAATCTAACTGCGAGTACGAGAGAGATAGTGAATATAGTACGAGCTAGGATGTTCTGTTACCTCGTTCGATTAAGTCCAACCGAAATTCCTCTGGTTACTTAGCAAAAACCTTCGCGTAATCAAGGTGACACGGCGCAGGTATTAGTTAAGGAACTTTTCTCGTACTCCAAATCACATACAGCACCATTCGGTTGCAGTCACACGTTGTCGTCACTTCGTCCATTAAGGGCCTTTCATGACTACGAGCAACTCAAGTGCTTCCGTTACCCTCTGAAACGTGAACAACTATCATATCTACCGTGCCGTGCGTACTGTACACGCCACTTTAATTGTTTGTCTGCTTCTCAAAAAATCACGTAAAGTAACACTCAAACGGAGTATAAGGTAGTACAATTAATTCATAGACAAACTTGAGTGTGCTGGACGCATAAGTGCTATCTGAGATATTAGAAGGATTGAGCTCAAGAAAAATGTAATCTTTATATGGAGATGCGCGGACTGCAAATGTCCCTCGACAACCAACGTTTTTCAGTTTCGATTCTGCCATCGGTCGATGTTGCTGTTAGCGTCTACCTCGGCCGTGTCAAGTTAATACGATTGTCAAGGTATGGCGTTATTGAACAAATGAAGACAGCACGTGCCGATAAGGCGGCTTGGTTCCCCGAGATGTAATCAAGTCGGAATGGTTTTTCTGTCGCGCAGTCTACAGTAACGGGACCATCATTATGTCGAAGATACAATGAACACAGAAGCAGCAGATTCTGATGGGCAAGTTCTATTTTTCTGGTCTCCGCCAGCCAAGTTATGAGGCACCCAGACTTAACGGCTGAAGTGCATCGAACAAAGCGGCAGTGCTGTATGAATTGAGATCGCTGGCTGGGATTTGGCAGAGCTCAATTGTGTCGTGAGAAATAGGTTCAATTATCTGCCATAGAAGTGGGTTCGCTGCAGTATGAGAATCAAGAAGTCGGCCCATGTAAATTAGGTTCTGAGAGATCGGCTCCTACACACCTTCGCTTCATAGTAGCATAGTTAGGCTACTAATTTCCCTATTCGCATGGTCAGACTACCTTGATCTTAATTATGTGTATGTACACTACAGTAGTGTGATATAACGAATGTTGGATAAAAGAAACGATTTATTTTGTGACCAGTTAAGAGCAGAACAGAACAAGGTAGTTCTGAATGTAAATTGTAATACGTCTCGAATCAATTAAGACACATTCAATACTGCTGAAGAAATTACTGAAGGACGACAGTATATGCGTGACTATGTTTCTAATTTCTACTGTATTCAGAGAACCGATATCATAAACAGATTAGAGCAATCGTTGACCCTCGATAATGGAGCACAATCAGAAATATAGGAATTAACAACCTAGAAGATACGAGGAGATCACTTTGAAATATTCGCTACAGGACGACTTATCACAGATAGCATCGCTCGATTCTGGATTCCGAACCATTCGAAAAATATTAGGGCAGAGAAAATCCACGTAGTCTCGAGGATATTATTTTTGGTTCATGTGCACACTCGATCACAGGATGACCATGAAGCACGCAATAAAACAAAGGTGCGTGCCTGACAATCACCAGCTGCAACTCGAAAAGTTGACAGGCAATGGGAGGCATCTTGCTGGACACTATTCACATTCCGCTGAGCACAGTCAAATTTATATGTGAACTGATTTACATCTCAACAAATATAAAATTTTCCTCATTCTCATGGGTTTTCAAGACACAAAATTCATTTTTTCCTCGAAAACCATAGACAAAACTACGAAAATGAACCCTTCTGATTTTCGGATTCGCAAAATTTGATAAGTTCATCGAGTTCATACAGTATTTAAACCGCGAATGATCTGTTAGGCTTCAAATTCGAATGGCACAAAATTTTTTAAACCTCTCGCCACAGTTATTTAGAATAACTTGACGTTTACTTAGTATTCACCATAACTGAAATACTCTGATTTTCGATACCTCGATTAACGTGATTCGAATTTTGAGAAGCAGTTCTCACCTATCCGTGTTTCGGAATAAAAATATTGATTCTTCTAGCGCTTCGAATTTGTATACATTTCATGGATCATATTCGGGATTTTTACTCAGTTAATAGTGTGTCTCCAAGATACCTGATTAGTTCTTCGCGAAACCATGCATCACTTCGAAGTTCACCCAACGTACATTTCCAGTTTGGTGATGGATTCGTATACCGATATGATGCATGGAATTTTGTTCATTGTTTAGAAGAACCTTACTGAATGAGTGGCAGGAAGCTTAGAGATGGCTTTCTGAAAGCCGGTGTTTGTATTGATTATATTGATTTTCCAAATGATTCTAATTGCAATTCTCTCTTGAAAATAATCAATGCAAACTTTGCTTAGAATCCCATGAACGATTCAAGAAATGAACCTACATTGAACCTCTTTCCCGATCTAGACTGTAAGGCAGAGGGGAGCTCGACAAAATGGTGCTAGCTTTAGAACATTGTACACTTCTTGAAGTATCTGAGGTCCGTTATTCTACAATGATTATGGGTTGGTCGTGCGAATTTAATTTTGTTATCGATAGTATGGCAATCCAACAGAATCAACAGATTCAACATCAGTTTTGTGTAGTTTTAAAGTAAATTTGTGTGAATTGAGCCATATACGCACATGCAAACATATACATGCATATCTATTGTTTTTCGAGATCGCTGCGATAAATTCCAAACGTGATGATATAATTTCTCCAACAGCACGACTTTGACAGCATGACTGGATTGTCTCTAAATCAAGATCAAACTTAGTGTACCGATGCGGTAAAAAATTTATGCCAATTTCGATTTTCTAATTTCGTTTTCTCTGAAGCATTCTATTCGACAATTGTTTGTAACTCTAATTCAGACACCGTTCCATATTGGAGTACGCCTTTGACTCAGTTTAAAAGTTTCAGTTCAACAAAATCAATCCTTGACGATACAGAAAGTTTCTCGAGGAAAAGAAGCTAAGCAAAAGCCTTGTGTATCTTCATTTTAGAAGAAAATCTCTATTTATATGCACAAAATAGAACACAGCTTTCGAAATTCTGAATAAATCCCTTCACGATGCAGTTCTGTTCATGAATCAGAATTCTCATTTTTGTCTTTGCTTCTGCTATATGAAAATCTGAACATAGGACAACTTACAATACTCATTTTCTTGAAAGCAAGCGGTGTCAATTAGATTAGTTTCTCTGTTGATCAAGTTAAAATCAATTCTTCAACCGGATTTCTTTTATAGCCAGGAAAACATTACCTTCAAATGAACATAATGAAGTTACAGAATTAGGATTCATTCAAAAAATAAATAGTAGCCATAATTTATTGATAATCAATAAGCTTTTAAACTATATAAAAGAGATGCCAGATAAGGCTCATAGAATTATATCAGTTTTTCTTTGTCTGAATTGAGCAACCGCGGACCTCTGAATAATATAATTTATTCGCCACGTTGTATTCAACATCGGACCATTTTTCGACAACATGACAGGAATCAACCATATACATCGCTCGGCCATTTGAACCTGGAAGAGGGGATGAGCTTCCCGCTGGGTTCAAAGTCAACAAATATTTTTCGCCTATTTCAAATGAAACTCCACAATTTTCCGGCTTGTTGGGAGTCTTCACAAGAAAATCTGAGTGAGGCGGAGGGCAATTTCTGAACACAAAGTTGTACTCGAATTTAAAGTACGTGTAGTGAGAGTCGGGAATGTCTAGTTTTTCCAAGGCCTTTGCTTTAAACACAGGAGAAACTCTGTTTCGTAGTCTTCTAATATACTTGAAGGCATTTTACATGCACACTCTCCGCTTCCTCTAGTCAAAACAAGAGCAAAGAGCAGTAATGCGAAGAAATATTGCAAATTCATCGTTTTTACGATAGATGTTCCAGACTTGATTGAAAAATAAGGCAAGCTCTTAACTTGATTCAGTTAGTGAATGTGCGATATTACAAGAAAATGGCCTTTATTGTACTCTCTGGGCCATAAAATCAAGTCATTGAGCAACGAGATGTGGTAGTTAGACTCTTTAAGGTCCGATGAATGTTTAGTTTTAGAAATGTAGAGTAGTTAAATACTTCAAAAATTTTAGGCTCCAAGTACAACTATATCAGCTTAACGGTTTTCATATTGATTAGGTTGCTAAAATAACTGAACTTTTGATTTGCATTATAGGAAATTTTAACTCTTAGCGTTCTTTTCGATTTCATCTAGTCAACAGTACGGTATGAGCTTCCTTCTCTAAGATAAAAAATTTCTGTCAGTTTAAATAAAGTAGATATTATGAGCAGACTTCCAGGAAAGGATGCGAATTCTAGATTAGTTCGAGTGTTTTTTGAGTAAAATGTAGAATGAAATACTTAGACTGAAAGAATATTCGTCCTTTCAATTCATGCATACTTCTTCACACTTATCAGTTGTGGCAGGCATCATAAATAGAATTTGAACGCTAACTCGAATCCTGTCTAAGAATTTTGACACTGCATTTTGCTATTCCCACGAGTGGATGACAGAAACACGTAAATATCAACTGAGGACTATGTTTTGCAGTAACAGTAGGAAAGAAAGTCTCAGTAGATAAAGATTATGACCTGTATGGCACTGAAATAGCGGAAATACCGAACGTTTCTGGTTAGAATTAGGCACAAATATTTGATTTGAGGTCTGCGATCTCAATTTCCTACTAGAAATGATTTCAGTGTATTAGATGCTGATGCATCAACAATTTATTGGAATGAGCCTGTTCATCTACTAATACATCGCTTTGGCTTTCAAAGTTATAGATGGTTAGAGAACAATATTCGTATTAGGCCAAAAATTTATTTCAGGCAGCAAATTTCCATTTAAAGTAGAAATAAATCGGAATCGACGCAATAATTGAATGATCTGATATACAGAATACATAATGGGAATCTCGAAACAATTTTACAAAATGCTGGTTTCGTCAAAACTTTAGTATACGCAATGAACAATGTTGTTTGATTCCCTATTAAATTGACTAGTTGCGTTTTTACTAGAAAAGAATTCATGGACCATACTTTATTGTTCAGGGCGGCGCATAATCATAAAAGCTAAAAATATTAGACGAATCTCACGAGGATCTCATGCTTTATTTGAATTACGCCAGTGTACTGCAAATACAAATGTTTGACCTCGGAGTTTTGTTACATATTCAGAATGTAATAGATAGCATTTCAGAAGCTAAGTTATCCTAGCACTTAAATTATGTGAAATATAATAAGAAAAGAACCAAAAAAATCTGGTTCGCATTAAAAGAACCAGCAAAACCACTACTTGAATTTTACCGGACAGCGTCGGTCTCAAGCAGAGAACATTGCATACGAATAGTACTGCGTAAGAAGCTTAAGATCTTTCCGTTCATACAAGCCTAGGATGTAACATTGAAATATAATAGAAATCAAGAACGTAAGCGAATGAGAATGGGGAAGCTCTGAATTCACAATATGTCTTCGAGAAGTGGAAGAATTGTTGCAAAACAATCTGTATTAGGTATAAAGAATAGTGCTGAACAGTTTAATCATGATAGCTTCCATTATTCCAAAAAACAGAATCATGCGCCGAAATGTAGAATTGGAAATGGATACTACTAGTCGGCATTACGAACAGAAAAGAATCTGTCCATTGAGCTCAAATATAAATGCGTGTAGTAGCTATCTTTACAGACGGTAGCTAATCAAAGAGAGTACATATTGCGAAATAAAAATCAAAGCTATTTCATGGCTCTAGTATAAAGTAAATTTGAATCTAATGAAAGTGAATTCGAGACCAAAACATTGATAGATGACAAAATAAAGGATCGTAATATTACTTAGACAAAAATCTTGAGATCATAATGTAGCTTCGTGTATTTATCAGAAGCCGCGGTTCTAAATAGAGAGGCACAAACGAAGTCCAAATCAATTTTTATGGAAGCTTGAGATATCGAAGAAGTTATGCGCGATATTTTGCATACGTAAATCGCAGAAATTTTTAAGTTTTAAACTTTTGCTCTCACCATGATCATGATTTTTGCCCAATATACAATCATTCTAAAATTACAGTAAATAACATCAATTTTCGTCGCTGAAACTATCGCGCTAAGAATTAACTTTCTTTTGGATTTATTTTTGGAGTCATGTTTTCAAATAATATTTCACGATTACAATATCTGAGATAGAAAATCAGATTTATGATCCAAGTTGCTTCGACAAAAGTAGACCTATAACAGGGAAAAGCATGCACACATTTTGAAATAGAAAAGATTTTGAACGAAAAATATTCTTTAGCCCAGGTTGCGTTTCATGTTGAAAAGGAACATGGCCAAGCGGTCAGTGGAAATTAGGATTCAGTTTGATACTTCCATCGATATGAGATTTTTGAAGTTTCGGCAAAACTATGTATCATTACAGTTATGTACCACGAAGAGTTGATTAAAAATAGTCTCGACTGTGAATTCTATTACAGTGTACTTTAAAATTATCGATTTATTTCAAATTTATTTATTGCGCTATAAGTAAATATTCCTTGTAATCTTTGGCTTGCTATTTCAGCTGTTACAAGCTTATAGAAGAATGTCATTCTACGCAAAGAGCGTTGTAGTTATTTTCCTTTTCTACTCATGGATAGGAAGACCTGAAGCAAGCCAATCAACTCACAGTAAGTTAATCGGAATTAAGGAGAAGTCTGAAAAATGCTCTTCTCCAATGGAATGTAAGTTTCCTTTTTATTGTGTCTCGAGTAAACAAGAGAAAAACTAATTTACTTGTCAACGCATGGCCTGTGGTCCTTTGTTCGGATGCACTGTAGGGCAACGATGTAGTACTACAGGATTCTGTGAATCGTCGCCGTGTGGCACAGATGCAGAATGCCCTGGAATTACTCTTTGCATAAATTCTCGTTGTCAACCTAAAAAAAATTCCGGAGAGAGCTGCAATCGAACAGTAGAGTGCGTATCGCAAATTTGTGATAATGGAAGTTGTACGGCTATCAATAGAAAGTCAGAACCTTTAACAAGCAATAGATCTGCTGATATAGCACTGGCTGTGTTGATTACACTATGTATTGCTGCTTTTTTGGTTTGCTGTATAGTTTGTTTTCGAGCGAATGTATGCGGCCGTACAAGGAATTCTCGTGCTGTGGTAGAGGAAAAAAACTATCTCCCAGAGAACAGTGAAAATGAAGTCGGTGTAAACAAATCTCTGGCTGTTTCAGTTGGACATATAGAGAACGGATCAAAACACAATGCTGCAAAGGAATTTGAAGCGGCAGTCGATAATGCATCGAAAACGGAATCGAATACTCATGCTAAAAGCATAGAAGCTCTATCTAATAGAGAAAGCATGTTTCAATCATCGACTGAATCTGGTAATTCCAATACAAGTGAAAAAAAGGAATTACCTGCGAATTCAACATCTTCTGATGCCAATGTTGTTGGAAGCGAAAAACAGAATTCCATGACTACAGTGAAGGAAATTTAAGTAATTAGCAAGGTATTACTCATAATAATCATTGATTCGTACGGTCGAACATTCTGGATAAATTATCGTCTTGCTCTCGGATGAGAAGGTGATTTGAATTTGTCGCGTAGGACTAGATTTAGGATATGCCAATCAACAAGAAATCGAATTCGAGTTTATATCGAGTCATGGACACGTTTAGAGCTGCTTATCTATGGGAAATAAATGAAGCAAGGACTGCCGATGAATTTGTTGAGATACCAAAAGTTGAGAAAATCATTACCATAACCAAAATAAAGGCAACTAGAAAAAAGTACGAAATAAATAGGTTATGTAAACAATATTTCAATAGGTAGTTGAATGCATTAACCGTGAATGATTTCAATTGCTTCTGACATCAGAATCCTTTATAATATGAAAAAACTCAATATTTCAGTTTACTTTGTGGAAAAAAAATATGTACGCGAGACTCAATTATGAAAACAAAGCCGCAAGACGCATGTACTCCTTGACAGCTTCCAAGAATCTAATAGTAGGAGCAATCGAATTTTACCATATTTAGGTTTCAGTCACCAACTATCAGTAAGATGTCGGACTGTCCCATTGGACAAACAGAATTTTAGCTGTCAAAAAACAGAAAACATGCCTAACCTGACATCAGTACACGAGAAGTCGGACCCAACGCTTCACGAATAAAAAAGAGCATCTAATCGGCGGGACTACGTACTTTTGTGACTAGAATAGTCACTTTCAACCACCCACCGTCGATTTTCATAGGCCTAGAGAATTTTTTAATAATGAGAAAATTCATTCTTTGTTTCAATATTCTTCTTCGCTCGTATATTCCACTTATTAACCGATTTATGGAATTGAACGGTTCGTGAAGTGTGCTTATTCCTTGAGAATTCATTCCCGTTAGGCATGGTAACTGTTTGAGATAGTTTTTTGAATCTTCAAACCTGACTTTGTTTCCGAGTGCACAAGCTCTACGACGTTCAGACCCTCAATCTGCAAGGACAAATCAAGAAGTAATTTTTAGTTTCTATTTATACTTTGATGATTTCCAATCTAATTTTCAGAGCAAGAAATTTCTTGAAGTAGGTTAACTTTCAGCTGCTGTTAAAGTCAACAATGTCAAAAGAAGTCCGCATCAAAACCGTTAGAGTCAGCACATAGCAGAGGTTGACTGCATCAGCGGTCATCATGCAGGCAAACGCCAACTTACCGAATCGAATGGTCTGCATCGTATAATTCACTTCTGGGTTTGGGGAAAACTCATTTCCAAGTTGAATGAACTCCCCGTGGAAACACAGCAACTGAGGGGATTGTTCCAGAATTCCAGATGGAGATCACAGTGCTAAAGCGTTTCCTTTGCAGCACGCCAAAATCGTATTGGTTGTACTGACGTCAATGCCGAATGCCAAAGGTTAGCTGAAGAAGTCAATTGCAGTTATCCACAATCTATGTCCGTCTGATAAGATCAGATAAGATAACTTATACCCTGGAAACATATGCAGAGAATATGATGATTGAAAATTTCCGAATACACATACGCCCCATTGATGTTTCGCGCACCTCGCAAAGAGAATGTTATCGGAACTTCTTTTGTGTTTCGAAGCGGGACTCATTCTAGTTAGGATATTTTTTTGCTTTAGGTGCTATTATTAGCAAAATTCTCCAAATTGCGCTGGGCAACAGAAGTTCGAGGAACCTTAGCGGCTATTGAAATGCGATAGTTGCGAGCTACCGAATTTCACTGAAACATATTTTAGTCTTGGAATGTTGAACTACTTAAGAAATTGCTCTGGTCGAACAACAGGAATTACTTGAAACCTATGGTACTTTTGCAATTTTAGAGTTAGAAATGGTTTTGAATCATAACTTATGAAATAATAGTCGTTTCTATATTCCGGCATGGTTAGTAATGTCGCTAACAGTCAGCCGTTAAGTTGACGTATGATGTTGTATCCACTTAAATGTCAGTGTTAACATGCTCACCCCTGTGCGCCCGTGTAACGGTTGATTGAAACTGGAACACGCCTTTGCACTCGAAAAACTGACGTGCAAAATTTCACAAGCGCTGTGCCTCATTTCCAATGGCTATGGTTCAATCCTGCGGTCGTTTGAAATTAAAAATGCTGACGCTCTATTAGTCTGTATAAGTAGAATCGTGATCCGAAGTAAACTTGATGAACATAACTCCAAGAGTTCCATGTCTAAAATAGAACCATTGATGATTTACAGAGACAGTCCAGGATAAAATTTCATAAAATTAGTTCGGTCGCCAATATCCATGGCCTACGCTATCGCAAATTCAACCAATTAACGTCCATCACAGACTTTGATTCTACATAAATGAAAGCGATCAGCTTAAAGAATCTAATTACCATGCTTGGAAGATACGAATTAACTTGTAATACCTTTGAAAGGTCTGAAGAAATATCTAGTAAAGAATCCCCCGTCAACGAAAGTGAACTCTGGACTTGGAACGGCAAAGACTCGAAAGCATTGGCAATCATAGGATTGGCATTTTCAGATGAACTTCTTGGAAATGTCCGCGAAGTGAAGACTTACAAAGCAATGGGTGTCGCAATCAAAAACATATTCGAACGCCATACGCTCTTAAGAAATTGCCAGCTCAACGTAAGTTAACATAGACACACAATCAAATCCGACAATTGGCCGCTACTCTCAAAACAATGGTTGTCATAATATCAGAAAGTGAATTGGCAATAGCTATCTTAAATGGGCTTCCTGACTATTACCGGGCCCTAATTAGTTCTCTGGAAACTCTATACAGCAATCGGAATGAACTAATCTGGCAACATGTCAAAGCCCGAGTTCCACAAGAAGAACAACATATTAACATGTGCATTACTTCAGCACGTGAGAAACCGAAACTTCTGTTCCTGTTTCTACAAAGCGCGCAACGTACAATTCGATTTGCCAGAACTGCAGTTCTCACCAGAGGACGCGCCCATTGTGCAATCATTACAAACGCTCGATTTTCCGCATCTTATTCAACACAGCACGGAATCGGCTGATTCCAAGTCTGTTCGGTTGTCTCTCTGATGACGAAAAACCCGGTCGTTCCCTGAACTCATGGTGAACGAGCGTGGCAACGTTCAATTCCCGACTTCGAAATAGGTTTTCGCCCAGGCAGAAATTTTTTGCCAAAAATATTTGAAACGTGGCTTAACAATTAGTCATTCATGAAGGATAAACGGCCGTTCGCGGCGGGTGGTGGTGTGACGCATTCGCACTACCTGCGGAGCACCTATTGTTGCTCAGAACCATGCCCCAGACAGACGCAGGCTTAACCTCGTAGCTTGGGCTTGAGCGTTGGATGCTGTGGGCTGTGGGGAAACTGAAGGATGGTGCGCGCACCGACATGCAGTTTCGAAGCGTCTTGAGCGAAATTGGGGCTCATATCAAGGGTAGTTGTGACGGGCGAAGTCTATTCAATTTTGTGCCAGTTTCCTTTGTCTAGAACATAAGTAGCTTAAGTATATTCGAACTTCAGGTATTCATTGAAACTTATTCTACCCCTGCAATTTAGGCGTGATTATTTAATTCGGAATTATTTACAAATACTTGGTGTTGGCAACGCTATCGGTTTCCATGATTCAACATGGAAACAAAAGTTGTCAACCGTGGCCGTTATATTGAAAATTTAATTTGCAAACACAAAACAGCTGGCGCACTCATGTGCATTCTTATAACGATCACGCAAACATTCATAACGTCCGCATCTCATTCCAACAGCCATGTAAGCTTTCATAACGGCCGTCAGTCAGATTGCCCACAATAATCGACGGTCCCCGAGATCTCCTTCGTATCTGGTTTGGCGTGTCCGTAAGCTCCTTGGGCGGTGTTTGCTGTGCTGCGTGCAAACGCCCAAGTACATTTCCTTGATCCGCAGGGTAAAATATGTCGTGTCGGCTGTTATCGGTGTAGCTTCTCTCTTGTAGTTGGCAGTGTGATGTAGGACCAAAGCTAATCCTTTATACCGTCTAGACTGCCAATCGACCCGTGGGGTGGTCACTGCTTCGTATTGTAGTGGAAGGATGAAGCGGTTTTGCGGGCTTTATACCGCAATATCCGAGGCGTTGTAGAAGTTCATCATGTATTTGGATTTCCAGCTGATACCGTTGATGTTGTAAGTGGCGACTCTAATTTCGAGTTACACTTTCTGCTCCCGTTCGCTTTTCCTGCTCCTCATTTGGTGACCGGTGTGGAGTTCCTGAACTCTAGTGACTCGCTATCGCCACTCTATCTTGATCGTGAGATTGTTGTACTCCTTCCATTCATCCTGCACTTCTTGTCATCGCCGTTGTGTCTCACAGAACGGGACGGCCATGCCCTCGGCAATTGTATTGCCAGGTGTTCCTTCCATCCAGGTCTTGGCTAGTCCGTCTTCCAGGCACTGGGCCAGAATCGCGGTGCGAAGCGCCAGACTGTCGATGTTCTGTTGCCTTCGCTCTTCCGAGGGCTTGTCCTTCGGTTCTCCGATGGGATGCATGGAAGATGCTTCCTTGATGTGTGGCAAGCGAGCCTTGTTCATTCTGTAGATGACCTTTTCCTTGTGGAAAAAATGATCACAGAATCTTCAGCGTTTCACGACCGAAAAAGCTTAGGTTGATCACAGAGCCACAAGGAAGAACAGTACCAAGCGAGCGTCTAAGAGAACCGATCGGGCCGCGAGAGACGCGGAAGTAGAGAGGCACGACTCCTGAGGTTCTTAGCTTCGGCTGATAGCGCCGTACCTGCTCTCGGAGGGTATTCAGTTTGCTCTTGTCGGAATCTTTTAGCTTCGTGAGGGATAGGTTGCCTTTCACTGCCATTGCGAAGGTTACCGGGCCGTTGATCGGTGCTTGTACTGCTGCTGTCAACGATGGAAATTCCTCATTCGGTGTTTCCGCCACGTTCACTACTGCAACAGATGAAGAGGTATGGGGCTGATGACTTGCCGACTGCATAAGCGCCGGATCTCAGATTTCATGGCTGTATTCTCGTAGCATAGTGCGCCGATTGTTTTTTTCATGTTTGAAACCTCCCTTTGAAGACGTTTCAACAACCAAGCCTGCGATTCCGACTCTTCATTTTCATCAGCATTTGTCGTAGTCGAGGCTTCGGGTTCTGGAGCGTATTGCTCGAGAAGCTTCGTTACCTGCTCTCCTGTAACTCTGTTGTGGCATTTTGATCATTTAATGATCTGCCCGCAGCGTGCGGTATCTGCATTAGTGAAAGAGCCTACCGCGCCACATTCTGGCTTCGAACACTCCACTAGTGACTGTAAGTTAGGCAATTCCTTCTCGAACATGTCCATTTGCACCTTGACGGCCTCTGTCATAATATTCGGTGTAGATTTCTCGGTTGCTTTAAGAAGCTTCTTAGCGTGCTCTTGTAGCTCATCCTTTCCCGGATCGAGCTCGCCCTCCATCGCTTGAAAGCTCCTAGTGTGCTCCGCTGCCGATCAATCGCTCATTCTCTCACCCCTGGATTCTGCGACATTGCGCCTCAACAGGCTGCGTGAGGGCACATAATCCGCGTCTGACTTGTCGCTCGTTTCTACATCGATGTCGTCATCCAAGATGGGCTTTGACGAGACGGTCTTCTTCCTCCTAGCGGTCGACTTCCTCGCGGTCGAATTCGACTTGCCACCTGTCGAATTCTTAAATTTCTGAAAAAATTTCAGACTGTCCCCACAGACGGAGACGACGGCGGAGCTCTTCGACTTGACCAACTTCGTCGACTTTGTTGCGGTCTCGCTACGCGGGGCCATGGTTAGCGCCAGAGTTGGAGGATCTCCCCTTCGACGTGCCTTCTTGCGCTGAATCCAGCTGTGCGATCGGCGTTGTTCCACTATGTCGCGTTGTCGAGATATCGCGTGCTCTCACTTCGTCCGAAGACACAGGCGCTTCCGGAGTGAGGATTCTTTGCTGTAGTAACCGGTTGTAGCAACGAACTCAATTTTATTGATAGTAGGAAAGTCCGACTTGGTCGGTACTAGAAAGCCTAGTATAATAGAGAATATTCAAAAATTAACTATCGTCAGCTAGTATGGTCGCATTGCGACTAACAGTATGTTCAAAAGCAAGATAAGAAGCCATCCCTGAAATTCGTAACACTCGCGCGTGGCGATGTAGGGTTCATCCCTGACCTTCGTAGTGAACAAGTGTGGCGTCGTTCAACTTCCAACTTCGAAATAGAGTTTTGCATAGGAAAAACGTTCTTCACCTGAATATTTGACACGTGGCTTTATAATTTCTCATGGACGGCGGATAAATGGCCGGCGGCGGCCTGCGGTTGGTTTGCTCATTTTGCACACCCTGACAGAGTA
>JAAUYH010084837.1_pt1 | contig 14265 bp, 5 predicted proteins | sample 7278061 | NCBI WGS metagenome assembly JAAUYH01 (sample SAMN14350203, study PRJNA611818) | marine sediment metagenome | isolation source: surface marine sediment (0.6m) | place: French Polynesia: Moorea | collected 2018-08
CCCGACATCACTGCGGCCGACGGCCGCGGTGGCGAGTGGCTCATCGACCCGCGCAACATCCAGATCGTTGCGGGCAACGGCAACACCAACATCAACGACACGGCACCCTTTGCGCCCACGGGCGACGACGCCCAGCTCGGCGTCGAGCTCATCGAAGACGCGTTGGGCACTGCCAGCGGCGCCACGGTGACGATCACCACCGCCGGCGGCGGCACCCAGGACGGCAACATCACCTGGACGGGCGGTGCCGACCTGGACTACAACACGCTGAGCACCGTCGGCCAGACCGACACGCTGCGCCTGACCGCCGAGAACGACATCATCTTCGAGAACGGCGCCACCATCGCCGACAGCGCCAACGCGGACGATCGGCTCAATCTCCAGCTGCGCGCGGATCGCGACGTGGATATCCAGACCGGATCATCCATCGACCTGCAGGGCGGCGTGTTCGACGTGATCGCCGGTCTCGACGAGGCTGGCGAAGTGACCATCGCCGGCACCGTCCTGTCGGGCGCGGGTTCCACGATCAGCGGCGGTGCCAACAACGATATCTTCAACATCGACTCGGCGATCACCGCCGACATCAGCGGTCTCGGCGGCGACGACGAGTTCAATATCGATGCCGCCGTCACCGGCAGCCTCATCGGCGGCGACAACAACGACACGTTCAACATCGCCAGCACCGTCAACGGCGGCGCTGCTACGGCGGTCCAGGGCAACGCCGGCGACGACACTCTGAGCTTCTCGACGGAAACCGACCCGGTTGCCGTCGTCCTGACCGCCCAGAGCGCCAACGGCTTCAACGGTACGGCGACGGGTCTGACCAGCATGGCGAACGGCTTCGCGGGCATCTTCAACCTCGACGGGTCGGCCTCCGGCAGCGACAGCCTGACCGGGCGCGACGCGACCTCTACCTGGGACCTGGACGCCACCCCGAGCTACACGCAGGGCACCCGCACGCTGGACTTCTCGTTGTTCGAGAACCTCAATGGCGGCAGCGGCACCGACACGTTCAACCTGACCTCGGGCGTCACGTTCAGCAATCTGAGCGGCGGCGGCGGTGTCGGTGACATCCTCAACGGTACCGACGACGCCACCACCTGGACGATCGACGCGGCCAACGAGGGCGACGCCGGCGGCCAGGACTTCGATTCGTTCGAGGTGCTCAACGGCGGCGACGATGTCGACGAGTTCATCATCGGCGGCAACGTGACCGGTTCGGTCAACGGCTTCGGCGAAAGCGACATCTTCCGCCTCGCCGACGGCATCACGGTCGGTTCCATCAACGGCGGGACCGGCCTGGATACCCTGTTCGGCGGGGACGGCAACAACGTCTTCACGATCAGTTCCACCAATGGCGGCGACCTGGATGGCCAGACCTTCACCTCGGTCGCGACGCTGGAAGGCGGTGGCGGCAACGACCGCTTCGAAATCGGCGCGAACGTCACCGATTCGATCAACGGCGGCACCGGCAACGATACCTTCAACGTCAACGCCGCGGTGGACGCCGACCTGTTCGGCGACGATAACAACGACATCTTCAACGTCGACAACATGCTCACCGGCACTATCGATGGTGGCATCAACGACGACGACATCTTCCTGGCCGCCGACGTCACGGGCGACGTGCGCGGAGGTAACGGCACGGACGAGTTCTTCATAACCGCGGCTGTATCCGCCGACCTGTTCGGCAACAACGGCATCGACACCTTTACGATCGACGCCGACGCGAACCCGGGCGCCCAGTTGACCGGCAACATGAACGGCGGCGGCGGTACGCTGGATCGCTTCGTCCTGACTGCCGATCCGCTCGACCCGATGGCGGCGCTGCTTATCGGTGATGCCAACGGTGGCATCGGCAACGACCGCTTCGAGATCAACGGCGTCGTGCAGGGTCGTCTCATCGGCGGCGACGGCGGCGGCACGGACCTGTTCCTCATCAATGGCACCGTCACCTCCCCGGGCGGCGCGGCCATCATCGGCGGCGCCGATAGCGGCAACGACACCATCGACTACAGCGTGAACACCGGTCCCGTTGACGTCGTCATCGTGTCGGCGGACGCCGACGGCTACCAGGGGCAGGGCACGGGTCTCACCGGCACCGGTGTCTTCGACTTCACCGGCATCGAGACCATCATCGGCAGCGGTGATGCCGCCGACACGCTCACCGGCGCCAACACCGCCGGCACCTGGAGCATCGGCGCGACCACCACCTACGAGCTGGCGGCCGCGAGCGGCGCGCTGTCGTTCTCGGCTTTCGAGAGCCTGTTCGGCGGTACCAACGTCGATACCTTCAATATCCTCACCGCCGACTTCCCCGATCTGAATATTTCGGGCGGCAACGGCGCCGACATCTTCAATCTCACCGACGGCGTCACGTTGACGAATGACCTGGATGGTGGCAACGGCGACGACACGCTGGTCGGCGACGATGCGGTCAACGTGTGGACCGTGGATTCGGCCAATGGCGGCAACGTCAACGGTCAGGGCTTCACGTCCTTCGAGATCCTGAGCGGCGGCAGCTTCACCGACACCTTCAACCTGGATGCGGACCTGAGCGTCGCCGCCAACGGCTTCGGCGGCAACGACATCTTCAACCTGGCCAACGGTGTCACGGTCGGCCTCATGGACGGCGGCGGTTCCGACGCCAGCGGCGACATCCTCAATGCCGACGACTTCACCAACAACTGGGTCGTCGACAGCGATGACGGCGGCAACCTCAACGGCAGCGGCTTCGCGTCCATCGAAGTGCTGAATGGCGGCAACGTAGTCGACAACTTCGACATCGACGCCAACGTGACCGGTTCGGCCAATGGTAACGACGGCAATGACGTCTTCGACCTGGGTGGCGCGGCCACGGTCGTGTCGGTCGACGGCGGCAACGACGACGACACGGTAACCAGCGACGGCGACAACACCTGGACCATCGACGGCGCCGAGGCCGGCAACGTCAACGGCCTGGCCTTCGCCAACGCCGAGACCCTCCTCGGCGGCGCGGGCGCCGACAACTTCGTGCTCGACGGCGGCAGCTTCAATGGCCTGCTCGACGGTGGGGACGGCGTCAACACCGTTACCTCCGACGGTGCCCAGGCGTTGAGCAGCTGGTCCCTGACCGGGTCGCGCAGCGGTATGCTGACCGCCGATGCCTACACGGCCGCCTTCGAGCGCATCGATATCGCTCAGGGTGGCGCCGGCGTCGACAGCTTCGACGTTGCGGCCACCTTCGCCGGCACCGCCGACGGCGGCGCCGGCGAGGACGAGTTCGTGCTGAACGCCGGCGCGACCGTGGCCACGCTGCTGGGTGGTGACGACACCGACACGATTTTCGGTGTGGACGCGGCCAGCGACTGGACCATCGGCGAGGGCGGCGTGGACAACGCGGGCAGCGTCACCTACGGAGGCGTCACCCAGACCTTCGCGGAAGTCGAGACCGCCGCCGGCGGTACGGCCACCGACACGTTCAACCTGGACGGCGGCCTGATGGGCCTGCTGGACGGCGGAACGGGCGACCCCGACGAGATCGTCGGCGGCACGGACAACGTTTTCGTCGTGAACGGCACCGACGCCGGGACGGCCAACGACATCGCTTTCGTCGACGTCGAGAACCTGACCGGCGGTGACGGTGTGGACGACGTGACCGTGCAGGCCGGCAACGGTGTGCTCATCAGCGGAACAATCGACACCGGCGACGGCGACGACGTGGTGCTGGTGGATTACGACGGTGCCGGCGATCGTAGCCTCACCATCGTCGGCGGCGCCGGCACGGGCGACGAGCTGCAGTTCACCGGTGCGCCTGCGGGCGCGGCGCCGGTGTACGATGCCGCCACGGGCACGATGACGCTGGCGACTGCCACCGACACGCAGACGGTCACCTTCGACGGCTTCGAGACGGTCAGCGACACCGTGACGGCCCAGGGCGTGACTTTCCTCGGCGGCACGGACGACGAGCTGTTCACTCTGGCCGCCGGCGCGGCGGGTGGCACCAACCCGGTGCTCGTCACCATCGACGGCGTCGGCATCGACGTCGCCAACAAGGACGATCTCACCATCGACGCCGGCGACGGCAACGACACCATCGACGTGGCCGGCAGCGCCGGCGTGCCGGGCACCATCGAGTTCGGCGCCGAGTCGATCACCAACACCGGTGGCGGCACGCTGTCGGCGGCCGTGCTTCGCCTCGTCGGCGCCAGCATCGTGGGCGCCGATGGTGCGGCGCTACTGACCGGCGTTGACCAGCTCGAGCTGGTCGGTCTGTCGGGCGACGCTTTCATCGACGAGGAGGATGCCCTGGAGCTGCTGGCGTCCGACACCAGCGGCAACCTGGACCTGGCCACCGGCGGCAATCTCACGCAGTCGGGGGCCTTAAGCGTCGGCGGCGACACGACCCTGGACGCGACAGGCTCCGATATCGTCCTGGACGACGCGGGCAACGACTTTACCGGCACCGTGAGCGTTGCCGGAGCGGCGAACGCCACGCTGGCCGATGCCAACGACCTGACGCTCGGCGATGCGACGGCCACGGGATCCGTGGACGCCACCGCCGCGGCCACCCTCGATGTCGCCGGTACGGTGACTTCGGGCACGGCGGCACTGACCAGCACCGGCGGCCAGGTGACGCAGAGCGCCGGCGCCGTCGTGGCCACTGCCCTGTCAGTGAACGCGGCCCAGGGCGTGACCCTGGACGGCGCCAACCAGGTCGCTTCCCTGACGCTGGCGAATGCCAGCGGCGACGCATCGTTCAGCAACGACGCGGCGACGCTGGCCATCAACGGCGTGACCCAGGGTACTGGCAACGTGTCCGTGACCAACACCGGCGGCCTGGACGTTGCCGGTGCCGTTGTCAGTGGCAGCGGTGTCACCCTTAACTCCGGCGGCACCGTGACCGGCGCGGGCAGAGTCAGCGCGGCCAGCCTCAACACCGTGTCGGTGGGCGGCACGACGCTCACCGGCGCCAACACGGTGGCGGCACTGAACGCGACCAACTCGGGCAGCGGCGACATAGTCTTCGCCAACACGGCAGGCACGCTGTCCATTGGTGGTGTCAGCCAGTCCGGCGGTGGCGGAGTCGACATCAGCAACAGCGGCAACATGAGCGTCGACGGTGACGTGACGGCTGCTGGTGGCGGCGCAGTGGCGCTGACCGCGTCGGGCGCTTTCAGCCAGGTTGCGGCAATCACCACCGCCGCGGGCGCGGTCGACGTCAATGCCGGCACGGGCATCAACATGAACGCGGCGTCCAGCACCACTTCCGGTGGCGGCGATATTGGCTACTGCACGGCGACCGGCGATGTCATTCTTGCCCTGCTGGATGCCGGCACGGGTGACGTGCTCGTCAAGTCGGCTGATCCCTCGCGTGCCGTGAGTATCGCCAGCACCAACGGCGCCAATACGACCAACATCATCGCAGACAATGTGGTGCTCAATACGCTAGGCACGATCGGTGGCGGCAGCGACTTCCAGCTGCAGATCGAAGCCTCCCCGGTCGGTCTGATCGAAGTCCGCAACGCGGCCTCGATTACGGTGCGTAACATCAACCTCACGGAAACGGTGACAATCAACACCTTGTCAGACGTCAACGACCCGTCCCTGAGCTCCGCGATCTCGGCGTTTGCCACCGGTCAGTCGGCCGGTCTCACGGACATCGGCTTCATCGACGAATCGCTGTTCGACACGACACTGGAGGTCTACTCGGTGGTTGGCCGCGGTGTCCTTCTGCCGTGCGACCAGCTCGAGGAAGAAGACGCACGCTGCGAATAGACGCGCATCCATCCACAGCCTGACGCCGGGCGCGTGTTCCCCGTGGACACGCGCCCGGCGCACATGGGCGACCTGTGGCATACTCGGTGCGCACCCGAGTTCCGAGCCGTTTCGATGCCCGCGACCACGCTGTACAAAGTCACCTTCCTCAACCAGGGCAAGGTCTACGAGATCTATGCCCAGAAGGTCTCCCAGGGCGCCCTGTTCGGCTTCATCGAGGTGGAAGAACTGGTGTTCGGTGAACGTTCCAGCGTCGTCGTGGACCCCTCCGAAGAGCGCATCAAGGGCGAGTTCGAGGGCGTCAGGCGCAGCTATCTGCCGATGCACAGCATCGTCCGCATCGACGAAGTGGAGAAGCAGGGGCACGCGAAGATCAGCTCGGTAGAGGGCGGCAACGTCGCCCAGTTCCCGGTGCCGGTGTATACGCCTGGCGGCGACTCCGGCGGCAAGTCCTGACCGTCCCCGTGTCTCCCGACCCCGAACGTCAACGTCGATGACCGCCGCCATCGACGACGCTCCCCTGCGCTTTGCCAGCCTGGGCAGCGGCAGCCGTGGCAACTGCGCCCTGGTCGAGGTCGGCGACACCTGCCTCATGCTCGATTGCGGCTTTTCCGTGAAGCAGACCGAGCAGCGACTGGCGCGCCTCGGGCGCCGGCCGTCGGACCTCGACGCAATCCTGGTGACGCACGAGCACGGCGATCACGTGGGTGGCGTCGAGCGCTTCGCCCGGCGCCATCGCATCGAGGTGTGGATGACCCCGGGCACCCATGTCGCGGTCGGTCACTGGACAGGCGTCGATGTCCGGCACATCGACTGCCACGACAGCTTCCGCCTCGGCGCCATCGATGTGCGGCCGTTCCCGGTTCCGCACGATGCGCGGGAGCCCTGCCAGTTCAGCTTCGGGGACGGCGCCCGGCGCCTGGGCGTGCTTACCGACGTGGGCACCGTAACCCCGCACATACGCCGTTCGCTGGCCGACTGCGACGCGTTGGTGCTGGAGGCGAACCACGATGTGGGCCTGCTGGCGGAATCGGCGTATCCGCCCAGCGTGCGCGCCCGCGTCGGCGGCCGCCTCGGGCACCTGAACAACGGGCAGGCCGCAGACCTGCTCGCGGGGCTGGACCACGAGCGCCTGCAGTGGGTGGCGGCGGTCCACCTCAGCGAGCAGAACAATACGCCGGACCTGGCCCGCGACGCGCTGCACGAGGCGCTGGGCGAGGCCAGGGTGCCCGTCGAGGTCGCCTGCCAGAACGACGGCCTCGGCTGGCGCGGCGTGCGCTGACCCCCGCGCCCGGCGCGCATCGGTGTATCATCGCGCTTTTCCCGATCCCGGCGCACAAGGACACCGAAGAGTGGACTCCGATACGCTGATCATTCCCGGCGCGGCCGCGCTTCCGGCCTTCCGAATCGACCGCCTGTTGGGGGCCATACGCACCGTGTATCCCGGGGTCACCGGGCTGTCGGCGCGCTTCGTGCATTTCGTGCACCTGGCGCGCCCACTGGATCCCGTCGAACGCGAGCACCTCGACCGCCTGCTTCGCTATGGACATGCGCCGGCATCCGGTCAGGCTTCGGTGGCGCTGTCGCTGCTCGTGGTGCCGCGCCTGGGCACCATCTCGCCCTGGTCCAGCAAGGCCACCGACATCGCACGCAACTGTGGTCTCGATGCCGTCCTGCGCATCGAGCGGGGCGTCGAGTACGCCATCGAGGCCGACGCCACACCGCCCGCGACCACGCTCGAGGCCGTTGCGCCGCTGCTCCACGATCGCATGACCGAAACGGTGCTGCCCCGCGAGGCCGGGCCGGACGCGCTGTTCGCGGAGGCGGCGCCGTCGGCGCTGGTGCGCATCGCTCTCGACGGCGATGCCGCCGGTGCCCTCGCCGATGCCAACCGGCGCCTCGGGCTCGCGCTGTCGCCGGAGGAAATTGCCTACCTGGCCGCCTTCTATGGCGAGGCGGGCCGCGATCCGTCGGATGCCGAGCTGATGATGTTCGCGCAGGCCAACTCCGAACACTGCCGGCACAAGATCTTCAATGCCGGGTGGGTGATCGACGGCGAGGAGAAGTCGAAGTCGCTGTTCGCGATGATCCGCAATACCAGTGCCGTGACGCCCGGGGGCCTGTTGTCGGCCTACCGGGACAACGCGGCGGTCATCGAAGGCCGGCGGGCCGGACGTTTCTTTGCCGACGCCAACCGCGTGTACGGCTTCCGGGATGAAGACGTGCACATCCTGATGAAAGTGGAGACGCACAATCATCCGACGGCGATCTCGCCGTTCCCCGGCGCGGCCACCGGGTCCGGTGGCGAGATCCGCGACGAGGGTGCCACCGGTCGCGGCGCCCGGCCAAAGGCGGGGCTGACGGGTTTCAGCGTTTCGCACCTCAAGATCCCGGACTTCGTTCAGCCCTGGGAGACCGACCACGGCAAGCCCGACCGCATCGTGTCGGCCCTGGACATCATGATCGAGGGTCCCATCGGCGCCGCCTCGTTCAACAACGAGTTCGGTCGGCCCAACCTGTGCGGCTACTTCCGCACCTTCGAGCAGTCGGTGGGCGAGGGCGACGACGCCCTGGTGCGCGGTTACCACAAGCCCATCATGATCGCCGGCGGCATGGGCAACATCCGCGCCGGCGACGTGGAGAAATGCGACATACCGCCCGATGCGCCGGTCGTGGTGCTCGGCGGCCCGGCCATGCTGATCGGGCTCGGCGGCGGCGCCGCCTCGTCGATGACCAGCGGGCAGAGCGACGAGGACCTGGACTTCGCGTCCGTGCAGCGGGGCAACCCGGAGATCCAGCGTCGCGCGCAGGAAGTCATCGATGCCTGCTGGGCAATGGGACATGACAACCCGGTCCTGCTGATCCACGACGTGGGCGCCGGCGGCCTGTCCAACGCGGTTCCCGAAGCCCTCGATCACAGCCACCTGGGCGGCCGTATCTCGCTGCGCGCCGTGCCGTCAGCCGAACGACGCATGTCGCCGATGGAGATCTGGTGCAACGAGGCGCAGGAGCGCTACGTGCTGGTGCTCGCGCCCGGCACCGAGGCCGCCTTCGCCGAGCTGTGCCGGCGCGAGCGCTGCCCGCACGCGGTCATCGGTCATACCACGGCCGAACGGCGCCTCGTCGTGGAGGACGATCTGCTGGGCGACCGTCCGGTGGACATGCCGATGGAGGTGTTGCTGGGCAATACGCCGCGCATGCATCGCGATACGGCGCACCCGCTGCCGGTCGGCGCGCGCTTCGACACCGCCGGCATCGACACGACAGAGGCGCTGCACCGGGTACTGTCCATGCCGGCGGTTGCCGACAAGCGGTTTCTCATCACCATCGGCGATCGCACCGTGGGCGGGCTGGTCAGCCGCGACCAGATGGTGGGGCCGTGGCAGGTGCCCGTCAGCGACGTCGCGGTCACCTGCGCCAGCTTCGAGGGTTATCTCGGCGAAGCGATGGCCATGGGCGAACGCACGCCGCTGGCCTTGATCGACGCACCGGCCTCCGGCCGCCTGGCCGTAACGGAAGCGATCCTCAACATCGCGGCCGCCGACATCGACGCCTTGAGCGACGTGCGCCTGTCGGCGAACTGGATGGCGGCGGCGTCGCGCCGTGGCGACGATGCGGCCCTGTTCGATACCGTCGAGGCGGTGGGCGAGCAGTTCTGCCCCGCGCTCGGCATCGCGATTCCCGTGGGGAAGGACTCGCTGTCCATGCACACGGGCTGGTCGGATGCCGACGGCGACCACCAGGTGACCGCGCCGGTGTCGTTGATCGTCAGCGCCTTTGCGCCGGTGGCCGACGTGCGCCGGACGCTGACACCACAGCTCAAGGCGCTCGACACGGCAACCACCCTGACACTGGTCGACCTGTCCGCCGGGCGCCAGCGCCTGGGCGCATCGTGCCTGGCGCAGGCGTACTCGAGTCTCGGGCAGGAGGCGCCGGACATGGACGACCCGGCCCGGCTGCGCGCGCTGTTTGAGGCCGTGCGAGACCTGTCGCGGGCGGGGCTGTTGCTGGCCTACCACGATCGCAGCGACGGCGGACTGGCGGTAACGCTGCTGGAGATGGCCTTCGCCGCTCGCTGCGGTCTTGCCATCGACATCGGCCCGCTCGGCGGCGACCCGATCGCCGCACTGTTCAACGAGGAACCCGGTGTCGTGCTGCAAACGCCGGCAGATCGCGGCGACGAGGTGGCGGCAATCCTGGCACGTCACGGGGTCGACGACCTGGCCACCGCGCTCGGCGCGCCCGATGCCAGCGGGCGTATCGGCGTGCGCAGTGGCGACACGGTGCTGGTGGACGACACGGTAGCGGCGCTGCACGCCGAGTGGTCGCAAACCAGCACGCGCCTGCAGGCGCGTCGCGACAACCCCGCCTGTGCGGCGGAGGAAATGGCGAGCATCGCCGATCCGGATGCGCCGGGCCTGTTCGCCCGCGTAACCTACGACCCGGGCAACGACATCGCCGCGCCCTTCGTGGCCACGGGCGTGCGGCCGCGTGTGGCTATCCTGCGGGAGCAGGGTGTCAACGGCCACGTCGAGATGGCCGCGGCGTTCCATCGCGCCGGCTTCGACAGCGTCGACGTGCACATGAGCGACGTGGTGTCCGGGGCGCAGGGCTTCGCTGACTTTCACGGCATCGCCGCCTGCGGGGGCTTTTCCTACGGCGACGTGCTGGGCGCCGGCGAGGGTTGGGCGCGCACGATCCTGTACAACGGCTCCGCGCGTGCTGCCTTCGCGAGCTTCTTCGAACGCACCGATACCTTCACGCTGGGCGTGTGCAACGGCTGCCAGATGCTGGCGGCGCTCAAGGACCTGGTGCCGGGCGCCGGCCATTGGCCGCGTTTCGGGCACAACCGCTCCGAACAGTTCGAAGCGCGCCTGAGCCTGGTGGAGGTGACACCCGGCCCGTCGATATTCCTGCGCGGGATGGCCGGATCGGTGCTGCCCGTGGCCGTCTCGCACGGCGAAGGCCGGGCGGAGTTCTCCACCGATGCCGACCGGGCCGCGGCGCGCGACACGCTCGGCCTGTGCTACGTCGACAATCGCGGCGAGCCCACGCAGCGCTACCCGGCCAACCCCAACGGCTCGGTGGACGCGATCGCGGGTCTGTGCAATGCCGACGGCCGCGTGACGATCATGATGCCGCATCCGGAGCGCGTGTACCGCACCGTGCAGCACTCGTGGCACCCGGCGGAGTGGGGCGAGGACGGGCCCTGGCTGCGCATGTTCCGAAACGCCCGCACGTGGCTAGGATAGAAGGCTGTGAACAACCGTTATCGCGACACCGTACTGCATGCGACCACCGGGTCGACGCTGAGCTGCAAAGGCTGGCAGCAAGAGGCCGCGCTGCGCATGCTGCACAACAACCTCGACCCGGCGGTGGCCGAGGATCCGAAGGCGCTGGTCGTGTACGGCGGCATCGGGCGCGCGGCCCGCGACTGGGACTGCTTCGACGCCATCGTCGAAACGCTCAAGCGGCTGGAAGACGACGAGACCCTGCTCGTTCAGTCCGGTCGACCGGTGGGGGTCTTTCGCACGCACGCCATGGCGCCGCGGGTGCTCATCGCCAACAGCAATCTCGTTGGCAACTGGGCCAACTGGGAGCACTTCTTCGAGCTCGATGCGAAAGGCCTGATGATGTACGGGCAGATGACCGCCGGCTCGTGGATCTACATCGGGTCGCAGGGCATCGTGCAAGGCACCTACGAGACCTTCGCGGAAGCGGTGCGCCAGCACTACGACGGCAAGTCGGAGGGCAGGTGGTTGCTCACGGGCGGACTCGGCGGCATGGGCGGGGCGCAGCCGCTGGCCGCCGTGTTCGCGGGCCTGTGTTGTCTCGCGGTGGAGGTGGACCCGGCTCGCATCGCGAAGCGCATCGAGACCGGCTACCTGGACCAGGTTGCCGACAGCCTCGAAGACGCCCTGGCGCGCATCGACGCGGCGACAGCGCGGGGCGAGGCGATTTCCGTCGGCCTGCTGGGCAATGCCGCGGAAGTGTTCGAGGCGATCGAACGCGGCGATCGCCAGCCGGACCTGGTCACCGACCAGACCTCGGCGCACGATCCGTTGAACGGGTACGTGCCGGTGGGCTACGACGTCGACCAGGCGGCCGAGCTACGGGCGGCCGACCCCGATCGCTACGTCACACTGTCGAAGGCATCGATGGCCCGGCAGGTGCGCGCCATGCTCGGTTTTCACGGCAAGGACATCCCCACCTTCGACTACGGCAACAACATCCGCGCGATGGCACAGGACGCGGGTGTCGACAACGCCTTCGATTTCGCGGGCTTCGTACCGCTGTACATACGGCCGCTGTTCTGTGAGGGCGTGGGTCCGTTCCGGTGGGTGGCGCTGTCCGGCGAGCCCGACGATATCTTCCGCACCGACGCCAAGGCTCGCGAGCTGTTCCCGGACAATGCCGGCCTGCACCGCTGGCTGGACCACGCGCGCGAGCGCATCCACTTCCAGGGGTTGCCCGCGCGCATCTGCTGGCTGGGCTACAAGGAGCGCCACCGCCTCGGGCTGGCCTTCAACGCCATGGTGCGTTCCGGCGAACTGAAGGCGCCCATAGTCATCGGTCGCGACCACCTCGATTCGGGCAGCGTGGCCTCACCCAATCGCGAGACCGAGGCGATGCGCGACGGCTCGGATGCGGTGGCCGACTGGCCCGTGTTGAACGCGCTGCTCAATACCGCCAGCGGGGCGAGCTGGGTGAGCTTTCATCACGGGGGCGGTGTCGGGATGGGTTACTCGCTGCATGCCGGCGTGGTCATCGTGGCCGACGGCACGGATCGGGCCGAGCAGGCGCTGGAGCGGGTGCTTGTCAACGATCCCGGGACCGGGGTCATGCGCCATGCCGATGCGGGTTATCAGCGCGCCATCGACGTCGCCCGCGAGCGCGGCCTCGACATGCCGATGCTCGACGATTGACATGCCTCGTGGGAGCGGCTCCCACGTTGAAGGCGCTCCCAGGGCCTTGTCGACCGGTTCCTAGTCCCGCGATTCGCCGGAGCGTGCCTTCGACGGCACTTCGGACGCGAAGCTCTCGCGCCGTGCACCGATAGCGCGACGCAGCCGGCCGCGGCGCACGTAGGTTTCGTACAGCATGTCCTTCATCAGCTCGAGCAGGATGCCGGCGGTTTGCGCTTCGACGTCCGGTACGCTGCTGCGTCCATCGGCGTCGCTGTCGAACACCACCTTGCGGACCAGGCTCATCGTGCCCTCGTCGAGTTCCGCCAGCGCGCAGGCGTCCGCGAACTTGTCGAACACGTTCAGCTTCCCGCCCTGGCCGAGGTCGTCGAAGACCGCCTGTGCCGTGCGCCGGCACATGGAGGCGAACGCGTTGTAGCAGCCGGCGTCGTAGCAGGTGAGGGCCTCGTTGAACAGGCGTTCCACGCGCTGCGACGACGCGCCGCCAAGCTGGAACGTCTCGGGCGCCCGTTCGATCTGAACGAACTGGCTGAACAGCTCCACCTGCTCGGGCGAATAGCGGCGCACCGCGTACTTGATGAACACCGGCTCGTTGCACGAGTCGCAGCGGTAGACGACGCCGACGTGGTCGGGGCGCGAGGCGCTTAAGAATTCGAAGCGCGGCACGGACACTGGGCTCATGTGGGCATTCGACCGGCAATGGGGGCAGCTCAACGTCACCTGGCGATTGAGCAGGTGAACGAGCTGGTCCTCGACCTGGACGAATACCGACACTAGTGAACTCCGGTTCTTGTCATTATGGTTGGTTGTCCGGAATGGCGTTCAGACGCAGCGCGTCGCCGCCCATGTTGTTGTGCAGTCAGTCTAGCGCAGGCCCGCTTGCGACGCACACAAACGAGCACGTGCAAAGTTAAAAACGCGGTAAAACGGCGGTTGTTGCAGGAGTCGGCAACGGGCGCACGGCAACGTCGTGCGCGGTTTTGACGTAACCCGAGCGGCAGCCGTGCCCCGGGTATCGTTCGAATTCGTGTTGCTCTACCGTCCTGGCGTCGCACTCGGGTTTTTGTCAAAACGTCGGGTCGCGTGAGGTGAGTGACGCGTTGGCAGCGCGTTTCGTCGTGCAGCAGAATGTCGCGGATTATAAGGGCATCGGCGGCGCTTCGCCACGTGCGCGGTCGGTCGGTTCGCGCATGCGGTTTGCCTCCGCCAGGATTCGACCGCGCATTGGCGATCGCCACTGTATCGAAGCGAATCGGCTTTTCCTGCGCCGAGCATGAACAGGGTGCCGGGGCCACCCGGCATCAGTCGCAAGGCCGCCGCATCGGAAATGGGAAAGCAATCCCAAATACTGCCGAAGTGACCGATGCCGCCGCCGCCGACAACGTTGCCGTCAGTGACGGTATCCGCGACGAAGAACCCCGGATCGACCGACGCTTCCTGCGCGTAGTCGGCCAAGACGAGCACGCTCGCGTCGAACAGAGTGGGGAACGTCGCAGCTTGTCGCGACGGGCACGACTAGTACAGCGCGATACCGGCCGCATCGGGCAAGGCAGCCGCCAGCCGTCCGGCCACGACGGCGTCG
>JAAUYH010137829.1_pt1 | contig 14264 bp, 11 predicted proteins | sample 7278061 | NCBI WGS metagenome assembly JAAUYH01 (sample SAMN14350203, study PRJNA611818) | marine sediment metagenome | isolation source: surface marine sediment (0.6m) | place: French Polynesia: Moorea | collected 2018-08
CCAATGCCGCCGTATAAAAACACTGTACCACCCGGGCGTGTGGCCGCGACTACGTCATTAATCACGGCCCCCGTCATGGCGTTGAACACCAGACGTACGCCTTGACCGTCGGTCATCTCGCGGACGCGTTCGACAAGGTTCTCTTCGCTGGTCAGGATGACATGGTCGGCACCCATGGCTTTGAGCTTGGCGGCTTTGTCTCGGCTGCGCGTGGTCACGATGGACGTCGCACCGGCTTTTTTGCATGTCTGCAATGCCGCCATGCCGACGCCGCCGGACGCGGGGATGAGTAGCACGCTATCGTCGGCGCTCAGCTGGCCGTAATGGACCAAGGCGCCATAGGCGGTGGTCACTTGCATCCACAAGGACGCATTTTCCTCCACCGACATGGTGTCAAAATACGGCGCGATGGCAAATGCGGGCACGATCATGTGCTCGCCGTAGACCCCGTGGGTGTTCATTTGAAACGACGGGATGAGCGATACCCGCTCGCCAACCCGAACGCCACTGACCTCGGGCCCGATGGCGTCCACGGTGCCCACGGCGTGATTGCCCAGGGAAGACGGTAATACGGTGTCTTGAATGTAAAAGCCGCGGCGATATAGGCACTCGCCATAGCCGACGCCGATCGCTTCCACCGCCAGGCGAATCTCGCCAGGGCCGGGCTCGGGCATGGGGACGCGCTCATACTTCATCACTTCCGGCTCGCCGGTTTCATAAAAACGGATCATGGTGGTGTGAGACATGGGGATTCCTTTCTAAACAGAGTCACCTTTGTAATCGCTTTTGAGTATGGCGCTGACCAGATATACTCACCAATAACCGTCTATCCTAGGAGCCATGACGCAGCGTAATATCAAGGAGCTCGACCTCAACCTCCTTTGGGTCCTCGATACGCTTCTCGACGAGGGCAACGTGACCCGTGCGGCCAAGCGGCTCCGGGTCACGCAACCGGCGGTGAGTCGCATGCTGGGTCGGTTGCGGCAGGCGTTGGCCGACCCGCTCTTTGTGGCCACATCGCGCGGCATGATCCCCACGGCCCGCGCGCTGGAGCTCGCCGCGCCGCTCAAGGAGATTCTCGCCCGCATTGAGACGGTATTGGTCGCCAGTGACTTTGACCCCCAGGCCGCCGAACACACTTTCTCCGTCGCCGCCACCGATTATGCCCAGCACACTCTCATGGTGCCGGTGGCGCAGGCGCTCGCGGTCGAGTCGCCGCGTTCGCGTCTGGCCATCCATCCCATCCTATCCCATGAGGTGGCCGAACAGCTCGCGCGCGGCCAGATCGACGTTGCGTTCAGTGTGCATGAGTCGGCGCCCGCCGATGCCCAGAGTCGGGTGCTCTACGAGGAGCGCTACATCTGTGCCGCCCGAAAAGATCATCCCGTGGTGCGGCGCACGCTGTCGCTACGCCGCTTCTGCGAGCTCGACCACGTGATTGTATCGCCAGACGGCGGCGGATTTTCCGGTGCTACCGATCGCGCGCTGGCGGCATTGGGTATGGAGCGGCGCGTGGCCCTATCTGTGCCCAGCTTTCTCGCGGTTCCGGCATTTCTCAAAGCCTCTGACCTTGTCGCCGTGGCCCCCGAGCGTCTCATTCGCAACTACAGCGAGCACCTCAATATTTTCCGTCCCCCCCTTGAGATTCCGGGCTTCAAATTGATCGCTGTATGGCATGCGCGGACCCAACATAGTCCAGCCCATATATGGTTTCGCGAACTGCTCGTCCGTTGCGCAACTGCGTAGTCTATTTTTGAACCGGTGTTGAATCGGCGCTGAATGGGCGCTGAACCAACAGAAGCAATTGCGCTCGGGCGCCGAGTCTCAGGCGTTGGCGCGCAAGCCGCTAAAGGCGGCGTTGACCAACTTGGCCGAGGACAGTGAGGCCAGGACCTCTTGCTCCTCTGCCGACATGGGACCCTCGTGGTCGAGAAGTCGCACCAGGCGTCCCATGACTTCGGGGTCCAAGCGACCCTCTACATGCACGTTGAGGAGTGCGGCCAAGGCCTGGCACTCCGGCGCTGGCATGGAGCGGAAGGTGCTGTGCAAGGCATCGGCCACTTCCATGCGTTCCCGTACCGCACGGAAAAATACCACCAGGGACTCGGGGGCAAAGGAGAAGACCTCGGACTGCACCTCCGTGGCCCGGTCGCTGTTGGCGGCCACGCGCACGCTATTGACGATGGTTCCCCAAATCTGCGTCACCGGTTCCAACGACGCATAGCGAATGTCGTCCCAATACTCGGCCGCGCGGCGAAAACGCGCCAGCATCACCGTGCGCAGCTCGGTCGGGATCTGTGCCATCACGCCCTCCACCTCTTCGGCGATAAAGCCGTGCTCCGCCATTTGTAAACGCAATAGCCAATACAACTCCTGCTGCTCGCCATTGAGTTTTTCACCCCAATTGGAGAGTGCGGTTTGCATTCCCTCGAGAAGTACCTCGGATGTGTCGCGCATGTTTCGCTTCCTTATCGTCTAGCTATCACCACCGGTATCACCTCGTCCGGCATGCGTCAACGGCAAGTGCGGCGGCTTGGATGCTCGATATTCACACCAAGGTCTGGTGATGAGATCATACTGACACATTCGTGCTAACAGACTGTGCGGCTTGCTCGGTGGACGCATCGTCGTCGTTGGCAGCCAAGACGACGACGACAGTAATATTGTCCTCGCCACCGCGGTCGTTGGCCAGGTCTTTGAGCAGCTCGGGCGCCTGACGCAGCCACATCATCTGCAATAGATGCTCGAGTTCGGATTCGTCGATGTACATGTACATGCCGTCGGAACAGAGCAGGAAGCAATCGCCTGCCTGTATCGGCATTCGGTGGACGTCTACTTCCACGTCGCGCTCAAAGCCGACTGACCGGGTGATGACGTGGCGATATCGCGACGATTTGGCTTCAGCCTGGGTCATGTTGCCCATGCGCACTTGTTCGGCGATCCATGAGTGGTCTTCGGTGAGCTGTTCGAGCCGGTTGTCGCGAAATAAGTACGCCCGGCTGTCGCCGGCATGGGCCAGATGGATATGGCCGTCGGCGCAGAACATGGCGGTGACGGTGGTGCCCATGCCGCGCAGTTGTGGGTTGGTGAGGGCCGCATCGAAGACGTCATTGCCGGCCGCGATGACGGCCGCGCGAATGACTGTGACTGCTGGGGGCAGGTGCAACATATCGGTGACGGCCGGCATGGGCGCGGTCGGCGCCCGCTCCAATCGGGCCCGGGCCTCGGCGACGCTGTCTAGGGTGATCTCGATCGAAGAGCTGATGTCTGAGGCGGTATTGAGATCGCGCGTCGTCACCAGATCGTCACTGCTCATGGCCAAAATGCGGGCCGCGGCCTCGGCGAGATGCGAGGAGGATTCGGCAATAAAACGATGAATCGCATCGAGGGCGAGGCGGCTGGCTACCGCTCCGCCCTGATGTCCACCCATGCCGTCAGCGACTACAAATAGCCCCAGACGCTCGTCAATGATAAAGCCGTCTTCGTTCTTTGTGCGTCGCTTGCCGGGATCCGATACGCCCCAGGCCATTATCTTCATGGCAAAATCAAGTCTCCTCGGGGTATTCGGCTGCGATCTCCGAATAGCCATCCTTATCGTACCGGAGAATCTTACCCTTATTGTCCAACTTGCTCAGCAAATTGACCGGACGCGTCCATATGATGAAGAGGTTTTTCAGGGTGTCGCGCGCCTGGGCCAAGTCGAGATCCATGCCCTCATGCATGTGCCGCAAGAGGAGCTCGCCGCGGTTTTCGTGGTTGCCGTCCTCGACCCGGATCGTCGGCTGACCGCGATTGGTCAGCATGCGCAGCACTTGCTGTTTCACTTTCTGGAATTGCCGCGACATGATCTCCCAATTGCCGCTGCGCTCGTTGAAGCCGAAGGAATAGAATTTCTGATCGAGACAGAACTCCAGGGTGAAGAACTCGTCGATAAAGGTAATATCGTTATACAGTTTGCGGACTTCGAATATCTTATTGCGACCTAGCCCCAAGCGGCGGTCCCAATCGCGTTTGGCGCTGATGGATTCGCATTCTTCCCATTCTTTGCCGAATTGGCCCTTATTCCAGCGCGACTCGATGTAGCGAAACAGTTCGACGCCCAGTTTGTAGGGATTGAGCTGGCCCGGTGACGAGGCCAAAATGCCCGAGCACGCATCGGCATAATCGATGATCTCGGCGGCATTGAGGGCTTTCTCGGTCATGATCTTGCTGTGCCAATAGGTGGCCCAGCCCTCGTTCATGATTTTGGTCATGGCCTGCGGGGCGAAGTAATAGGCTTCGTCGCGCACGATTTCGAGGCAATCGCGCTGCCAGCCCTCCAGCGGCGCATGGCGAATGAGAAAGAGCAAGACATCGCGTTCGGGTTCCTCGGGAAAGCGCTTTTGCTTCTGCTTCTGCTCTTCGAGCTTTTTGCGCTGCGCTTCGATGAACTCCGGCGGGTTGATGTAGGTGTCCATGTACTGCTTGGCGCGCAGGCGGGGAATCTCGGTGGTCTCCTCGCTTTGCTCTTGGGTCTCCAACTCTGCGCGCTGGCGGACGATAAAGGGCGACATGGGGTCGATGAGATTCTCCAGCGACAGGCAGACATCGATAAAGTCTTCCACCGCATCGACGGTATGACGCGACATATGCCGCCGCACCAAGGCCGCGTGGTTGGCCATCCCGTCGATCATTTTGCGGTTGGTCTTGGAGAAGAAATAGTTGTGTTTGAAAAAATCGACGTGGCCGGTGACATGGGCCATGACGGTCTTTTGATCGACCAGCGAGTTGCCTTCGAGTAGATAGGCATACGCGGGATTGGTGTTGATCACCATCTCGTAGATCTTTTGCAGACCAAACTCGTAGCCCTTGGCCAACTGCTCGTAGTCCATGCCGAAGCGCCAATGGGGATAGCGGGTGGGAAACCCGCCATAGGCGGCGATTTCGTTCATGGTCTTGTAGTCGATCACCTCGTAGAGAATGGGGAAGAAGTCCAAGCCGTAATCGCGGGCGTATTCCTCGATCTCGGCCTGCATGTCGTGAAGATGTGCTGGCAGAAGTTTGAGCACCTCACTTCCCCTTTCCCAGAAAATCGCGAATCGAATCCATGATCGCGTCTTTGTTTTTGATCTCGGATGTCACCAGGGTCTCCTGATCCGAGAAATGTTCGTGAAGGTCTTTGATGAATTGTCCCGAACCGTAGGGTGACTCCACCTGGCCGTAGCAGAAGAGGTTCACGCTGGGAATCACCTTGTCGCGCAAGATCTCGACGCACGTCTGGGTGTCGTCCACCGACCAGTTGTCGCCGTCCGAGAAGTGAAATGGATAGATGTTCCACTCCGAGGGCGGATATTCATCTTCGATGATTTTGGCGCATAGTTTGTAGGCCGACGAGATCATGGTACCGCCCGATTCGCGGGTGCGGAAAAAGGTCTCGCGGTCCACTTCTTTGGCCATGGCATCGTGGATGATATAGCGACTCTCGATGCCCTGATATTGCGAGCGCAGCCAGGTGTCGAGCCAAAAGGATTCGATGCGGACGATCTCCTTTTGCTCATCGCCCATCGACCCCGAGACATCCATCATGTAGATGAGGACGGCATTGCTCTGGGGCAGGGGTTCGGTCTTCCACGAGCGATAGCGGCGGTCGTCGCGGATGGGAACGATGACGGGGCGGGCCGGATTGTAGGTGCCGGTGGCGATTTCGCGGCGCAGGGCCTGTTTGTACGTCCGGCGAAAATGCCGCAGGGACTCCGGGCCGGTGGAGCGAATGCCGGTGTAGCGATCTTTGTACGATACAATGCGCTCCGCGCCCTTGGGCTCAATGCGCGGCAGCTCCAGTTCCTCGCCCAGAATCTCGGCCAGCTCGCCGAGCGAGACGTCCACTTCGAGCATGTGCTCACCCGGGCGATCGCCTGCTTCGCCCTTGCCCGGCTTGGCCTCGCCTTGGCCGATCGAGTCACCGACCTCGCCATCGCCCTGACCGACACCGCCCTGTTGCTTGTCGCCGTGGCGGAAGCGGGGAATATCCACCTGGGGCAGTGGAATCGACACCGCCTCCTTGCCGCGGCGGGCGATCATCTCCCCCTGGCTGATGTATTTGCGCAAGTTCTGTTTGATCTTGCCGCGGATGATTTGACGAAAGCGCCGGTGATCGAGGTCTATCTTTTGGCTCATATGTCAGAATATCACGTCAGCGGTGTCGCCATGCTCATTGACGAAGCAAAGTCGCTCGTTGCGCCGCTTGGCCCTGAGCGCCATCTCCATAAGCCCCAACGAACGCGATAGCACGCCGGCGACATCCTCGGTTTCCAGTTCAATGCACAACTTGGCCAGTAGTTGAGCGGCGGTATTATTGAGCTCGACCGAAACCGAGCCAATGCCCTTGGGGTCCAACGTGGCTCTACTTTCTGCGGCTATTCTTTCACGTCGCCGCGGGCAAAGATCGAGGCCACGTAGTTGAGTACATCGGTGGCCGATACTTCGTCGTAGCCAAAGTTTTTGATAAGGCGCTGCTTGACTACGTCGATTTTCTCCTGTGTCTGTCGATCGACGACATTGGATACCAGCGAGGTGAGCTTGATCGAGTCTTTTTGGTCCTCGAAGAGCTTGGCCTCCAGCGCCTTGTGCAGGCGCTCGTTGGTCTTGTAGTCAAACTGCCGGCCCTCGACCGCGAGCGCACCGATGTAGTTCATGATCTCGCGGCGGAAGTCGTCCTTGCGACTCTCGGGGATGTCGATCTTGGTCTCGATCGAGCGCATGAGCCGCTCGTCGGGCTCTTCGTCCTGGCCGGTGTAGGGGTTTTTGACTTTTTCCTTCTGGGTATAGGCCTTGACGTTGTCGATATAGTTGGCGCACAGCTTGGCGATGGCGTCTTCGTCGGCAGAGATGGCGCGCTGGACTTCGTTCTTGATGATGTCTTCGTACTCCTGCTTGACCACGCTGAGGAGCTCGCCGTAGCGCTTGCGCTGGTCTTCGCTCGAGATGAGCGAGTGGTGTTTGAGACCGGCCTCGAGTTCGTTCAGCACCATGAAGGGGTTGATGCAGCCCTCGTTTTTGTCCGACACCAGGGCGTTGGAAATCTTGTCCTGGATGTAGCGCGGCGAGATGCCGTCGAGGCCTTCGCGCACTGCCTCTTTACGCAGTTCTTTGATGTTGTCCTGGGTAAAGCCGGGCAGGGTTTTGCCGTCGTAGAGCTTGGCCTTTTGCAGCACGGTCAGATTGTGCTTTTTGGGCTCTTCGAGGCGCGTGAGCACCGCCCATAGCGAGGCCACGTACAGGGTGTGGGGGGCCACGTGCTTGCCGACCCGCTCGGAAGTGTAGTCCTTGACGTAGATTTTCACCTCTTCGGACACCCGTGAAATGTAGGGGATATCGACTTTGACCGTGCGATCGCGCAGGGCCTCCATGAACTCGTTATTGAGGAGTTTTTTATACTCGGCCTCGTTGGTGTGACCGATGATGACCTCGTCGATATCGGTTTGGGCAAACTTTTTGGGTTTGACCCGATGCTCCTGGGTGGCGCCGAGGAGATCGTAGAGGAAGGCCACGTCGAGCTTGAGAATTTCGACAAATTCGATGATGCCGCGGTTGGCGATGTTGAATTCGCCATCGAAGTTAAACGCCCGCGGATCGGAGTCGGAGCCAAATACCGCGATTTTGCGGTAGTTGATATCCCCGGTGAGCTCGGTGGAGTCCTGGTTCTTTTCGTCCTTGGGCTGGAAGGTGCCGATGCCGACCCGGTCCTGCTCGGATAGGAGCAGGCGCCTGACACGCACGTGCTTCATCACCTTTTCGAAGTTGCCCTGATAGTGCTCCATCAGCTTGCTGAAGATGAGGCGGCAGGCGGGGTTGACATCGCCCTCGACTCGCACGCGCGTATCGCTATTGCCGAGGCCCAGCTGCTCGATGGCCCTCGGCCGCCACTCGCGGGGAATGAGGCGCAGGGGTTCGTCGTGCATGGGGCAGGGAAAGACCTCCGAGCCCCCGGCCAATTCGGCTAGCTCGCCCGGCAGATGCCATTCGTAGCTGTACACCGCACCCTCGCTGGTGCGCGAGTAGTGTTCCAGTCCGCGTTTGAGTTGGCGGGCAATGGTGGACTTGGAAGAGCCCACCGGGCCGTGGAGCAAAATGACGCGGCGTTCGGTGCCGTAGCCCTGGGCAGCGCTCTTGAGCACGTTCATCAGCCGCATGAGCGGGATGTCCAGGCCGTAGATGGCATCTTTGCCGCTATGGAGCTCGTCCTTGAAGAAGCTGTAGCGAACGATCTTCTTCTTATTGTCTATGTACTCTTCGACGCCATGCGAAAGCACCATGTCGTATACCCGCTGGAATGCGTTGCGAGTTACGCGCGGATTTTTGCGCACGAGGTCGAGGTAGTCCTCAAACGAGCCCTCCCAATGGAGCTCGCGATACTCGTCATAATTCTGCAAGTCGGCGATCTGGCCGGTCAGCGACATTCAACAACCCTCTTGGTAGCGGTCGGTACTGGAAAGACGGATATTTGGCATCGATTAGATACGAGATAACGGTACCACGCTGCCGCGGGCGGCAACAGCCACGGACCACAAATGCCCGGGTAAAAGCGGCAAAATTCGCCCGGCAAAACTTGCCCGGTGACGGCGCCGATGCGGAGCTGGCTTTCAAGCGGCTGGCCAGCTCGCCAAGGCAGGCCGAGTCAGCGTTGATACTTGTCTACGGCGCGTTCGTGTTCGGCCAGCGTGCGCGAAAACACGTGGGTGCCATCGTTGCGGGCAACGAAAAAGAAGTACGGCGAGCCGTCGGGTTTGACCGTTGCCTCCATGGCGGCGGCCCCCGGGTTGCAAATCGGACCAGGCGGCAAGCCCTCGTGTTGATAGGTGTTGTAGGGATTGTCGGCGTCGTCGAGCTGGGCCCGGCGCAGGCGTTGGGAGGGATCCCAAATCGAGCAGCCCCTCGATTTCTCCAGCGGGATCATGCAGCCGTAGCGAATGGTGGGATCGGTCTCGAGGCGTTTGGGCTTAAAATTCGGCGACAGCAGACGGTTGATAAAGACCTGGGCGATGCGGGGCCGCTCCTGGGGCACGGCGGCCTCTTTTTCCACAATGGAGGCCATGGTGAGGATATCGCGGTCACTCCAGCCCAGGCGGCGGCGCAAGCGGTCGATGTGTTTGCTGTGTTGCCGGCGGATGCGGTCCCAGACCAGGCGATGCTGGTCGATGAGGGTGTCGAGGACTCGTTTGGGGGCCGTGGGCACGCGGAAGCGATAGGTGTCGGGGAAGAGGTAGCCGTCGGCGGTATCGCCGTCGATGCCGCGCGCCGATAGGAATTCCGGATCGCGGGCCAGGGTCTCGAGGTCTTGGGCTTTGGCGACCCCAGCGTCCTCGACGATCTGGAAGACTTCGAGCATGTGCAGGCCTTCGGGAATGGTCACCCGCACCTGCCGGTCGGGAACGCCTTGGAGCAATTGATCCAATACCTGCCTGGGCGCCAAATCGTCGCGGATGTGATAGGTGCCGCTGCGAACCTTTGTGGTAACGCCGCGATGCATGGCGTAGATGCGAAACCATCGCGGTCGCTCGATGATGTTGTGCTCTTCGAGGATGCTGGCGATGCGGGGGAAGCTGGCGCCGCGGGGAATGGCGACCTCTACTGGCGCGCCAGTTCCCAGACGCGGTTTTTCGGGATAGCCGATCGCGCGGTCGACGGCGTAAGCGCCCGCAACCCCGGCGGCGACAAAGCTGGCGACAACGATGACAAGGGCAATGCGGAACGACCGCTTAGGCATGATGGCGCAAGTTAGCACCAACCGAGCGACAAAAGGGCGGGCGCCAGCGCGATCAAGTGATCGAACGTGATTATCGGCGTGCCTGACTGTCGAGCCAGCCCTGCAAGATGTAGGCGGCAGCCTGTTGGTCGATGACCTGCTTGCGTCGGCGCCGGGATAGATCGGCGTCGATGAGGACGCGCTCCACGGCGGCGGTGGAAAAGCGCTCGTCCCATTCATGCATAGCGATCTGGTGGTTGAGGCGCGCGCGCAGGGCGTCGGCAAACGCCCGCACCCGGGCAGCTCGGTGACCCACCGCCCCGGACAGTTCGAGCGGCAGGCCGATGACCACGTCGGTGATCTGATGTTCTTCTGCCAGGGAGGCCACCTGCTCGCTGTCGCCGGCATTACCGCGACGGGCGATGGTGGTCACGGGGTGGGCGGCGATGCCGAGCTCGTCGGCAATGGCCACGCCAATGGTCTTACTGCCCACATCGAGGCCCATGGCACGCATACCACCGACTTTATCGCGGCGGCAGAGTATTGTCTCTGTGTGTGAGAGTGGGATATTACTGGGCACAGAACGGTGGCCGTCGCCGTTACTACAGAAAAAGAAAATGTAACGAAATTCTATATTGCAATATATTGCAGCCGGAACTTTATATTTGTTGTTGAGATTTGTTGCGTTAAGATTTGTTAACGGTGGCAACGACCAACAAGAGTTACGAGACTATATTGTGTAACAAGTCTATATATTATCGAACTTGGATGTGCTGGATATAAGTGCTATGGATTCGTAGACAACCTTATATCTCACCGAAATCACACTTACCATCTCCCTTCTCAGTAGTCCTACCCGTCAAACAGCAGAAAGGATCGGTCAAGCTATGATCGAAAAACACTCTATACGTGCGTCTTGGGGACAAGGCGCGTGCGCGATAGCGCTCACGGCCGCCCTGGGCGCCCATACCGCGTGCAACACATCACAGGCACAAGAATTACCCAATACAAGCGATAACCAAAGCGCTTTGCAAACCACCGCAGCCCATAGCACGTGGGGGAATGCGAGCGCGTTAGAGACTGCTTTTCACAGTTGGAAGCAGGCCCACGAGCGTAATGGTGGTAACCGTAATATCGTATTGTCTCTCGGCTGGTCGAAAGGTCTATCCAAAGAGCAAACCCAAGCGCGCGGCATTGCGACGCTGGATTTAGAGAGCAAGCGCGTCGTTGTCGATATCGAAGCCGCTGATACGAAGTTGGGTGATGTATGGCTTATCGACAATCAGCCGGGCGAAGGTCGCAGCGTCATGCCCGAACGCGGCGATCGCATGATTCGCCTGGGCCAGCTCGACGGCGATGGCAAGGCCATGCGTCTCGAAGCATCGCTGTCCGATAAAGACATGGACGGATTTGCCGTCGATCTGGTGGTGGTGACCCCGGCCGGTGGTTCGCCCGAGACAGATAGCGTTCTCTTTGGCCAGCCCAATCTTTTTCAGCGCATGGCCATGGGCATTGTCGATGGCGCCACTATCAGCACGGCGGCAGCCCCCAGTGGCGACGTGGGCAATTTTTCGGCACTGGTTGCGCTCGGCGAAGACCTCTTTCTCAACGGGACCTTTGAGGGCAATGGCCGCACCTGCGGCACCTGCCATCCGCCGCAAAATAACTTCACCATCGATCCGGCCTTTATCGCCAAATTGCCGCGCCGCGACCCGCTCTTTGTGGCCGAATTTGTGCCCGCGCTGGCAGAGAATTTTGAAAATCCGGTGCTCATGCGCAAATTTGGCCTGATCGTCGAGAACGTCGATGGCCTCGACGATCTGGAGAACAAATTTACCATGCGCAGCGTGCCCCATACTTTTGCTCAAGGCGTCTCCATCACGCCCTCGACCATCGATGGCTCCACCACGCCGCCTTTCGAGCGCACTGGTTGGTCGGGCGATGGTGCTCCCGGCGGCGGTACCCTGCGCGAGTTTTCCATCGGTGCGGTGACTCAGCATGCGCCCAAGACCCTGGGACGCGTTGCCGGCGTCGATTTCCGCCTGCCCACCGACGAGGAATTGGACGCGATGGAGGCATTTATGTTGTCTCTTGGTCGCCAGCAGGATTTTGATTTGAGCGCGATGACGTTTCTCGATGCCAATGTGGCCGAGGGCGTAGCCATCTTCAACGATGCGGCGGTTGGCAAGTGCGCCGGTTGCCACTTCAATGCCGGCGCCAATATCGGCTTTGGTCCCGGCGCGGGGATTGAAAATGCAAACTTTGATACCGGCGTGGAAAATGCGCCGCATCCGGCCGATGCTCTGAACGAACTGCGTCCCCGCGACGGCGGATTTGGCACCGAAGCCAATGCCGAGGGCGGATTTGGCAATGGCGGCTTCAACACCTCGAGTTTGGTCGAGGCAGCTGATACACCGCCGTTTTTCCACAACAACTTGGTCAACACCATCGAGGAGGCGGTGGCCTTTTACAATAGCGATGCCTTCAACAATTCGCCCAGCGGTCTTGCGGTGGGCGGCATTGCGTTGACTGACGAGCAGGTGGTCAAAGTCGCCGCGTTCCTGCGCGTGATTAACTCGGTGGATAACATCGATCGCGCCATCGAGGCCCTGGAGCGGGTGCGCGCGGGCGAGATTCCATCGGATCGCTCGTCGGTGTGCATTAGCGATGTCGACGATACCATCCAAGTGTTGAAAGACGGCCGTCTGCATAAAGACGCGGCCTTCCGTCTGTTTGCTGCCCGTTTTAACTGCACCCTGGTGATAGACGTTCTCTTTGAGGGCGAGAGCGAAGAGGGCGAGCTGGCTGAGCTCGTGGATCTAGCGCTCTTGGACCTGCGCCGGGCGCAGGACCTTATGGTCAGCCGCTGAGTGGCAGCCGCTGAAGGAGCGGCAGAGATTCCATGAGGTGATGCGTAGGCCATATTACGTCGTCCGGCGCTCTTGCTCACGATGACGGGTTCGCAGATACTCAAGGCAGAGCGAAACAATCAACTGCCAGAGAGGACCCGATATGAGCCTTGCAACACCTCCCGCCACGGAATGGACGAAACAGGACCAGGAACGCGCCGATCTTCTCCTCGCGGCGTTGGACGCTATGCTCGTCCGGCCCGACGGGCGCATGTCGATCACGGGCGCATTGATGCAGGAGTCGCTGTCGGAGGTCTGCAATCCGCTGCTGAATCCCGAGCCCGAGCGACGGCTATTCTGGGTCCCCTATCGCAACAATGACAAGCCCATATCGGATTTCTTTGCCGAGTGGCTGTACTATGCGCCCGCCCCGATCAATCCGGGCTTTTATATCGAGCAGTGGGACTACCTGGCCAACACCAAGGCCGGGTTGAAGCTCAACAACGCGGATCAGCGCTTCAAGAACTGGTTTATCAAATTTCTCAACCTCCGCGGCGAGTGGCTGGGCAGCACGGCGTCGAATGGCACCATCGACAAGTGGATGAGCTATACCGGCACCCCGGAGCACCCGTTTAATATTCACGAGTATATCGTCCCCAAAGACGGTTATCAATCCTTCAACCAGTTCTTCCTCCGGGAACTCAAGCCGGGCGAGCGGCCGATGTGTGCCTGCGGCGACGATCCGAATGTGGTGGTGGCGCCCTGTGACGGGGGCGTGTTCTACCTGACCCGCGGAGAGCTTGAAGGCAACGCATATCCGCTTCCGGGCAAGTCGCAGGACAGCTTCCAGCTCAAGCGGGCCATGCCCGGATATGGCGGCAGCTTCTTGGGCGGCCCCCTGCTCGACATTCTGCTCTGGTTTACGGACTACCATCACTTCCGCGCGCCGGTATCGGGGACCGTCATTCACCAGGGCGTGTACGAAGGCTCCTATAACTATGACTTCGACAACTACGATGCGGACGACCCGTACGCGCCGGCATTGCCGCCAGACAGCGACCGGGTGGGCTGGTACCAGAGCTTGGGCAAACACAAGCGCTATGTGTGGATATTTCGGACGGAGGAACTTGGCCTCGTGGGGATGATCGCGATTGGGTTCTGGGGCGTCGGCAGCATCGTCAACGAGGTCGCCAAGGGCGCCACGTTGAAAAAGGGCGATCGGATGGGTCACTTTGCCTACGGCGCATCCTCGATTGTGCTGGCCTTCGAGCCCAACATGGATCTGCAGTTTGGCGTGCAAGAGGTCGTCGACGGCGTAACCCACACCAAGCTGGTTAGCGACCCGGACGATCCGACGTTGATGCAGCTCAAACAGTGCCTCGGCAAGCGGACGCCGCGCCTCAAGTGGTAGACATTGCTCGGCTTAGCCCTGCTACTCCGAAGTCCGTTCGGGGACGTTGTTGTCGTCCAGGACGACGAGGACGACGAGAACAAGGCGCGTCGAGGACACATTTTTATGCGCCTTCGATCGATTCTTCATTTTGTGTGACCGTTTTGGGTTCTTGAGCACGCGTTACTCCTGTGAAGAGAGGAAGAACGACGATGACGACAACACAAATGAAGACGTATTCGGCAGCCTTGGCTGTAACCCTCATGTGTTTCGCGGCCAGTTGTGCGATCGAGTTTGAGGA
>JAAUYH010236985.1_pt1 | contig 14264 bp, 14 predicted proteins | sample 7278061 | NCBI WGS metagenome assembly JAAUYH01 (sample SAMN14350203, study PRJNA611818) | marine sediment metagenome | isolation source: surface marine sediment (0.6m) | place: French Polynesia: Moorea | collected 2018-08
ATAATCACGTCGACACGGCCCTCTCCTTTGGTTTCAAAGAGAAGGGGAATATCCAACAGAACCAGGTCAGCGCCAGATGCTTCTGCGGATTTCAGAAATTCCTGTTCTTTTGCATGAACCAATGGATGAACGATCAGTTCAAGACTTTTCATGGCATCCGGTTTGCCAATAACCTGTTTTCCCAAAAGCTCCCGATCGACTTTTCCATTTCTGGTGGTGCCTGGAAAAGCCTCTTCAATGAGTGGACTCGCCTCCCCTTCATAAAGCGCATGAACTGTAGCATCAGCATCATAGACAGGAATTCCCTCATCACGGAACATGTTCGCGGTCGTGGATTTTCCCATTCCGATGGAACCTGTCAGCCCTGCCCTGATCATGACGCCTCCAATATGGTTTGACGAAGTTGATCAGTCACTTTCGGACGGATGCCGAACCATTTTTCAAATCCTGGAACTGCCTGATGCAACAGCATTCCCAATCCATCAATTGTGTGCAGATTCAAAATTTTCGCTTGTTTCAGTATCGGTGTTTCGAGCGGTGTATACACAATGTCTGTCACCAAGGCATGAGCTGGAAGATTGCTCAGATCGGGTATCGGCACCTCTTCATTGCCAGCCATTCCTACTGAACTGGTGTTTACAAGAAGATCGGTGTCGTGAGTGAGATCCGCTATTTCCGCCCATGCATGCGCAGAACATCTTTCACCAAATCGGTCCGCCAGATTTTGGGCTCTCGACAGAGTTCGGTTGGCAATTCGAACATTGGTAAAGCCTGCTTCCAATATTGCATAGACAACCGCTCGTGACGCACCACCTGCCCCCATGATTGTTGCGGTTTTTCCGGAACGCCACTTATCAGAGAAATCATCAAGATTGGCGACAAAGCCATATCCATCTGTGTTTGAGGCATGAATAGCACCATCCCCCAACCAAATCGTGTTGGTTGCTCCGATCATCTCCGCCGCCTCATCACGAAGGGCTATGTTTTCAAAGGCCAGTTCTTTGTGGGGGATGGTAATATTGCCACCCGAGAAATTGGAATCCGGTAGCTCTTTCAAAAACTTAAGGAAATTATCCGGTTCAACGGCGATAGCATCATAAGAACCATTGATCTTGTGCTCTTTCAACCAATAGCCATGAAGGATTGGCGATTTTGAGTGCTTGATTGGCCAACCAGTGACAAAAGCCCGGATCATTGATCAAGCAATCCCAGGCGACGAAGTTCTGCAAGAAGCGGTAAAAGCGATAGACCCATGATAGAGAAAAAGTCTCCCTCGACTTTTTCAAACAATTGGACGCCCTTCCCTTCAATCTGATAAGCGCCAACACTCGTCAGTATCTTTTCGCCTACATCCGCAACATGTCGTCCGATGAATCCAGGATCCAGATCGCGAAACGTGATGATTGAAGACTCAGTGTAAGTCCAGATATTCTCCCCATCTTTGACCAATGCGACAGAAGAATTCAGTTCATGACTCTTGCCGGAAAGATCAAGAAGTCGTTGACGCGCTGCCGCCATATCTTCCGGTTTGTGCAAGAGCCTCCCCTCCAGTGACAGTGTTTGGTCCGAACCAATTACGGTTTTTCCCGGATTGCGTTGAGAAACATCCATGGCCTTTGCAATTGCCAGAACCTCTGCAATATCAGCGCCACCAAGATCAGCTTCAATCAGTGGAGCTTCAACTTCACGCTCGTCTATGTTGGCGCTTTCGGTTGCAAATTCCACACCTGCATTGGTGAGGAGTTCAGCGCGATATTGACTTTTTGAAGCCAGAACTATTTCGGTCATCTTAACGCTCCGGCTGATTTTCGATTGTCGATATGTTTTGCATGCAGTGCGAGTATCGACGCTGCGGTTTCTTCAATCGATTTTCTGGTTACATCAATCATCGGCCAATTGTGCCGCGCGCACAGTTTTCTTGCCGAAGCAAGCTCCTCCGCAATGGTCGCACGGTCAGCGTAAGATTCACTATAACTTGATGCATTCAATTCGAGCAGACGATTTTGGCGAACCTGTTGTATCCGATCGGTGGATGCGACAAGCGCCACAATTAAAGGGCGCTTAGCATTAATAACGATATCGGGCACATCAACACCCGGTACGAGTGGGTAGTTTGCAGTCTTGATACCGCGATTGGCCAGGTAAATCGATGTTGGCGTTTTCGATGTGCGGCTGATTCCGATCAGGATGATATCTGCCTCTTCCGGATCATCCGGCAACGCGCCATCATCATGAAGCATGGTAAAGTTGAGCGCGTCAATCCGGCTGAAATATTCCTTGTCCAAAGCATGCTGAGCACCGACAATTCGTTCAGTGGGTTTGCCCAGATATGATTGGAAGATTTGAAAAATCGGCTCCAGAACCGAGACACAAGGAGCGCCCATATCTCTGCAGGCCTCCTCGAGTTTTTCAGCGATTTCAGGATTTGATATAGTATAAAGAACAATTCCTGGTTCTTCTTCCACAGATTCCAATACTGCTTCAACCTGTTTTTGATTTCTAATCAACGGGTATACATGTTCAACCGGTTGGTGTTCCTTGTATTGTGAGGTTACTGCGCGCGCGGCTGCGATTAGTGTCTCACCTGTCGAGTCAGAAATCAGGTGAAGGTGGAAAAAACTCGAATTATCGCTCATGAACCAGCTGCCAAAGTTCGCATTATGCATCTGATAGAGATTTGCAATGAGGAAAACAAGGTCATTAGCGTCTTGTTTCATGCGCGCGGATATACATCGATATGTGGATATCTGTGAATGAAATCAGCAAATGAGCTGAATTGGATATTTAGTGCCCGATATGCAGATTCAGTTTCACAATCTGAAAGCGGCGGTAAGTTTAATCAACAGACTGTGAATAATGAGGACAAAGCAAATTGTACATAATAATTGACATATATTCATGACACTGCCTACAACCATAGGATTGAGAAAAAGCTGTTTTAAAAGGGATTTTTGGATTTTCCCCATTGTTCACAAGAATGAATGGGATCTCGGTGTAAATCGGTATGTGCCTTTCCGAGGTGGGGGTGATTGTGAAGTAACTCGTAATTCCCGCAATTCACAGGCATAAAACAAATACAAAAATCCAGAGAAACTGATTCCTTTAAGGGGCTTGTGGAGAAGATTATGCGAAAGCTTTTGAAGGTATTGGATGGAGAACGATTTGATGTTCCACCAATATGGCTGATGAGACAGGCAGGTAGATATTTACCGGAGTATCGGGAGACGCGTAAGCAAGCAGGTGGATTTCTTGATCTGTGTTACAATCCTGATCTTGCAGTAGAAGTTACGCTTCAGCCAATCAGACGTTTCGGCTTTGATGCCTCGATACTTTTTTCGGATATTCTTGTTATACCACACGCACTTGGACGGAACCTTGATTTCAGGGAAGGTGAGGGTCCTGTACTCGATCCTATAACGATTGATGAGATCAACGCGCTTGTTACTGATGGTTTTCTTGATAAGCTTGCGCCGGTCTTTGAGACTGTCGGTCGTTTGAGGGAGGAACTTCCTGCCGATACCACCCTTATCGGGTTTTGTGGGGCACCTTGGACAGTCGCGACTTATATGATAGCAGGACATGGTACTCCGGATCAGGCACCTGCGCGATTGTTCGCGCACCAGCATCCAGACGAGTTTCAAAAACTCATAGATGTTTTAGTGGATGCATCAACCAAGTATTTGATAAAGCAGATAAAATCAGGTGCTGATTGTGTTCAGATTTTTGACAGCTGGGCCGGAATTCTGGGTGGTGACCAATTCGAGAGATGGTGTGTTGATCCAGTCGCAAGGATTGTTGCAAATGTTCGTTCTGAAATACCTGATGCCAAGATCATTGGATTTCCGAAGGGTGCCGGAGCTCAGAATTTCGGTTATAGACAGAAAACAGGCATAGATTGCCTTGGTTTGGATTGGTCTGTTCCGCTGGATCAGGCGAAACAACTTCAGGATGAAGGACCGATCCAGGGACTTCTTGATCCATTGCGTGTAATTGCCGGCGGAAAAGCTTTGGATGAGGGGGTTGACCAGATAATGGAAAATCTTTCTGACGGGCCTTTGGTGTTCAATCTGGGTCATGGCATTACACCACAAGCCCCCATTGAACACGTTGAGCAACTGATTGCACGGATCAGGAACCGTTAGTTCAATGTATGAATGGGTTAAAGCACTGCACATAATCTCGATAATCAGCTGGATGGCCGGATTGCTGTACCTACCCAGGTTGATGATCTATCATTTCGATGCTGAAATTGGATCTGTGCAATCAGAGACATTCAAGGTCATGGAACGCAGGTTGCTGAAAGCGATTATGAATCCTGCCATGATTGCGAGCTGGATATTTGGTCTTTGGCTGGTTTATCTGACTGCTGCTTATACCGAAGGGTGGTTTGTATCAAAATTCTTCCTAGTGTTCCTCCTGACAGCCTTTCACATGTTTGAGGCGAGATGGGTTAAGGAATTTGCAGCAGATGAGCGCAGGCGCTCTACCCGGTTCTATCGGTTTGCCAATGAGGGTCCTACTTTGTTGATGTTGGGCATTGTCATACTTGTTGTCGTGAAGCCATTTTGAGCAGATACAAGAATCTTCTTGAGTGAATCAGATTTAGCCATTATCTTCCAGCAAACCTACCTTTGGTGTCGTTGAGTATTTCCGACACATATTTCAGATTTTAATTAGAAAGTTGTCTTCATGGAACAAATGAGGCTCCAAGACCTTAATTCAAAAAGCCCAACAGAACTTTTGACGTTCGCTGAGGGTCTGGAAGTTGAAAACGCCAGTACAATGCGCAAACAAGAATTGATGTTTGCAATCCTGAAAAGCCTTGCAGAACAAGAGGTTGAGATCATTGGGGAGGGTGTTGTTGAAGTATTGCAGGATGGTTTTGGATTCCTGCGGTCAGCGACGGCGAACTATCTTCCCGGACCTGATGATATTTATATTTCACCATCCCAAATTCGGCGTTTTTCACTGAAAACCGGTGACACGGTTCAAGGACCTATTCGTAGTCCGAAGGATGGAGAGCGGTATTTCGCGCTTCTCAAGGTTGATACAATCAATTTTGAAGATCCGGAAAAAATCCGTCACAAAGTGCATTTTGATAATCTTACGCCGCTTTATCCTGATGAGCGTTTTCTGATGGAGATCGATGATCCGACGGTAAAAGACCTGTCTGGCCGTGTGATTGATCTTGTTGCACCATTGGGTAAAGGCCAGCGTGCCTTGATTACCGCACCACCTAGAACCGGTAAAACTGTTATTCTTCAGAATATTGCCAAGTCGATTACAGCAAATCACCCGGAAAGCTACCTGATTGTTCTGTTGATTGATGAGCGCCCTGAAGAAGTGACGGATATGCAGCGTACTGTGAAGGGTGAAGTTGTTTCGTCAACCTTTGATGAACCAGCTGCGCGACATGTTCAGGTTGCTGAGATGGTTATCGAGAAAGCCAAGCGATTGGTGGAACATGGTCGTGACGTGGTTATCCTGCTTGATTCTATCACGCGGCTAGGGCGAGCATATAACACTGTGGTTCCTTCATCAGGTAAAGTTCTGACCGGTGGTGTTGATGCAAATGCCTTGCAGCGTCCGAAGCGGTTCTTTGGTGCTGCTCGAAATATTGAGGAAGGTGGTTCTTTGACGATTATCGCTACCGCGCTGATTGAGACTGGTAGTCGGATGGATGAGGTTATCTTTGAAGAATTCAAAGGCACTGGTAACTCGGAGATTGTCCTTGACCGAAAAGTTGCGGACAAGCGTGTATACCCTGCGATGGATATTCTCAAATCTGGAACAAGGAAGGAAGATCTGTTGGTCAACAAAGAAGATCTTCAGAAGGTGTTTGTTCTGCGCAGAATTTTGTCACCTATGGGTACAACGGATGCGATCGAATTTTTAATCGATAAGATCAAGCAAACCAAAACGAATGGTGAGTTTTTCGATAATATGAATACGTGACGATTGAATTTTGATTCGGATAAGAAACGAATCTGGTCTAAAACTTCATGTTTCACGTGAAACAATCTTAAAAACTTATCATTTCACGTTCTGATAAGAGCGATGATGTTGGAAAATCAGATTGATACAATCGTAGCATTATCGAGCGGTTCTTTGCCGAGCGGTCTTGCGGTGATTCGTGTTTCTGGCCCTCAATCCAGGAATATCCTGAAAACACACGTATCTGATAATTTGAAACCGAGAAGCGCTAAGCTTCTTCGAATTAAGGGTCGAAACTCCGAAATCATAGATGAGGGCTTGGTTCTTTGGTTTCCAGGTCCTGCAAGTTTTACAGGTGAGGATTGCGTTGAATTTCAAGTGCATGGCGGCCGAGCGGTAGTTTCGGCTCTTCTAGGTAGTTTATGTGAACATGATCAGGTGAGATTGGCAGAAGCAGGTGAGTTCTCACGGAGAGCCTTTGAAAATGGCAAACTTGATCTCACAGCGGTTGATGGACTGTCTGATCTGATTGCTAGTGAGACTGAAGCGCAGAGGAGATTGGCGCTTTCTCAGAGTCAGGGTGCTTTGCGTGAATTGTATGAGGGTTGGCGGGAACGTCTAATATTTATTCGTGCAATGCTTGAAGCTGAATTTGATTTTTCTGATGAAGAAGATGTGCCTGAAGAGATTGCCTCTGAAGGCCTTCAGAGGGTTACAACTCTCATAGAGGAAATAGAATGCCATCTTAGTGACAATCGCGCTGGTGAAATTATTCGAGACGGTTTCCGGATTGCACTGATGGGGAGGCCTAATGCTGGTAAGTCTAGTCTTTTGAACAGTCTGGCTCGACGTGAGGTTGCGATTGTTACGGACCAAGCGGGCACAACCCGAGATGTATTAGAAGTTCATCTCGATATTGATGGGCATAAAGTAATTGTTTCAGATACCGCTGGTTTGAGGGAAACTGAAGATATGGTCGAAATGGAAGGCATCAGGAGAGCCCAAGACGCAGCGGCCAAGAGTGATTTAATAGTATGGCTTCATGAGGGTCCAAATGAGGAACCTGAATTTTTAGAAACGAATACGCAGATACTTGCTGTTCAATCCAAACTGGACTTGAAAAACGGCGAAGGCTTCGGGGTTTCAGTTAAGACAGGTGAGGGCATAGACGAACTAATTCAAAAAATATCTGAAGAGGTGTTTAACAGGATTGATGTCGCAGGTTCAGGTTTGATTACGAGACAGAGATATAGAAATGGTCTGGTTAGGGTTCTTGAGTACCTGCGTAATGTAGCCTCTGCTTCTGGTTCTCAATTGGAACTTCGTGCAGAAGATGCGAGACTAGCGGGTGTTGAATTGGGACGGTTGACGGGGAAGGTTGATGTGGAAGATTTATTAGACGTGATTTTTTCTGAGTTTTGCGTTGGCAAATGATTCACGTGAAACATTTTGCGGTATTTTTCCATGTTTCACGTGAAACAAAATTTAATCTGATTCTCTTTGACGGATATCTGAAGAGATATTATGGACACAAGTATGAGTGAACCAATCAAATATGACGTGATTGTCGTCGGTGGCGGCCATGCAGGTACGGAAGCAGCCAGTGCATCTGCGCGTGCTGGTGCGCGTACTGTGCTGGTTACGCACAAAAGAGACACAATCGGTGTGATGTCCTGCAATCCAGCCATTGGAGGACTTGGCAAAGGGCACCTGGTCAGGGAAATTGATGCCCTAGATGGATTGATGGGCCGTGTAGCGGACAAGGGTGGTATCCAGTTTCGCTTACTCAATCGGAGAAAAGGCCCCGCTGTTCGTGGTCCCAGAACCCAAGCTGACCGCAAGCTGTATCGAAAAGCGATGCAAGCAGAGATTTCAGTGATCGCAAATCTGGAAATCCATGAAGGCGCTGTAGAAGACTTGATAGTTAAAGATTCGTGCGTCGCTGGCGTTGTGCTTGCTGATGGACGGGAAATCCATGCAGGTGCTGTGGTTTTGACGACAGGAACATTCCTTCGAGGTCTTATTCATATCGGTGAAAAAATGATCCCTGCCGGGAGAATGGGAGAAGACCCCAGTACCGGACTGTCGGCCACATTAGAGCGTTCCGGATTTAACCTTGCACGGCTTAAAACCGGTACCCCAGCCAGGCTGGATACAAATACGATTGATTGGTCCGGTTTGGACATGCAAGCCGCTGACAATGATCCTGTGCCATTCTCAAGCTTGACTGCGGAAATTAAAAATCCGCAAGTGGAATGCGGTATTACGAGAACCACTCCCGCAACCCACAAAATCATTCAGGACAATGTCAAGCGATCTGCGATGTATTCCGGTCAGATAGATGGCGTGGGCCCACGTTATTGTCCGTCTATTGAAGACAAGATTGTAAAGTTTGGGGAACGTGACGGACATCAGATTTTCCTTGAACCCGAGGGACTTGATGATATCCGTGTTTATCCCAACGGAATTTCGACTTCATTGCCGGAAAGCGTTCAGGAGGCGTTTCTGAAGACCATCCCAGGCCTTGAAAAAGCGGTTATTCTGCAACCGGGTTACGCGATAGAGTATGATCACGTGGACCCCCGGGAACTGCTTCCTACCTTGGAGACCAGAAAGATCAAGGGATTTTTCCTTGCTGGTCAAATCAACGGTACAACAGGGTATGAGGAAGCTGGCGCACAGGGTTTGGTTGCGGGTTTGAACGCAGCTAGGCTTGCTGGCGGGCAGAAAGGAATCACATTCAGTCGTACCCAAAGTTATATCGGTGTGATGATCGACGATCTTGTTACACGTGGTGTTGCTGAACCCTATCGGATGTTTACATCCCGCGCTGAATACAGATTGTCTCTGCGCGCTGATAATGCAGATGAACGCCTGACACCTCTGGGAAATGAGCTTGGCATTACTTCTAAAGAGCGGCGAGATTGGTATGATTCACGTGAAACATTCCTGAACGCAGGACGCGATCTTCTGAAGTCTCTTACGATTACACCAAATGAAGCTGCAAAGTGTGGGCTGAAGGTGAACGAGGATGGCATAAGAAGAAGCGCTTATGACCTTCTCTCATACAATGATATGTCGATATCCCGATTGATGGAGGTGTGGCCAGAATTGTCGGAGATTTCCAAGAGTGTTGTTGAGCCATTGGAGATTGAAGCTCGCTACGCTGTTTATATTGCCAGACAGCAGATAGATGCTGAATCGGTGCGTAAGGACGAAGCCCGTTCAATTCCCGCAGACTTTGACTTCTCGGGTCTGCCCGGTTTGTCGAACGAGCTTCAGCAAAAGCTGAACACTGTGCGTCCAAATAATATTGGTCAGGCAGCCCGTATAGACGGAATGACGCCAGCTGCACTCACATTGCTGCTGGCACATTTGACAAAACGAACTGACGAGCGTGGTGCCGCCAGCGCTTCATGAGTAGCCAGAAAGCTCTAGATCAGCTTCGATCGATTTATCCGTTGTCAGAGGAAGCCTTTGACCGCTTGAATTTGTATGTGGCTCGGTTGGAAGAGTGGCAGAAGAAGACAAATCTGATCGCACCATCCACATTGGATGAAATCTGGCAGCGCCATGTAGCTGACAGTCTGCAATGTCTGGCGATAAAGCCGGATGTTCGTCGCTGGCTGGATATTGGTAGCGGTGGTGGATTTCCGGGTCTGGTGATTGCTGCCATCATGGCTGATTACGATGACAGCACCCTGGTTATGGTGGAAAGCAACAATAAAAAGACAGCCTTTCTTCGGCAGGTAAATCGCCAGATGGGTGCGACAGCCAAAGTGGTCACATCGAGGATCGAAGACGTCGAGATCGATGATTTTGTGCCCGAGATTGTGACAGCCAGAGCGCTAACTGCATTACCTGGCTTGCTCGAACTTTCAGATAAGTGGCTCTCTCAAGGCGCAATCGGATTGTTCCACAAAGGTCGTGAATATGAGTCGGAATTGCAAGATTGTCATGGTTTGTGGCGCTTTGATCTGATAAATCATGAGAGCAAGATTTCAGCAGATTCTGTTATCCTTGAGATCAGCAAATTAGAGAAAATTTCGGGGTAGGCGAGCCAATGCCAAGAGTAATGACCGTTGCAAACCAGAAGGGCGGTGTGGGTAAAACCACGACGGCAATTAATCTGGCGACGGCTCTGGCTGCAATCGGCAAACGCGCATTGGTGGTTGACCTCGACCCACAAGGTAACGCCAGCACCGGACTTGGAATTGATCGGGATGACCGCAGCACTTCAACCTATGATTTGTTGGTTGGTGATGCGACCCTCGAACAGACCATAAAGAAGACGGCGGTACCCCGTTTATCTGTCTCACCTTCGACTTTGGATCTGTTGGGAGTGGAAATGGAGATTGCGGGCAAGAGCGACCGGGCATACCGTCTGAAGAATGCAATAAAGGAATATAATCCTATATCCAAGCCCATTGATTATGTCTTGATTGACTGTCCGCCTTCTTTGAACCTGCTGACGCTCAATGCCATGGCAGCAGCGGATTCAATTCTTGTGCCGTTGCAATGTGAGTTTTTTGCACTTGAGGGTTTGAGCCAGTTGTTGCAAACCGTCGAGCAGGTCAAGCAAAGTCTCAATCCGAATCTTGTGATCCACGGCATAGTCATGACCATGTTTGATAAGCGCAATAATCTCGCAAGCCAGGTGGTTGATGATGTCCGTGAGTTCATGGGCGACAAAGTATATGACACCATTATTCCGAGAAATGTGAGAATTTCAGAAGCGCCATCGCATGGAAAACCGGTCCTTCTGTACGATCTGCAATGTCCTGGAAGTCAGGCCTATCTGCAACTTGCTTCGGAAGTGATCAAGCGGGAAAAACAATTGATAGCTGCATAAGGCGGGTACTCGGGTCCCAACTTTCAGCAAAGGTAAAAAGATGAGCGAAGATAATTCAAAGAAAAGACTGGGGCGCGGTCTCGCGGCATTAATGGGTGATCTTGATCAACCGGTGCAATCCACACCAATTCAGGAAGCGCCAGTCGAAGAAGCGCCTGCTGTTCCGCTACGGGGTGAGCGAATCGTCCCGATTGAGAAGATTCGCGCCAATCCAAACAATCCACGCCGGTCGTTTGCAGATAGCGAATTGGAAGATTTGTGTAACTCCATACGAGAGCATGGGATTGTGCAACCCATTCTTGTGCGGCCGGCGCGTGGTGAAGATCTTGGCGGCGCTGAATATGAGATCATTGCCGGTGAGCGGCGTTGGCGTGCTTCGCAAAAAGCGTCGATCCATGAAGTTCCAATCATCATCCGCGATGTTGAAGACAAGCAGGCTCTTGAACTTGCAATAATTGAAAACGTCCAGCGTTCAGACCTTAATGCAGTTGAAGAAGCTCTTGGTTACCAACAGCTGATTGATGAGTATGATTATACGCAAAACGATCTTGCTCAGGTGATTGGTAAGAGCCGTTCCCATGTTGCCAACACGCTCCGCTTGTTAAAGCTTCCGGCAAATGTGCAAACGCTCGTAAGTGATGGCAGCTTGTCCGCTGGCCATGCCAGAACACTTGTCACGATGGAAAATCCGGAAGAGCTGGCACGCCGAATTGTTGAACAGGGACTTTCCGTACGTCAGGCAGAAATGATTGCGCAAGGATCGGATGAGACATCAGTACGTTCGGGTGCAAAGACAAAAGTTGAGAAATCAGCCGACATTCGTGCACTTGAAAAACAGGTTGAGGACGCTTTGGGCCTTAAGGTGGACTTAAGGCATGGTGACAAGGAAAAAGGCGAAATACGCATCAAGTATAAATCGCTCGATCAACTCGATGAGGTTTGTCGCAGGCTCGGAAGCAATTTGTAATTTGCTTCCGACGCTCCGACTTTCTTTGACCGCATATTGGCGTTTTCAAATACTCGTCTGCGTTAGCATTAGAATACTCAGTTGCGATCTAGTATAACTCGTTCAACAGTTCCTTGTTGTAGCTTTCGAGTTCAGTGATTCTGCCATCAGCAATTTTGTTTGCCCAATCGGGATTGGCAATCAACGCTCTTCCCACTGCTACCAGGTCAAATTCATTGCGTTCCATTCTTTCGAGCAAATTGGCTATGCTTGCCGGTTCGGCTCCCTTGAAATTGGGCGTACCATCTTCAGGTAAAAAATCCGCATTCAATCCCACACTCCCAACTGTGATCGTTGGTTTGCCTGTGAGTTCACGCGCCCATCCAGCTAGATTGAGATCGCTTCCTTCAAATTCTGGTTCCCAAAAGCGTCGGGTGGAACAATGAAAAATATCCACGCCAGCATCAGCCAGCGGATTGAGAAATAATCCAAGTGCTTCAGGTGTCTCGCATAGACGGGCGCCATAGTCTTGCTGTTTCCATTGAGAAAACCGGAAGATAATCGGGAAATCATCACCCACTGCTGCCCTAACTGCCCTGACAATTTCAAGGGCAAACCGAGAACGTGTGTCTAAATCGCCACCATAACCATCACTGCGTTGGTTTGTTCTGTCCCAGAAAAACTGGTCGATTAGATACCCATGGGCGCCATGAAGTTCTACCGCATCAAATCCAACAGATTTCGCATCGGAAGCTGCCTTGGCAAATGCTGACACAACATCTTTGATGTCATCATGGGTCATGGCATGACCGGTTACTTTTCCAGGTTTGGCCATACCGCTGGGGCTATGTCCTGGAGAATCTCCACCGGGATTGATGCCCGGTCTGCGGATGCCACCAACATGCCAAATCTGTGGCGCGATCTTGCCACCGGCCTGATGAACTGCGTCAACCACCTTTTTCCAGCCAGCCAGAGCTTCATCGCCATAAAATGCCGGTACATTCGGGTAACCGCTGGATGCCACATGATCAACGATGGTACCTTCGGTGATAATAAGACCAACACCCCCTTCAGCTCTTCGGTGATAATAGTCGACAACTTTGCTGTTCGGAATGTTTCCGGGTGAAAAAGTGCGTGTCATTGGAGCCATAACAACTCTGTTTTTCAAAGAAAGTTTGTCCGTGACAAAGGGTTGAAACAGGGTATTTACGTTGCTCATGTTGTTTCCCGGAAAGTTGATTTACAATTTCTGATGTCGCAGGTAGCGATTGCATGGTTAGTTGTTACACAAGGCGTGTTGATTGACCACTTCCAAAAAAGATGCAGGCCTATTTTCGCTTACAAAAAACCCGGCCAATGGCCGGGCTTCTTGTCGGAGGTATGGACTAGGTCCAATCTCAAAAACTTAGTTAGATGGTGAGTTGCAGTATTTAACGCGGCCGCTGAAAGCAACATAGGTATCTGTGCGAACATCGTAAGAGCGATAGCGGTTCAAGCACCAGTTTACATGTGCGCTGCCGTGGCTGCGATGAATGACAACAGGTTCGCGATAAACTGGACGAGGTTGAACATAAACAACATCTGGGCTTCTGCGGCGAGATGATCCGATTACACCGCCAACGACACCGCCTACAAGTCCACCAACAAAGGCGTCACGGCTTCCAGCATTTGCTGGCGTTACAGTTGTTGCAGTCATTGGGATTGCCATTGTCAAAGCAAGTGCGGCGAGAGTAGTTTTTGTAAAAATCTTTTTCATGATTTGGGTTCCTTCCTGTTTTTTGAAGGGCCCTGTGTCCCTCCGACAATTCGAAACTACCAAAGTCAGAGAACAAAGAATGTGCCGTTCGACACACACCGCGATAAATACAATTTCTCCATATGAAGCATGACCGCATGGTGGGTAAAGCTGCTGACACTTTCGTTGACATCACGCATGGCTTAATTCCGTCAAACAATGTTAGCTCTGGCGTCTGAAGTCCTTCACGAACCGATCTGCATTTTCGGTGAAACGTTCATTTTTGTCTGATCATTTGCTCATTACTAGCAATGATGAGCCAAAATCACTCGTTAAAGCAACTAAACCAACTTGTTCTATCGGAGCTGAGGTCAGACACGAGCAATCATGTTAGATCCTCGATATTTTTCGAGGCAGAATCGATCAGTTGAAGTGCCTGTTTTTGATCCTTATCAATTTTGATTTCTTATCAAACGTCATCATACTTTCGGCTCAAAAAAAGGAATATGACCATGTTTGAAAAAATTGTAGTTGCAATAGATGGTTCTGAAGCTTCTGAACATGCACTTTTAGCCGCTTGCGATCTTTCAAAAAAGTATGAATCACAATTGCATTTGGTACACTCTCCACAGCTTGAAACAGTGGGTATAGCTGTCGGTGCAGGCGCCGTTGAAGTTTCTCCCCCGCCAGAAAAAATTGAAGCAGCGGGCGAAAGTGTAATGAATGACGCAATCGCCAGAATTGAACAGCAAGGATGTAAACCTGAAAAATCGGTTATTTCGAAAGAGGAACCTGCG
>JAAUYH010032853.1_pt1 | contig 14262 bp, 11 predicted proteins | sample 7278061 | NCBI WGS metagenome assembly JAAUYH01 (sample SAMN14350203, study PRJNA611818) | marine sediment metagenome | isolation source: surface marine sediment (0.6m) | place: French Polynesia: Moorea | collected 2018-08
AATCTGTTCCAGTAATTCATGTTGCTGGTACTAATGGTAAAGGTTCGGTATGTGCTTATTTGTCTTCTATTCTCACTGCTGCAGGTTATCGTACTGGTCGTTATACCTCTCCTCATTTGATTGATTGGACGGAACGAATTTGCTTAGATGAACAGCCCATTCGCACCGAGGAATTACAGCAAGTATTACTAGAAGTTAAAGCTGCGATCACAACGCGCGGGGCGAACGCAACGCGCGGGGCGAACGCAACGCGCGGGGCGAATGATTCAGAGAACTCTTCACCAACTCAATTTGAAGTTTTAACTGCTGCTGCTTGGTTATATTTTGCTCAACAGAAAGTTGATGTTGCTGTTGTGGAAGTTGGTTTGGGGGGACGTTTAGATGCAACTAACGTCTGCGAAGAGCCTTTAGTGACAATTGTTACTTCGATTAGTTTCGACCATGTGCAGGTACTCGGGTCAAAAATTAGTGATATTGCCAGAGAAAAGGCTGGTATCCTCAAATATAAATGCCCCGTTGTTATGGCACCATTACCAGCAGATGCTGAAACAGTAGTACGATCGCGCGCTGAAGAGTTGGAATGTCCAATCATTTCCCCTTGTATTGCTCATCAAATTAGTCCAACCCTGGCAGAGTATCATTACTCGCAAAGTAAAGGAAAAGATATCAAAAATTATCAATCTCTTCAATATCCTTTGTCTTTACATGGAGCAATTCAACTGACAAATTCTAGCTTAGCCCTAGCTGCGGTAGAAATATTGCAAAACCAGGGTTGGTTGATTTCTGAATCAGCAATTATTGCTGGGATGGAAAAAACTAAATGGTTGGGACGAATGCAATGGACCACTTGGAAAGATAAAAAATTCACAGATCGAAGATTATTAGTTGATGGTGCTCACAACCCAGCTTCAGCGAAAGCTTTACGAGATTATGTTGACACACTTGGGGTTAAATCGATTTTTTGGGTGATGGGAATGCTTTCTACTAAAGACCATACCCAAGTTTTTCAAGCATTACTCCGACCTGAAGATAAACTGTATCTGCTTCCTGTTGCAGACCATAGTTCAGCCCAACCTGAGAATTTAGCAAAACTAGCAGCAGAAGTTTGTCCGCGATTGAAATCCTGTAATGTTCATACAGATTTATTTTCAGCTTTAGATACAGCTTTTAGTGAAAGCGATCAAAGTCAAGATTTAGTAGTTCTGTGTGGTTCGCTGTATTTAGTGGGATATTTTTTCGCCAATCGAAGTAATTAACAATAATGAAGCAATAGTAAGCTTAAATATTTGCTTCACAGAGTGGTTTGCGAACTGCTGTATTTTAATGACCTATCTCCTCAACTCTAAAGTAGGTAAGTTTGAGTGTCGATCGATTTGCGGCTGATATATTTTTATCTTTCAGGGTAAGTGCGTTGAATAATATCTAATGCCAACGCTTTTAAATATTTTTTCACCATCAACAAAAATACCAAAGCAACCCTTAACAAACTTAAATAAAGGTGAGTTTGAAGAATTTACAAATTTTAAATTTAAAAATTTTAGTCAATTATGTTAATTCCGTATAAGTACTGGGTACTTTATTAATAACTGTCTGTTTTAATGAATCGGTGTTATAAATGATTAACTAGTTAATTAATTTACAGCAAATACTTACCTGTAAAATATTAAGCTGGTCTGAATTACAAATATATGAGTAGGAGGAATATCTATATTTTTGTCATCTTATATCTAACTTCAAACAATAATGCCTTGTAAGAAATTAGCAATAATTTGCTTTTGAAATTCTCTTGAAAAAGATTGAATAATTGAATTAAATATTATTTTGTAGCTTTATTGTCTATTTAGCTGTGATTTTATTGTGCTTTAATAGGCTTTTTAGTCCTGATTTTACTTTTTTTACACCTGACTCGTTTCGAGTCATAATTAAATTTTGCAAAAGTAAACAAGCCTAAACAAGTACAAAATACCGATTATTTTATCTGTCTGAACTAGCCATAAATTTTTTCTTGGCAAGGCAGATTCTTCACCCCAATTATACCTGTTTAGTGATTTTGTCATTTTTAAGGAATCAAACAGTTAATCGTTCTGGTTATATATTTTAAGAATTTATAAGCCGAACTGTTGACTATTTAAGGTTGAATTTAGTTTTTTTAAAACTTATTGACAACTTATCTGGAATTGTTGTTAGAGGTTGGTTTGACCTCCAAGTATCATTTATATTTTCATCTCATTTTCATCCAATTTACATTTTCTTTTTTAGAAGTCCTGCGGACAAAGCCGTGATTAAAAGTTTAAATAGTTTCTTTAGTAAATCTAATCAAGGTGTCGGAATTGAACTTGCTCCTCAAAGAGTAAATCTAGTTCAGTTACGCAAACAACGTCAAGGTTTGAAAATAGAAGCTTTGACATCTGTAAGCGTACCGGAAGATGTATTTACAGAAGGTCAAATCATCGATCCTCCGACTATGGCACAAATTATTCAGGAGGCATTGATTCAAAGTAAAGTTAAAGCTTCCCGCGTCGCAACTGCTGTATCTGGGAGAGACTCTATTATCCGATTAATACCCGTACCAGCAGAGTTGGATGATAAAGAACTACGAGAGATGGTACTCAACCATGAGGCTAGTTTGTATTTGCCATATCCCCGTGAAGAGGCTGATGTTGACTATCAAAAGCTTGGATATTTTGTTGATGAAGATGGAATTGAAAAAGTACAGGTACTTTTAGTTGCTACCCGTAAAGAAATTACCGATACCTATGTCAATACATTTGAACAAGCTGGCTTACAAGTCGATATTCTGGAAATCAATAGCTTTGCTTTAATTCGAACCATTAGGGACCAATTACGGCAATTTGACCGGGAAGAAGCCGTGGTATTAGTCGATATCGAATTTGATAGCACCGAAATTGCAATCATAGTGAATGGAGTACCCCAGTTTTCACGGACTGTACCAATTGGGACATTTCAACTCCAATTAGCTTTATCAAAAGCAATGAGTTTACCTACATCCAGAGATATGGAATTACTTGAAAGTATGACTATTCCCACTACACCAATGGAAGCGGGAAAAACAGGTCAAACTGAAGTAAATCCTGGTATGGCATCTGTGATCAGGGTATTGGGAGAAATTACCGACGAACTTCGTCGTTCTATCGATTTCTACCTCAATCAAAGTGAAAATTTAGAGGTTGCACAACTCATTTTGGCTGGACCGGGAGGTGGATTAAAAGATTTGGATGAATTTTTTACACAGCGTTTAAGTTTACCAACAGTTCAAATAGATCCCGTAGAATCACTATCAATAGAGTTAGATGAATCCGAATATAGTACAGTACAACGTCCTGGCTTGGGGGTTGTGCTCGGTTTGGGGATGCGGGAAGTTTAAAGAGTTCAAATTGTTGCTTAACTTTTTACTGGACTCATAAATGAATATTTACCAAAAATATTTATCGAAAGCTTTGCCACTATGAGAGGGGTATGACATCACACAATGTACAGTCTAGATATCAACTTTCTTCAAGACCGTCCATCCCATCGGAAAAAATCTGAAAGTAAAGTCAAAAGTACTACTTCAGGCGGGGAGTTAATACCCTTATTTATCGGACTCGCAGTTGCAACATGTCTTCCTGTGTTTGTTGGTGGTGCTTGGTATATTTTAAGTGCTCAAAACAACAGCCTAGAATCAGAAATAGCTGAGCTAGAAGCAGAAAATCAACAGCTAGAAACAGAAATAGGAGACATAAATAAAATCAAAGCGGAGACTGACAAGATTAAGGGAGAAAATCAAGCCCTAGTAACGGTATTCGACCAGATCCGTCCTTGGTCTGCAATGTTACAAGATTTACGCGACCGCATTCCGGGAAGGGTACAACTGGAAAATATTGAGCAAACACCACCAGCAGAAACAGATGGAAATAAACCCAATTCAGCTGGAGCCGTCAAGTTAAGTGGATATGCTCGATCGTTTAATGACGTTAATGATTTTTTGTTGAGCTTACAACAGTCTCGCTTATTTAAACCTTCAGAAAGTAGAATTTTGAGTGCGGAATTAGTAGATGCTCCTATCCCTCCGGAAGTTAGTCAGTCTGAGAATAGCGAACTAATTAAATTACCAAAGGTAGTTAGATACGAAATTCAATCCAGTTTAAGTGATGTTCCAGCTTCGGAATTGATGCGTGAATTGGAACAAAAAGGGACAGTTGGGCTAGTAGCCAGGATACGTAGTCTGCAAGGAACAGGAATTCTGCAAAAATGACACTGAGTGAAGATCTTAACTTTATTGAAGAGCAAGGCGGAGGATTTGAAGATGATTCTTCTAATTATCCCGTCGTATTTGGGGTGACACTAACTCCAAAAGTTGGTGGTATCTTGATTGGCTTATTAGGGTTAGCAGGAGCAGCTTACATGCTCATGAACCTGTTAATGCCAACTTGGGAAACATTTCAAGAAAAGCAAACACAAAAAAGCGAACTAAAAACACAAATTGAGAATAAAAAAGCCAGTATCGATAGCATTGATGAAGTTAAAGAAGAATTAGCACAAACTAAGCAACAACAGATTCAGGTTTTATCGGTATTTGCAAATGAGAAAACCCTTGACACTTTACTTATAGACTTAAACCGATTGGTGGAAGCAGGAAATTCTCAATTATCAACCAATGCAATAAAGGCAAAACTCCAAAAGTTTGCACCTGGTGAAAACCAACCCCAAACAATAACTGATGGTTCTCTCGGTGCGGAGGTAGACGGTAAGTTAAAAAGCAGCACTACCAATATTGAAATAATAGGAACTTATGAGCAAACTCAATCTATTATTCGTAACATTGAGCGCTTACAACCATTACTAATTGTTAAAGAATATAAATCAGTGTTGGAATCCGATCCTGTTGATAGGGACGGAAAAGTAAAACCCAGGGTAGGTGGTGCACCAATCAAAACCTCTTTTTTACTAGAAGCCTTAATGCCCATGAACCCAGAAGAAATTGCAGCAGCAGCGAAAGCCGCAGAAGCAGAGCAGTAAATACAAATACCCTTGTTAAGTAATATGTGGGTGAATTTTTGGTTTGCAGTTGTGCTTAGGGAGTGCGCTAAAGCGCAACTACAAACCTAGGTATGATTATGATTATGATTAAAGACTTACAATTTCTATTTTTATTCATTTACTATTTCTTCTGATTTGTATTAAAGGTAAATCTAAAACTTTAAAGTCAAAATAAAATCTAAAATTTTAAACTCAATTTTTTATTCAGCTTTAAATTCAGCAAGTTAAATTCAAGATTTAAAATCCAATTTTTTTAATTCAAATTTTTAATTAAAATTTTTCAACTTAAACTTTTTAATTCAGATTAACCCTATTATTTTTTAAGTGAGGAATGGACTGTGAAACAGCTTCACGGTAACAATATTATTTTAGGTACTGCCGCAACTATACTTCTTGTAGCTCAACCTGTTTGGGGACAAACTGCTCGAATTACTGGAGTGAATTTAAAGCCAGTTGATAATGGAATAAGCCTGAAGTTAAAAACATCCTCCAGTAAGCGTCCGCAGGTATTTACCACTAAAAGAGGAAATGTTTTAGTTGCAGATGTTATTAATACTCAATTAAAGTTACCCGAAGGCGATAGCTTCAGTCAGGAAAATCCTGCACCAGGAATTGCTTTAGTTACGATTAATCAACTCGATGCAAATAGCATTCGGGTATTAGTAACTGGTACTGAAAATGTTCCCAATAGTCTACCCATAGCCCGTAAAAAAGATGGTGTGACTCTGAATTTTGGAGCTTCTCCTGCAGCCGCATCTGCTCCATCTGCAAATCCCAGACCAATTGCAAATAATACTCCTGCTCCCCCTGCTCCTCCTTCTAGAGTAACTGCTCCTAAACCTCAAGTAGATATCAACACCACTCCAGCTCAACCAGCAGGTCCAGGTCAGCCCTCTACACCTGCTCCACCATTTCTTCCCAGGGCTGTTGCTCCACCAGTTGGAGATATTGCTATTTCGAATATTGATGCTTCTCCTAGCGTCATCGATCTAGGTACTCAGGAACGGGTTCCTCGTTTGGTATTACGGGATGCTCCAGTACGTGAAGTATTGTCACTACTAGCCCGTGCAGCCGGAATGAATTTGGCTTACACCACAGCCGGAGCAGATAAAGAAGAAAATTCTCAAACACAAGCTAATGGTGTGGAAGGACCAACAATATCTTTGGATATTGAAAATGAGCCCGTACAGGATGTTTTTAACTACGTTTTGCGCTTGAGTGGTTTGGAAGGAAATCGTAGTGGTCGAACCATTTTTGTGGGTCCAAATCTACCCAATTCCACCCGTGATGTGGTGATGCGCAACATGAGACTCAATCAAGTTTCTGTAGATGTTGCGTTAAACTTTCTAGTTGGTATGGGTGCAGAAAGTGCAGTAAGTCGAGAACGACAGGTTACTAGTGTCAGCGCCGTACCTGTAGGTAGTGGTGGAACTCCTATTACTCAAACACAGACAACCACAGAAACTAAAATCGAACGCTTAACCCTTGAAGACTCAAAATACACAAATCCTATACTTAGAGGCTTGCAAGCACTAGGAGACGAACGCACAAATTCAGTCACTTTGATTGGTAGTCCAAGGTTAATTGAAATGGCGATGACGCAATTAACTCAACTTGATGTTCGTCGTCGTCAAGTAGTAGTTAATGTCAAGATTGTTGACGTCAGTCTCTCAAATATTAAAGATTTTAACAGTAGTTTTTCTTTTGGTGTAGGGAATAATTTCTTTTCTAATGATGGTGGTGCTGCTGTAGTTAATTTTGGTGGTGTTAATCCACCCAATAATTCTGAAGTAATTAATAGTAGGCTAACGCCTACAATAACTGGAGCCCCATTTCCAGAAGGTGTAGAAGTTGAACCTTTTTTAGATGCTCAGCCTAATGCGCCATTCGGTACTGGGACACCACAGCAATTTGGTAATCCCAGTGGTCAGACTGGAAACACTCAGTTACCGCTTGGAACCTATCCCCGTCCTAATTTTGGTACTAATGAGAATCCGCTACAACCTGGTGTCACAGACATTGCTGAGGATAGTGTAGAATTTAGCGTGCCAGGACTATTTAAATATCCCAAACGCTTCTTAGCAACCTTACAAGCCCAAGTACAAAGTGGAAATGCAAAAATCTTGACTGATCCTACTTTAATTGTTCAGGAAGGTCAGCAAGCACAGGTAAACTTAACCGAGGAAGTTGTTGGTCAGACAAGTATAACCATAACTGACACCTCTGGTGGATCGAGGGAAACACAGGAAGTGAGTAAAGAAGAAGTAGGTTTAACTCTTGGTGTAAAGATAGAACGCATTGATGATAATGGTTTTGTTTCTCTTTCGGTTGCCCCTAATGTAAGCGCACCTGTACGTGAAGTAAATACAGGGAATGGCTTAGTGACTTTAGTTTCTAAACGCTCGCTTCAATCAGGTTTAGTTAGGCTGCGAGATGGTCAGACTCTCATTCTAAGTGGAATTATCCGAGATAGAGACCGTACAAGCGTTTCTAAAGTCCCAATTTTGGGCGATATCCCTCTATTGGGTTCGTTGTTTAGAAAGACAAATAAAACAAGCGATCGCCAAGAAGTAATTGTTTTACTAACACCTCAAGTCATGGATGACACCCAAAACTCATCTTTTGGCTACAACTACAAGCCTAGTCCTTCTGTAAGACAAATGCTAGAACGTCGAGGCTTAAAAATTCCTCGTAGGAAATAAAAATTTATAAACATATTGATTTTTGAATATTTTGGATTGAATGGAGAGAACAGGAAGCGGGGAACAGGGAAAAGATTTTTCATTCATCTCATGATAGGAATAGGAGTATTTTGTGTTGCTGCATTCCCACTCATAACTTCCATTGAGATAGTACGAACTTAGTTTATAACCTGAAGATTGACTCCTGACTTCTGACTTCTGAATTCTGTAGAGACGCGACATGTCGCGTCTCTACGACTTCTGACTTCTGATTTCTGACTCCTGACCCCTGACTCCTGAATTCTAATTAATTTCTCAAAAGGCGTTGCAATAAACTGTTTCTTGGACTATTGTTAAAAATATTTTGTAAAGAATTGTCACCTCTTTACAATTCCATTAAATTTCGATTTTTTATCCCCTAGTTTGCCCTATTCCTTTCGGGATAGGGGTTTTTACTAAGTATTTTTTCCTACTCGGAGGTGGGTTTTTAGGAAAACAACAGCCAGAAAATAACAACGAATCCTGAAATCTATATAAATTAATGGTTTCATCTATCCACTTCTGGCTTGTACCTATTAGAATGATTCATTGAAAAGTTCAGCCAACAGGAGTTACAGCCCTTTTAGGCATAAATACTCAAAAAAACTTTTTTTGGTAAATCTCTAAACAGAGATTTCAGTAAACATACGTCTGGATGTATCAATAAATAATCTCAAGTAAATTTCAAGGAGTTTGACATGAATAAAGGTGAATTAGTTGATGCTGTATCTGAAAAGGCTAGCGTAACCAAAAAGCAAGCTGATGCAGTCCTTAGCGCAGCATTAGAGACCATCATTGAAGCTGTTTCCTCTGGCGATAAGGTCACCCTAGTTGGATTTGGTTCTTTTGAGTCACGGGAACGTAAAGCTCGTGAAGGTCGTAACCCCAAAACCAATGAAAAAATGGAAATCCCCGCAACTAAGGTTCCCGCCTTCTCTGCAGGAAAAATGTTCAGAGAAAGAGTTGCGCCCCCAAAATCATAACTAGTCTTGGGAGCAACTACTTTTTGGTGCGGCAAAGAGGACATGGGGGTAATCTAGTTTGGGCAGCTGCGATCACTGGCTGTCCACAGGATTTGATTCTGGATTTTTCTGCCAGTATTAGCCCCTTGGGACCTCCCCATAGCAGTTTAACTGCTATTTCGTCTCACATGGGTTATATAAAGCACTATCCAGACCCTAATTACACAGAACTCAGACGAGCACTGAGTCAATATCACCAACTGAGTTATGAGTGGATTTTGCCCGGTAACGGTTCTGCAGAATTACTTACGTATGTTGGTAGAGAATTTGCCAAATTTGCCGCAACAGCTTTAATTACTCCAGCCTTTGGCGATTATTATCGAGCATTAGCTGCTTATGATGCGAAAGTACTGGAGTTTCCTTTTTCTTTGGCAAGACAAAATCATGCTAAAGAAGAAGGAAATTGGGAAGACATGGAAAAGGTAAGTTTTACTCAACCTTTGTCTTCTCTTCCTCTTAACGATTTTGCTTTATCTTCAAGGCATGGCTTGCTGCTTAATAACCCTCATAATCCAACCGGAAAGTTGTGGTCGCGGCAAGCAATTCTGCCCTATCTGGAGAAATTACCTTTAGTTGTAGTTGATGAAGCTTTTATGGATTTTTTACCGCCAGACCAAGAGCAAAGCTTAATTGGGATGGTGGAAAAATATCCAAATTTAATTATTTTGCGATCGCTAACTAAGTTTTACAGTATGGCAGGGTTACGCTTGGGATATGCAATTGCTCATCCTGACTACTTGAGTCGTTGGGATAGATGGCGCGATCCTTGGTCTGTAAATTCTTTAGCTGTAGCTGCAGCGATCGCAGCTTTGAAAGATAAGGATTTTCAAAACCAAACTTGGGAATGGCTTGCACCGACACGCAAAAAATTGTTTCAAAATCTAGCCAGTTTACCCGGATTGGAACCTTTACCTGGTGCTGCAAATTTCTTACTGGTGCGTTCCCAGCACAGTGTTATCCAACTTCAAGAACGCTTGCTCAAGGAACATCACATTTTGATCCGTAACTGCAAGAGTTTTGCCGAACTAGGAGATAATTATTTTCGGGTTGCTGTGTTGAATGATGAGAATAATCAACGTTTAATAAAAGCTCTGTCATTGGTTTTGGGAAATTAAATAATTGAAATTTCCTAAGTTTAATTATTTGTGAGCTTGTTAATATTACGGGAAGTTAGGGTGCAATATTATTGAGGCGATTACCTGCGGCTTGGATATCATTTATGGTGATGGAGTTTTGCATTAAAAGGGAACAGGGAACGGGAAATAGAAAACAGATAATTCTTCAGGCTATACAAAACTTAATTGAGTCATTGCTACAGCTTTAGTAAGTAAATCTTGATATTCTAAATCGCCAATACCATAAGCCCCAAATCTTTCTAAGTGGGGATTCATCATTTGAGCATCAAATATAATAAATTTCTTTTCTCGCAATCTTTCCACTAGTTTTACCATCGCAACTTTAGAACCATCAGGTATGCGGTAAAACATTGATTCGCCAATAAAAGCTCCACCGATCGCAATTCCGAGAATTCCCCCTGCAAGTTCATCCCCTTCCCAAGTTTCAAAGCTATGCGCCCAACCACTGTGGTGTAATTCTTGATAAATTTCTTTTAACTCGGGTGAAATCCAGGTGGTATCCCGATCGGCACAACCATTAACAACAGATTGAAAGTCACGATTAATAGCAACGCTAAACTTATTTTGATTGATAACACGTCGTAAAGATTTAGGATAACGGAAACCTTCATCCAAAGGAATTAAAGTGCGATCGCGGCTGCCATACCATCCCAAGTTATTATCATCATCACCCATCAGGAAATAGCCTTGGGTATACCCTTCAATGATGGCAGAGACATTATATCTCATAGATTACAAGCCAGATAAAATGCGAATAAACACCTCGTATTGAAGTGATTTAGCAATCAATTCTAAATCATTATATAAAAATTAATATTCACAAAAATTAATGTTTGTATCACTCAAATTTGTAAAGTTTTTTATTTTCTAAGCTCTGAGGAAAAACAGAACCAAAATCTTTATCCTGACAAGTCAAAATATGATTATTTTAAGTATCATTTTTTTAGTAGTTCTCCAAAAGTGAAAGATATCGATCTACAGATAATTTTCTGTGAAGTATATTTTTGATATGTCTCCTTGATATATCTCTTTGAAATATATAGGAATCATATTTGAATTTTGTTGACGGTTAGCCTGCGCTTCGCGCTTAAAGATACATAGGGTGTGTTAGCGATAGCGTAACGCAGCACTCATAAGCTTTTGGTGTTTTACGAAGTTCCGTCTAACAGACCTTACAATACTTAATTATTTTCAATAATCAAACCATAATCCTATATGTGTGAAATCAAACCTGTTTTAATTTATTTGAGTTTAATTTGTTTGAGTTTGCGTTAAATACAAAACATAAAAAAATGACTGAACCAATTCCACCAATCACCCTACCACCAGCAGAAAATCCCGAGCAGGAGGGAGAATGGTTACAAACAAGTTTACATTCTTGGCTGAATACTGAATTTATTCCCGAAGCTATCAATGAAGAAATAGCACAACGAGCAGCACAAATTTTTATGCGCCAAAGAATGGAAGGAGAAAACGATTTAGGTTCTCTAACGATCGCAATTGTGACTGAAATGCAGTCCTTTGATTTTTCCAAAAGTTTCTATGGAGAGTTTGCGATCGCTAATGCTGTTAGCGATCTTCTTTTGGAAAGTTTAGGGATTGATAAATGTTGCGGACAATAAAAACTAAAAAGTAAAGAGTTAGGAGTAAAAAGTAAAATTATTAGATTACTTCTTACTTCTTACTTCTTACTTCTTACTTCTTACTTCTTACTTCTTACTTTTATTTACCAGCTAGACTTAACTACACCTGGTAAAAGTCCTTGGTGCGCCCAATCTCTCAGTACATTTCGGCAAAGACCAAAGTCACGGTAAACACCTCTAGGACGACCAGTCACCCAGCAACGATTCTGGCGACGAGTAGGAGAACTATTACGGGGAAGACGTTGGATTTTCCGGTGGATTTCCAGCTTATCCAATGGGTCTTCTGTAGTTCTAAACTCTTCTAGCAATGCTTCCCGCTTAGCTGCGTACTTTGCTACTAACTTAGCGCGCTTTTTTTCGCGCTCAACCATACCTTTTTTTGCCATAAGTTCTAGTAGTTGTTTTATAAAACAGCACAGTCTATTTTAGCGAATGGAATGCCTTGTGACATAAATTCTAGAAATTGATTACTAGAAATTGATTACCGGAAATTGGTAATTAGAAATTGGTAATTAGAAATTGGTAGTTAGAAACTAGCGATCAGGTAATTCTCACCCAAGCAAAATTTTTCACCAATTACCCGTTACCTATTACCCATTACCCATTACCCAATATTAGCCGAAGGACAAATATCCGCTAACTGACAAACCTCACAAGCAGGAGAACGCGCCTTACATATAGCTCGACCATGGTATATCAACCTGATAGACCAATTTTCCCAATCTGCTTGCGGTAAAAGTTTCATTAAATCGCGTTCGATGCGGACAGCATCTTGATGCTTGGTAAAACCCAAGCGTTGACTTAAACGTTTAACGTGAGTATCTACAGTGACTCCTGCATTAATCCCAAATGCATGGGCAAGAACAACATTAGCAGTTTTTCTCGCAACACCAGAAAGCTGCAATAAATCTTCCATACGTCCGGGAACCTGACCGTCAAATTCATCAACTATTTTTCGACAAGCAGCTCGGATATTTTTAGCTTTATTACGATAAAAACCTGTGGAACGCACTAATTGCTCTAACTCTTCTAAATCAGCATTTGCTAAGCTTTCTGCATCGGGAAATCGCGCAAACAAATCGGGTGTCACCTTATTCACACGCTCATCAGTACACTGAGCGGAGAGAATAGTTGCGACTAATAACTGCACCGGTGAGTTGTGGGTTAAAGAACAAGTTGCATCCGGATACAAACGCTTCAAGCGTATAAGAATCTCCAGCGCCCTAATTTTTTGAGATGAACGTTTTGTTTTACCACTCACCTGCTTTTGCACCCATAAATAAATAATTAATGATTTTTGGGTATTATAGACGTTCTTATCCCCTGAGAAATCTAATTGAGTGCTTGATATAAAAGCTGGGTAGTCTCTTTAACAATAAGAAAAATCCCCAATCCTAGAATCAGCACAAAACCCGTTCCCATGACTCCTTCTTGAATCTTGCTGGGTAATGGCTTACCCATTACACCTTCAATCATTAGAAAAGCTAATTGTCCCCCATCCAAAGCAGGTAAAGGCAAAATATTAATAATTGCTAGGTTGATGCTAATTAAAGCAGCAAAGAAAAATAAATTTCCGACATCATTTTGAGCAATGTTAGCCCCAATTTCTACAATTTTAACTGGTCCTGCCAGGTCGTTAGCTGTTTCTTGGAAGTTAGTAGCTAATTGACCAAAACCTTGAAATGTCATGGTAACGATGCGCTGAAACTCAGTAGCACCAAGACTAAAAGCTTTGACAACATCCCGTACTGGTTTGCGCTCAGTTTTAACATTAGGTGTCAATCCAACTCCAATAGTACCGCCACTAGTTTTAGCTTCAGGAACTACGGTTAAAGATAGTTGTTCTTCACCACGGGAAATTTGTAGTTGGATTTCTTTTCCAGCATTATTTTTGACGATTTTCTGAAAACTTTCTATTTCTGTTGGCGAATCATCAAATTGCTGGCTGTTTGCTGCTAAGACTACATCTCCTACTTTAATTCCTGCATCAGTCGCTGCAGAACTTACTTCTGGTGCGAGTTGTTCGATGACAATACCAGGCTTAGTATCAACAATTTGCTGGATACCAACAAAGCTCACTTGAGATACTAATAACAAATAAGCAAATATTAAGTTTGCTATCACTCCAGCACTGATGACAATTGCCCGATCTAAGATAGGGCGGTTGCTTAATAAATTAGGGTCATTACGAGGAATATCACTATCCGGGTCATCGTCAGGAAAAGCTACAAATCCACCCAAAGGAAAAGCCCGAACAGCATATTCTGTTTTCGCTCCCTCATATTTCAAAATTATTGGACCAAAACCAATTGAAAATCGGTTAACGTGAATCCCTTGGAAGCGAGCTGCAAGAAAATGTCCGAGTTCGTGGACAAAAACTAAAACCAGCACAACTGCGATCGCCGCGAAAGCTGCTAAAACTGACATAGGAATAACTAGTGAATTTATTGGGTTATAGTTACAGGTTTTACAGAAAAATATTGCATTTTACTATACAACCTTCTGTTTGCAAGATATTCTTCTTACAAGCACAGTTATATGCCACTTACCAAAGCCCTGAAAGAGCAATGTAGCGGCTTAATTACTTCCCTCATCAATAGATTAGGAAATACATATTCTTATTTTAAGATCTGTTACAGCCCGGAATGGGTTCGAATGATATTTTTTGGGGATTAGCTATTAGGGATTAGGGATTGGGGGA